>WNFK01117499.1_pt1 | contig 12400 bp, 12 predicted proteins | sample 5400281 | NCBI WGS metagenome assembly WNFK01 (sample SAMN13153350, study PRJNA577476) | soil metagenome | isolation source: 20 cm soil on Douglas fir-dominated hillslope | place: USA:California | collected 2013-09-17
GCCCCCCCGTGCCCGCCATAGGACAGACCGACATGCTTCCGGCTCCCGGCTTCCACCACCTTCATCTCAACTCGGTCGATCCCGACGCCGCCATCGACTTCTATACGCGCCAGTTTCCCAGCACGGCGCGCACCAGCTTCGCCGGCCTGCCGGCGCTCAAGTCGCCCAACGACGTGCTCGTGCTCTTCACCAAGGTCGCCACGCCGCCGCCGACGGCGCCGCAGACCGCGATCTGGCATTTCGGCTGGCACGTCACCGACGTGCGCAGGAATCGCGACGCCTACCAGGCGCGCCCCGACGCGACGCTGCTGCCGCTCTACACCGGCGACGCCGGCGGATCGGTGCTGATCAGCACCGACACCTGGCCGGGCCGCGACGGCGTGCTGGGCCTCACCAAGGCGCAGATCACCGAGGCCAAGCAGACCGGCGTCGCGCCGACCCGCAAGGGCGGCTTCGCCTATATGGGCGGGCCCGACAACGCGCTGGTGGAATACATGGGCGACTTTCCGGCCGAGCGCATGAACCATGTGCACTTCTTCCACGAGCAGCCCTTCTGCGCGCAGCTCTGGTACCAGAAGCACCTCAATGCCGCCGTGCCGCCGGGGCGCGCGGGCGTGGCGCCGCGCACCGAGGCCGACTGCCGGGTCGAACGCAGCCCCGAGCCGACCTGGCCGGCGCTCGAAACCGAGGGGCTGATCCGCGTGCCGACCGCCGCCGTCGTGTTCGGCGACGTGGCCTTCCCGTCCTATATGCGCCAGGGCGACACGCCGCTCGCACCGACGCGCGGCCAGCTCTACGACCACGTCGCGCTCGGCGTCGGCGATCTCGACGCCTGGGTCGCCAAGCTGCGGCGCGAAGGCGTCACCTTCCTGGAGCAGCCCTACCGGCTGGGCGACACCCGCGCCGTCATGATCGAGGGCCCGAGCCGCGAGGCGATCGAGCTGGTGGAAACGAGATAGCGCGCGTCCGGATCGCAGGCCGCTCAGCGCGAGAACCACGCCGTCATCTTGTTTTCACCGGCGGGGGAAAAGCGAACCACGCGGGTGCCCTTTTCGCAAACCGCCCACCTGCGCGCGAGGATGTGCTGGAAAATCGCGGCGCCGAGGGCGCCCGACAGGTGGCTGCGCCGTTCGCTCCAGTCGAGACAGGGACGGCACAGGGGACGGCGCGGACCGTCGAGTGCCGCGAGGTCGAAACCGTTGCGGGCGAAGAATTCCCGTCCTTCCGCGGTCGGCCGGACGGCGTCGCCGCGCCGTATGAGAAATCCGCGATCGATGAACCGGTCGTACATCTTGACCGCGAGATCGCCAGCCAAGTGATCGTAGCATGATCGTGCGCGGCGCAGCTCGGGGTCGCGCGGGCCGGTCCGCGTGCGCCGATGTCCGGCGCGTTCGGCAAGCGGCATCAGGCCTTCCAGCGCCGTCGCGACATCGTGGTCGGCCAGGCGATAGTAGCGATGACGACCCTGGCGTTCGATCGACACCAAGCCGGCTTTTTCGAGCTTTGCCAGGTGCTCGCTCGTGGTGGGCAGCCCGATGCCGCCCTCGTGCGCGAGCTCGGTCGCGGTCAAGGCCGGACCCGCCATCAGGGCCATCAGCATATTGGCGCTGGCGGGATTGCCGATCAGCGCGGCGATGCGGGAGATATCGGGGCCTTCCTTCATTGTTCGATTGTTTCCGAACTATGCCGGTTCGTCAACTGGCATGGTGAGTCTCGAAACGCATAGCGAGGATGAAGCCATGGCGAATAAGAACCACGATATCGGGGTCGCGAGACAGATCGGGACCTACAGCGACGCGGTCGAGGTGCCGGCCAACGCGCGCTGGCTGATCACGGCCGGCACACCGGGCCTGGGGCCAGACGGGCACCTGCCGGCCGACATCACCGGTCAGGCGGAGATCGCGTGGACCCATATCGTCGCATGTTTGGAGCGTGCCGGCATGACGGTGGACAACATCGTCAAGGTCACCCAATACCTGGTGCAGCCGGCGGACATTCCGGCCTACGCCAGGGTGCGGGCGCTGTTCCTGGGCGGCGCGCGCCCGGCCTCGATGCTGCTGGTCGTGCCCGCGCTGGTGCGGCCGGAGTTTCTGCTTGAGGTCGAGGTGCAGGCCGCAAGGGCCTGACTTCCGCGCATCCGCGGCGCGGCCGCTGTCGCGGATATGATGTGCCTGCGCGACGAGCGGCTCACACCGCCATCAGGCGCCCGAGCCGCGGCAGCGGGGGGACCGGCCCGAGCTTCGACGCCAGGCGCTTCACGCAGCCCCACAGCACCGCCTGATTGCTGTTCACCACCGGCTTGCCGAGCGCGAGCTCGATGTCCTCGATCGCCTCGATCTGGGTGGTGTTGGTGCAGCTCAGGAAGACGCCGTCGGCGTCGTCGCGCATGTGCTGGCGGGCGAGCTCGAGCCAGCGCTGCGGCGTGATCGCCACATATTCGTGGCCGTTGAGCTTGAGCGCGACGTCCGCCACCACCTTCACGCCGTGCTCCGCAAGGAAGCGCACGATCACCTCGTTGCTCAGATAGGGGCTCAGCAGCACGACGGATTTCATGCCGAGCGCGCGCAGCGCCTCGGCCACCAGCGCGCTGGTCGCCACCGTCTCGATGCCGGTCGCGGCGCGCACGATGTCGATGAGGGTGCGTTCGCCGGCGCGTCCCTCGCGCATGGATGAATCGGTGCAGTGATAGACGATGAGATCGGGCCCGCTGTCGGCAAGCGCGGCGGCCGAGCGCGCGATCTCGTCCTTCATCTCGACGGCCGGCTTGCGCCACGGGCCGGTGATGCGCGCACGCGCCACGTGAACGGCGAGGCCGGGCGGGGCGAAATGGTTGAACTGCGGCTCGCTCATGCGGTTGACCGACGGAATGAGAAGCCCGACGCGGGCGCGCGGCTCGACGAGGGGGCGGCTTTGCGGCTCTCGGTGCTCGACGATCGCGTCCATTGGGGTCTCCTTTTTCCGCACGCTCAGCCTACTCCCTCCCCCGCCTGCGGGGGAGGGCGGGGAGGGGGCGCCGCTTGCGCCGGCATTCGTGGCTTCCCCCTCCCGGCGAGCTTCGCTCGCGCCTCTCACTGAACCCGCAAGCCCGCATCCCGCGCCATCGGTCCCCAATAGGCGAGCTCCTCGGCCAGGAACCTGTTCACTCATCAGCGCCTGCTGGTTGAAATAGCCCTGCACCCGCGGCGAGCCCATGCTGTTGCGGACCGCGCGGTTGAGCTTCTCGACAATGTCGGGCGCCAGCCCTTTCGGCGCGGTCAGCCAGAACCAGGTGCTGCCGCGCAGCTCGGGAAACCCCAGCTCGGTGAAGGTCGGGACGTCGCGGAACACCGCGTTGCGCTCGGTCGACGTCAAGGCGATCCCCACCAGGGCGCCCGAGCGCAGATGCTCGCCGACGGTCAGCACCGTGGTGAGGGCGAGCGGGACATGGTTGCCGAGCACGTCGATGACGGTGCCGCCCGCCGAGGGGATGTGCTGGATATCGAGTTTGGCGACGCGGTTGAGCTTGAGCAGCAGCAGATGGCCGAGCGAGCCGGGACCGGGCGAGGCGGAAGCGAGCGGCCGCGTGCGCGCAAGCGCGAGCAGCTCGTCGAGCTTGCGCACGCCGAGCGCCGCATTGGCGGCGAGCGCATAGGTGTCGCCCGCGATCATCGCGATATGGGTGAAGTCGCGCACCGGGTCGTAGCCGATATTGGGATTGATCACCGGCCCGGTGATATGCGGCCCGGAGCCGCCGACCAGCAACGTGTAGCCGTCGGCCTCGGCGCGCGCCACCATGGTCGACCCGATGCTGCCGCTGTTGCCCGGCCGGTTCTCGACATAGAACTGCTGCTTGAAGGCGCCCGACAGCTCGGCCGCCAGCAGGCGGCCCAGGATGTCCGCGCTGCCGCCGGCCCCGAACGCCACCACGATCCGCACCGGTTTGGCGGGCCAGTCCTCGGCGCGTGCGGCGAGCGAGGCCAGGGCGAGAGCCAGAGCCATGAATGCGGCGGCAGGCTTCAGGGCGTGCAAGGAATCCTCCGCGACCGGCCGACGGGGACGTTTTGCGCTTGCGGTACGATAACGGCGAGGCATGGCGGAACGCAATGGCGCGCACAGCGACGCCGCTTGCGCGGCGCACCTCTCCCCGCTCTCCGCGTGAACAGGACGAAAGAGGATGAAGTGTGGTGGGGCAAGATAGCCCGTAGCCCGGATGGAGCCAACGGGTCGGCGCGAAGCGCCGCCCGATGACAGGCTCCGCGAAATCCGGGATCGGCGTGCGCCGGGGTCGTGGCTCGGCCTGTCCCGCATTGCGCTTCGCTTCATGCGGGCTACGCTGCTATCCTGCGGCGCACGGGGAGCGGAGCAATCGAAACATGACGGCAACAACGGCGGATCGCGGCTTGCGGCTGTTCGGCCGGGAGCTCAAGCCCGAAGGCGTCTATGCGCTCGTCGGCCTCGCGACAGTCTGGCAGATCGTGTCGCTGTTTGTGCCGGATTATCTGTTTCCCTCGGTGCCGCAGATCGCGACGCGCTTCGTCGAGATATTCTCCTCCTGGCAGACCGCCTACAACGCGGTCGCGACCGGCGCGCGCATCCTCGCCGGGCTTGCGGGCGCCTTCGTGTTCGGGGCCCTGCTCGCGATCGTCATGGCGCGCTCCGAGCGCGTCGAGCGCTATTGCTATCCGCTGCTCAACTTCAACCAGGGCATCCCGGCGCTGTCCTGGGTGGTGATCTCGATCATCTGGTTTCGCGGCACCGAGTTCCGCATCTTCTTCATCATGGTGATGACCACGCTGCCGGCCTTCGCGTTCCAGCTGCTCGACTCCTACCGCTCGATGTCCAAGGACCTGTTCGAGATGACGCTCGCCTTCCGGCCGTCGCGCTACGATCTTTTCCGCACCATGATCTGGCCGACCGTGCTGCCGGGGATCTTCACCGCCTGGAAGGTCAACCTCGGCAATGCGTCGCGCGTGGTCGTGGTGGCGGAGCTCGTCGGCGCGACCGGCGGCGTCGGTTATCAGCTGTTGCAGCAGCAGCAGGTCTTCGACATGGCGGGCGCGATCGCCTGGACCATCGTGCTGGTGGTGTTCGTGCTCGCCGTGCAGGGCGTCATCAGCGCGGTCGAGGGCCGCGCGCTTCGCTACCGGGCGGCGGCGGAGCGCACGCTGTGACCGAGGGGCCCGCGATCGTCTTCGACCGCGTCAGCAAGTCCTTCACGCGGCCCGACGGGGAGCCGTTCGAGGCGGTGCGCAACCTGAGCTTCTCGATCGCGCGCGGCGAGCTGGTCGCGATCCTCGGCAAGACCGGCTGCGGCAAGTCGACGACCTTCAACCTGATCGCCGGCCTGCTGCGCCCCTCGCAGGGCCGCGTGCTGGTCGACGGGCACGATCCCTTCGTCGAGTTCGACTGGTTCCGCGGCAAGGTCGGCATCGTGTTCCAGAACGACCGGCTGATGCCCTGGCGCAGCGCGATCGATAACGTCGCGCTCGGGCTCGAGCTCAACAAGGTCGCGCGCGACGAGCGGCTCGCCATTGCGGCGGCGTGGCTCGGCCGGCTCGGCCTCGCCGGCCACGAGCATGATTTTCCCCATGCGCTCTCGGGCGGCATGCGCCAGCGCGTCTCGATCGCGCGCGCCTTCGCGGGCAAGCCGGACATTCTTTTGTGCGACGAGCCGTTCAGCGCGCTCGACGAGCACACCGGCAATGCGCTGCGCGACGAGTTCCGCGAATTATTGCGCGAGACCGGGGCGACCGGGATTTTCATCACCCATTCGATCGAGGAGGCGCTGCGCCTCGGCGGGCGGCTGATCGTGTTCGAGCGTCCGGCCCGCATCGCCTACGAGGCGCATTCGCTCGCCGGCCTGAGCGACGCCGAGCGCGAGGCCGTGCGCGCCGGGATCCGCCAGGTGCTCGCCGCCGACGCGGCGGCGTGACGATTCCGGATTGTTTTCAGACGAAGCGCGGGATCGGCCCGTCCTGCGGCGTGGCGCGGTCCGACAGGTCGAACATCACCTCGTCGACATAGCACCAGCCCCAGCCCTCGGGCGGATCATAGCCTTCGATGATCGGGTGGGTGGTGGCGTGGAAATGCTTGGTGGCGTGGCGGTTCGGCGAGTCGTCGCAGCAGCCGACATGCCCGCAGGTCCGGCACAGGCGCAAGTGAACCCAGGGCGATCCGATCTTGAGACATTCCTCGCAGCCGCGCGCGCTCGGCTTCACGGTGCGAATGGTTTTCAGGTGGCTGCAGGACGCGGCCATCGGTTGCCCGGCGTGGCCTCAGCCTTTGACGTCGGTCTCGGGCCGGTCATTGCCGGCCGACACCTCCTCGTGCCAATGGCCATCCTTGTCCTCGTAGGAGATGCCGGTGGTCTCTCCCGGAACGCTCTGCTCCTTCATGGCGCGCTCCGCCGCCTTGCGGGCGTGATCGTGCGTCGGGAAGGTTTCGGAATACACCCCGTCGACCCGATAGGCCCAGCCGCCGTCATGCTCGACGATCTCGTAGGTGACTCTGCTCATGCTTCGCTCCTGCTGCGGTTGGCGGCTGTTGGGTCTGGTGAGCGGTTTTGACCGCAGGCCGGCCGTCGCCTTGCGCATTCTATCTCATGTCGGGCTCGGGCGGCATCGGTCTCTTATTGTTTCGCAATGATGGCCGGTTTGGGGTCGAGGCCGGCCAAAAACGCATGCAGCTCCGCCACCACCTGGGCGCCTTCGCCGACCGCCGCCGCCACGCGCTTCACCGATCCCGACCGGATGTCGCCGATCGCGAAGACGCCGCGCCGGCTGGTCTCCAGCGGCGCCCGGCCGGCTTCTGCGCCGGTCGCCACAAAACCCTTGGGGTCGAGCGCGACGCCCGAGCCGGACAGCCAATCGGTATTCGGCTGCGCGCCGATGAACAGGAAAAGGTGCCGGATCGCGCGGCGTGTTTCCTCGCCCGATTTGCCCTGGCGCCAGCGGATCGCCTCCAGCATGCCGTGGCTGCCTTCGAGCGCGCTGACCTGGGCCTGCGTGATCACCTCGACATTGGGCAGGCTTGAGATGCGGTCGACCAGGTAGCGGGACATGCTCGCCGCGAGGTCGCGCCCACGCACCAGCATCCACACCTTGGCGGCCTGACTCGCCAGATAGACCGCCGCCTGGCCAGCCGAATTGCCCGCGCCCACCAGCGCCACCTCCTGGGCGGCGCACAGCTTCGCTTCCAGGGGCGAGGCCCAATAATGCACGCTCGCCGCCTCGAAGGCTTCCAGGTTGGCGACGTCGAGCCGGCGATAGCGCGCCCCGCTCGCGATGACGACCGCGCGCGCGCCGACCTGCTCGTCCCTGGACAGCCGCAACACGAAGCGGCCACCGTCCGCTTCGCTCTCCGCCGCGAGGCCGATCACCTCGGCCGGGACCGCCATCTCGGCCCCGAACTTCTGCGCCTGGTTGTAGGCGCGGGCCATCAGGGCGATGCCGGTGATGCCGGTCGGAAAACCGAGGTAATTCTCGATGCGGGCCGAGGCGCCCGCCTGGCCGCCGAAGGCGCGGCAATCGAGCACCAGGACCGAAAGCCCTTCCGACGCGGCATAGACCGCGGTGGCGAGGCCCGCCGGCCCGGCCCCCACGACCGCGACGTCATAGAGCCGCTCCGGATCGATCGTCCCGACCAGCCCGATGCAGCGGGCGAGCTCGACCTCGCCCGGGTTGCGCAAGAGCTGCCCGCCCGGACACAGCACGATTGGCAGCTCGCTGGCGTCGACATGGAAGCGCTCGATCAGCGCCTTCGCCTCCGGATCGATGTCCGGGTTGAGCCGCTGGTGCGGATGACCGTTGCGGCGCAGGAATCCTTCGAGCCGCAGCACGTCGCCATTCTCCGGGCGGCCGACGATCACCGGGCCGCCGGCGCCGGTCTCGAGCAGGCCGACGCGCCGCAGGATCAGGGCGCGCATGATGCGCTCGCCGAGCTCGGCCTCCGCGATCAGCAGGGCCCGCAGCCGGTCGGGCCGGATGATCAAGGCCTCCACCGGTCCGCGCGCGTGGGCGTCCACCAGCGCGGGCCGGCCCGCGAGCTGCGCCAGCTCGCCCATGAAGGCGCCGGGCTCGTGCGTGACGATCAGATGGCCATGGCCGGAATCGTCGTGCTGCGTGACGTCGACCTCGCCGGCCAGGATGATGATCATGCCATGGCCGACCTCGCCGACCCTGGCGAGCGCGTCACCCGCCCGGAAAGAACGCGGCTCGCCGAACCGGCGCATGCGCTCGATCTCCGCGTCCGCGAGGATCGGGAACATCTGGGCGCGTCGCGTGTCGATGATCGATGGTTTTGGCTCGGACATGGTAATGAAGTCCCCGCGGCTTCCGGTCCGGCCAGCCTACGGCTTTGGCCGGACGATTTCATCAGGGCGGCGGATCATGGGGCGTCGGTAAGATCCGACTGGATGGCGATTTGCTCGTCACTTCGCATGATCCGTCCGGCCAAAGATGCCGCAGCCGGAGCGCAACATGGCGGGGAATGCGGGGTCCCGATGTGCCACAATGGCGGGATTGATCCCGCGACCTGGCGATGGGCATGAGAGGATCTGGGGGTGTCCAAGACGGTTCTTATCACGAATATCGCTCTTTGCTACCGGACCGGTACCGAGGTCGTCGTCGAGCAGCTTGCAGACGGCTTGCGGCGACGGGGGCACAGGCCCATCCTGTTCGCGTCGCTCCTCGGGCCGCTCGCCGAGGCGATGCGCGGGCGCGGCCACCTGGTGAGCGACAAGCCCGATGGGCTGCGAATCCGGCCGGACATTATCCACGCCCACCATACCGGCCCGGCCATGGCGGCCCTGGCCGCCCACCCCGGCGTGCCCGCGCTGTTCGTCTGCCATGACGCGACGTCGGCCTTCGATGCGCTGCCCAAGCATCCGCGGGTCCGCCGCGTCTTTGCCGTCGACGAGAGATGTCGCGCGCGCCTGGTGGAGGAGGGGTCCGACCCGGCCTCGGTCGAGCTGCTGCCTAATGCGGTCGACCTGTCCCGGATTCTAGAGCGTTGCCCGCTGCCGGAGCGCCCCAAGCGCGCCGTGGCCGTCACGAAGCACAGCCTTCACCTCGACGCGCTGCGCGTCGCCTGTGCGGCCGCGGGTATCGAGTTCGAGGCCTATGGCTTCGGACCGGGCCGCATGGTCGAGCGGCCCGAAGCGCTGTTCGCGCAAGCCCATATCGTGTTCGCCGCCGCGCGGACCGCGCTGGAAGCGTCCGCGGCGGGAGCCGGGGTGGTGGTTTGCGATGCGCGGGGCTGCGCCGGCTTCCTGACACGCTCGAATGCGCAAGCCTGGCTACCGTACAACCTCGGAGCCGCTGTCCTGTCGCATCCCTGCGATACCGCGCATGTTAGCGCGGCGATCGCCGCCTGGTCGCGGGAGGAAGCGACGGCCGCATCGATGCTGGTGCAAGAGCGCCGCGCCTTGGAAGGCACGATCGACCGGCTGGAAACCATATACGCCGACATGCTGGCGACGTCGCCGCAGGACGATGTGGCGGCCGATGCGACCGCGGTCGGGGCTTTCATCGCGGACTGGGTGCCGCATTTGGATCAGCGCGCTGCCTGGCGGCGATTGGCTGAGCAGGTGGCCGACCCGCCGCTGAGCTCTCCGGCGAACGCGATGAAGAATACCGTCACGACGCTCGTTCGGCAGGTAGATATCCTTGCCGAGAAGGTGGACACGCTGGCCGGTAAAGTCGACACTTTGGCGTCGGCTCCCCGCAGCCTGGGCCTCCGCCTGGAAGCGGTGCTTCGTGGCCTGTGGCGGCGCGTCCTGCCAGTCCGGCTACGGGAGCCGCTCAACCGTTTCAGGCGCCGATTGCTCGCGGCGCTGTTGCGCTGAATGGACTTGGTGAATGTCTGTTTCCGATCAGGCTTGAATTCTCGCCGCCCGGATCGCGCGGCGTCAGTGGTGCCGAAGTCGACTCTCCACACGCATTGGAAGGCATGATCCGCTTGCCAGACATGAAATCGTCCCCGACATACGGATACAGCTCTCTCGTCGCGGACGATGCCGAGATCGGGCCGGGAACGAGAATCGGAAATTTTGTCTTCATTCGCGACCGCGTGATCATCGGCGCGGGATGCAGCATCGGCTCCTACGTGGACATCGAGGGAGACGTCCGCATCGGCAAGCTCGTCTCGTTGCAGAGCGGCTGCTATCTCACGCGCGGCGTCATCATCGAAGACGAAGTTTTCTGCGGCCCGCGGGTGGTGACGCTGAATGACAAGAGAATGTGCTACCGCCGCCCGGTCCTGGAATTCCGGCGTGAAGCTCCCCGGATCCTTCGCGCCGCCCGCATCGGCGGTGGCAGCGTGTTGTTGCCGGGGATCACGGTCGGTGAAAATTCCATGGTGGGAGCGGGCTCCGTCGTCACTCAGGACGTGCCGGATCGCATGATCGTTGCCGGGAATCCGGCCCGACCGATAGGGGCGGTGCCCGACGACCAGATCATCTGACAACGCTCGTCGAATTCGCGTCTGGCCAGATCGACAACGCGAACATTGCGCAGGCGCTGCCCGTTTTGCGATCCCGGCGTCAGGGCGTGACATCAGCGCGGTCGCTGGACAGCCGGCCCCGTCCCATGAAAACATGCCCTGACGCTTCGTAGCGGATTCCCATGCGTGTCGATCGGGTCGGGGCGGGCTTGGTGGTGGTCGCCGGCATGCTGGCGGTCTCGCCGGCATTCGCCCAGGAGCGGAGCGTGCCGTCCCCCGCCTGCCGCGAGCTCGCGCGCCGGGTCGACCTCATCGCGGCCGATGCCGGCTCGCTCGAATTGAATGCGGCGCTGTTGCGGGCCGCCGACGCGGGCTGCGTGCCGGTCGATGCCGCGCGCGCCGGCCATTCGGCGCTGGTCGAGCTGTTCCTTGCGCAAGGCGCGGCGATCGACGCCCGCAACCTGGTCGGCGGGACCGCGCTCTTTGCCGCCGCCGAGAACGGCCAGCAGCCGGCCGTCGCGCTGCTGCTCGCCAAGGGCGCGGATCCCAATCTGCCGGGCCGCTCCGACGTCACCCCGCTCGCGGCGGCGGCGTATCGCGGCAACGACGGCGCCGCCGCCGAGCTCATCGCCCGCGGCGCCCGGCCGGATGCGACGGATGCGACCGGCAAGACGCCGATCGTCTATGCGGCGGCGCGCGGCTTCACAGCCGTGGTGCGCCGGCTGCTCGCCGCCGGGGTCGACCCGCGGCGCCCCTATGGCAATGATCTGACCGCCTTGATGTGGGCGGCGGGCTACGAGGAGGGCTTCGGCGAGCGCGACGCCCTCGACGTCATCGCGCTGCTGCTCGACGCCGGGGCGCCGATCGACGCCGCCGACAACCGCGGCCGCACGGCGCTGATGATCGCGGCCGAGCAGGGCCATGCCGCCGTCGTCGAAGCGCTGCTGCGGCGCGGCGCCGACCGCACCCTCAAGGACAAGGCCGGCAAGCGCGCGCTCGACCTGACGGCGCATGCCGGCGTGCGTGAATTGCTGTCGGCGAGGTGACTCACAGTCCGGCGAGATACGCCGCGCAGGCCGCGATGTCGTCTTCGGAGATCGAGAGCATCAGGTCCGACATGCCGGGATTGTTGGCGCGGCTGCGGTTGCGGAAATCGATCATCGACTGCTGGAGATAATCCTTCCACTGGCCGGCGAGCCGCGGCTGGGTGCCGTCGCCCTGATATTGGCTCTGATGACAGGAGCTGCACACGACCGCGTTCATGGCCTGCAAGGCGCGCGCCGCGACGTCGGCCGGCGGGCGCGGCTGCTGCAGATTGGGCCAGGGTTTCTGCGAAAAATATTGCGCCAGCGCCATCATGTCGTCGCGCTCGAGCGTCTGGGCGATCGGCCCCATGATGTCGTTCTTGCGCGTCTTCTGCTGCGGGACGCCGTTCTCGCCATGGCACCCCGCGCAGGCTTGCGCCTTCTCGTCGACGCCCTCGGCCGGCGCCGGCGTCGCTGCGAGGAGGGCGAGCAGGGCGGTCAGCCATGCGGCCGGCCGAATACGCGCGTGCAACATCGGAACGCTTTCCAATCGAGATGAGCCGGTCAGCGCTCCGATCCGTTCCACGGGTTTCCGGCCGGCGCGCTAATCCGTCGTGAAGGCGATGATCGAGTTGCCGCGCTTGAAGTCGATCTGGACGTTGCCGCCGGCGCCGACCACGACGTATTGCTTGCCGCCGACCATGTAGGAGGAGGGCGGCGCGTTGACGCCCGCTCCGGCATTGAAGGTCCACAGCACCTTGCCGTCCTTGGCGTCGTAGGCGCGGAAGCGGCCATTGCCCTCGCCGGTGAACACCAGGCCGCTGGCTGTGGCGAGGATGCCGCCGATCATCGGCTGTGGCGTCTTCACCTGCCACTTGATCTTGCCGGTGTTGTAGTCGACCGCGCTGATATTGCCCCACTGCTCCTCGCCCGGGATGGTCTTGAAGGCGCCGCCG
>WNFK01042080.1_pt1 | contig 12396 bp, 11 predicted proteins | sample 5400281 | NCBI WGS metagenome assembly WNFK01 (sample SAMN13153350, study PRJNA577476) | soil metagenome | isolation source: 20 cm soil on Douglas fir-dominated hillslope | place: USA:California | collected 2013-09-17
GCTGGCCGTTAGGCCGCTCTGTACCAAGTCGGTGAGGGATTGTCACGGAGCTTACGATGAGGATTCGGCACGCATTCGTGAGCGGTTGTGTTTTGCTCCTACTGTTTCTTCCGGCCGTACCCTCCTGGGCGTGCGTCTGTACCGCTTCTCCGTCATTTGACGATTCGACCCGGACGCAGAAGGCGTCTGTTGTCGTGGTCGGACGCGTTCTCGCGGTGGGCACTGATTCTGAAGGCACACTGCATCGGGATGATCCCGCCGGCGTCGACGTGGAAATCATGTGGGTCGCGAAGGGGCGTGTGCCGGCCACGCGCGTTCGCATCTGGAACTTGTGGGCCGGTTCATCATGCGGCGGAGCACTCCAGATGCTGCCAGCAGGAACGCAGGCCGCGTTCGCATTGGCGCGCGCCGATGATGAGCGGCGTCGCGCACCTGAACTTTGGGAGGCACTGAGCGCGAATGTGCCATCGACGGACTTTGTGCTCCCGATTGTCTGTGGTGATGCTGTCCGGATTCTGCGATCGCGCGAAGAGGCGAGCAGATACGTCGGCAAAAGGATCGAGTGACCACACGTCGATGCTTCGTTGAGCTGAGCCGGCGGCGCTCGGTGGCATCTTGAAGCGCCGCGGCTGAAGCGCAGACGTTGAGCGTATTTGTGATCCTGCATCTCGGATGGCCGTCGCGTAAGAGCTCTCGCGCGCGGCGCGCAGGCGGTGTCAAGGGCGGCGCAGCCGCCGGAGGGCACCCTTGACGCCGCCGAGCAGCGTGCTCTCATGAATGAGCGATGGCCATCGAGTCGCTGACGGCCCCGCTCCTTGCAACCTCGCGCGAGACAGCGCGCACGGGTGATGGCGCGCCGTCTCTCGCGAGTGCCGAGCTGTGAGAGATATCACGGTCCAAGAAGCGTGCGAGCTTTCCTTTGTCGTCGGTATAGAGCCTGGCGTCGTAGCGGCCCCGCGACAGGGCCACGTACGCAAGCCTCCGATTCACCAGCCTCTCTCCCGCTCGTTCGGTTTCGACGTGCACGAGTACCCGATGGGCCGTTTGTCCTTGGCTGCTGTGACTTGTCAGGGCGTAGCCGTAATCGAGATGCCGGCGTTCGCCCGCGTCGAATGAGAGTGTCCGACCAGAATCCCATCGAATCTCCATGCGTCCGTTCGCGTCGATGCGCTCGATCGTGCCGAGCTCCCGATTCGCCACGTCACGTGCTCGATTGGGTGCCGTCATTTGCACACGGTCGCCCGTGGCAAATGCGCGTTCGGTTTCGCGATACAGCGTCACGCCGTGCAAGCGACGCGGGTCGTAGCTGATCGTGCGTTCGTTGTCCGCTCTGATTGTCACGCGATTGTTCTTCGCGTCGACGTGCTCGACGCGCGCGTAGTCGCCAGCCTCGATGCCGAGGGCCTTGCTGCCACGGGTGTAACGCACCACGTCGCCCGGCTCATAACGTTCCGCCCATAGCCGATCAGCACCCGTGATCTCCTGGCGCGACACGAGTACAGATACCCGGTGCCCCTCGCGACCGACATGACCCTCGCGCTGCATCTCGCGGTGAATCACCTCGTTGAGGTCCTGTCTGGACTGATTGTCCGGCGAGACGACGAGGGTCGCGTTCGGGTCTTTGACGTACTCGTGTGCGATGGCGGTCAGTCGCTCCTCGCGCTGACCAATCTCGTGCACGCGGCCCTGCTGGTCGAGTTGTTCGACGGCACTTTGCACCTCACCGCGGGACAATTGTTCAACCACCTCCTTCAGCGCGGGATCCTTTTGCCGCAGGATCTCGTCGAGACGAGCGGTGTGGAGACCAGCCTCCTGGAGCTGTTGATACGGCCGGCCGGCATCGACCGCTTCATGCTGGCGCACGTCGCCGACGAGCAGCAGGCGGTCCTCCGGTCCGAGGCGGCCGAGAAACGTATGCATCTGTGTGGTGCTGGCCAGACTCGATTCATCCAACAGATACAGCCGCCTCTGGTCGGTCCGCGGGTGTTCCTCGTCGTGTGCCAGGTGCCGTTGCAGCGTGCTCGACTCGATGCCAGCCTCGGCCAGCTGGTGGGCCGCACGGGAAGTCGGCGCAAAGCCCTCGACTTGGTAGCCCGCACGCTCGGCAGCATCGCAGACCGCCGTGAGCGCCGTCGTCTTGCCAGCGCCGGCGGTGCCGTCGAGGGCCATAACTTGATCGCGACTCGCCAGAATCTCCCGGACGGCTGTGCGCTGGCTCTCATTCAAGTGGTCATACTCGCGCGCGATTGCCTCGCGGGTGCTGTCGCTCACCACCTCCGCAAACTGGCCCTGGCCGACACGCATCAGATCGATCGTCTCGCGTTCAAGTTCGATCATCGCCGGAGTCGTGAACGATCGGCCAGGCGTGCCTGGCGGCTTCTGCACGGCGATGAACTCGCCTCTCTCGGCGCGACGCTCGACCTCGCGCTTGATGTCCTCGACGCGCGCCTCTCCGAGCGATCGCTGCAACGCGTCCTGCAGGATCGCCCGTTCATCCACGACCGCTTCGCGCTCCAGATTGCGGTCGCGTGCGAACGTGACGGCGGTCCTCATGACGCCAGATGGCTCACGCTCGTGCTCAACATGATGGGCACGGCGCCGCTCGGCGGCGTCCATGACCTGCGTCGGCTGGCTACCGAACCGGTCGGCGAGATCCTGATGGCGCCGCTGCATCTCCTCATGCGACACGTCGAGCTTGGCTTCTCGGGTCTGGTGGGCCGCGATCTGCGCGGCGGCGGCGCCCTGCCGATCCTCGCTGGCCAGGTGTGCCTCAATCTGCTGACGCCGCGGGCTGGAGGCGTCGAGGTACTCGCGCGTGTAGCCGCTGATCTCGGGCTGCCCGCTGCGACCGCGCTCGATCTCGTAACCGAGCGCGGTCAGTCGCGCCGCCAGCTCGGACCGATATACGGCGGTCGCATACTGCTGTGTGCGATACAGCTCACGCGGCTGCAGCGGACGGATCGTCCCGTCGGCGGTCTCCGTCAGATTGAAGATCACTGTGTGCGTGTGAAGCTGCGGTGCCGCGTAGCCATTCACCGGGCGCGCACTGTCGTGTTCGAACAACGCCGCAACGAAATTCCCGGTCGTTTCGGGCCGGCGATTCCCACCAAGCCGCGCCTGCACGTACGGCTCCAACTCATTGAGGGCGATGTGGACGCTCTCACGGTGCGCTTCACGGACACGCTCGTCGCCGCCAACCAGCGCCGTGAGTGACACGCTCTTGGGCGCCGAGAACGTCGCATCCCAGCCCGCGCGATGCTCCATCGTCGTCACCGTGTCGCCGCGGGCGTTCCTCGTCTCATGGGCGGTTTGATGACGGACGAGTTGCTCGCCGGTGATCGGATGCTGGCCGTCGGCTACCCGTTCGAAATGTTCTTCGCGGACTTCGCCGGCGAGAGCCCAGCGGTGCGCCAGCTCGCCATACCAGCCGCCGCGAATCACCTCGCTCCGGGTGTAGTAGTTCTCGCGCGCGTTCTGGAATTCTTCCTCGTGGTATCGGCGCGCCTGGCCCGCGCTCAACGGCTTCGAGATAGTGAGCATGAGCGTGCGCTATTGGAAGAACGGCTGCTGTCCTACCGCCGAGGGCGGCCGTTCGTGGGCAATCAGCGTCTCAGGCGCGGGCGACTGAATGACTGATACGGCTGGCTTCAGAGGTACGGCTGCAATCGTCGGCCGTGTTGTCTCAGGCACACGACGCTCTTCGAATGCGGGATGCCGCGCCGGGAGATCCACATACGGGAAGCGCAGCCGGACGACGAGGTTCTCCAGCTTCAGGTACCCGCGCAGCGACGGCAGGCCGCTGATTTCGCTCGGCATGACCAACGGTTCCACTTGCCGTTCCAGACCGAAGCTACGCTGGCCGTACGTGCCCTTCGAGCGGCTCTCACGCATCCGCTCGATCTCGACTTCGCCGATGGTGTCCGAGATCCACTTCGCCGCATGCGGCTCGCTGGTGCGAAGAAAGATCTTGGCCGCGGGCTGCGAGAGCATCGCCTCGGCGTCGTGGGCGTACCGCGTCTCGAGTTGGCTCCGGCCCTGGAACCCGAGCACGACCGGATTGTTCGACTTCCGGTTTTCCGTGACGGCGGTGTGCAGCTGCGGCAGACGCTGCAGGCTCGCGAGCTCATCGAGCACGAACCACACGGCACGGTGACCGGGCTGGCCGCGATTCATCAGGCGCAGTACGAGCATGTCCAGCCATAAACTCGTGAGCGGCACCAGCCGCGTCCGCGTCTCCGGTGTGCTCGTGAGGAACAACCATCCACGGCGACTGCGCGCCCATGACGAGGCACTCCATCGTTGCGTCGTTTGCGATTCGCGTGGCAGCAGCTTCAACGTATCGGCGACCATGTTGAGCGCAGCCAGCACGCCGCTGCGTTGCGCGGGCGCCTGCCGGTCGATGATCGACGCGTACGGCGTGCCATGCATACGACGATCGAGCTCGTCGTCCTGACAGAGCCATGACGCAAGTTCCTCGGCGGTCGGCCGGAACGTCAGTAAGTGCGCAAAGAGGCGGCGCGGGCCTTCCGTGAAGAACGGATTCTCGTTCACACGATCGGGAAAGAGCGACGTTGCCAGCGTGAGCGCTTCGGCGTCGTGCCGCAGCTCGTCGCCAGGGCTCCAGTACGGCGACCGTGCATCCAGGGGATTCAGGATCACGTCGCCCCGCTCGGGCGAGTAGAACTGCGGCGTGTATTCGAGCGCCGGGTCGTACACGATGGCGGTGTCGTCACGGTCCTCGAGCTGACGGAGCATCTGTCGGATGAGCGCAGACTTTCCCGTGCCGGAGTCGCCCATGATGAGCAGGTGACTCGATTCGATGGCGCGCGGGATCGCGACGGCCGGTCGGAGGCCAACCAGCTTGGCCGTCAGCGTCGGTATCTGAAGAAACGCGATCCCATCCGCGCGCGTTCGGCGATTGAACTGCCAGGCGGACACCAGCTCCGGTCCTTTCAAGCGCCGGCCATGGCGGCGCGATCGCGCCCCGTGCACGTCTTTTGGAATGGCGATGAGCAGGCCGGCGATCACGACAACGAACACTGCGATCAGCGACGGTCGCGCGAGGCCGGTCAGCGCCTGATTCGCATAGATCCACACCTGCAACTCCGCGCGCAGGCGCGCGTGGTTGTACACGACATCGCGCCACACGAGACGACCACTCCCGGCTTGACGTGCAAGCGCCGAGAGCGCGAACGTCGCCTCGCCTGTGCTCAGCGTGACCGGCACTACCTCTTCATCGATGGCGAGCCGCATGCCCCGGCGGTTCTCCATCATCAGCAACCGGTAGCGACCGGTCCGAATCCCGAGGGAGCTGGCGACGGCGCTGCGCGTGTAGGCAGACAGGTAGAAGCGCTGCAACGGTGTCCAGACGAACGCCTGACGGACCAGCCAGACCGCGATGCCGCTGGCAACGGCGATCACGATCACGCTCATGAACCAGACCGGCAGGGCGCGCTGCCATTTGCCCGCCTCCGGCGCTCGGCCCCATTCGTAACTCATGGGTCGCTCCGTTCTGCTGCGGTCAGCCGTGCCTCGGCCTGCTGTCGCTTGTCGTGGTCGGCGCACTCGATCAGGCGCTGCATGGTGTCCGCGGTCAGCGGCGTGCCGCTGCACAGGTGGAAGTGGAGGTTCAGCAGAATCGTGCGGAGCGCCAACAGCTCGGCGAGCACGATCGAATCAGCCGATGATGCGTTTGCTGCTTTCAGAAGCGCGGCGCGCACCCATTCACTGATCGGCTGCTCACCGGCCAGCGCCTGGATGCGGGCGTACTCCTCGAGCGTGACTTTGGTGCCGATCGATTTCGTCCGTCGCGATGCCATGCGAGGGCTCCTTGCAGCGTGGCGTGCAACACCGGCTGCGCACCGTCGAAACCTGGTTAACCGTGGTTCCTCTAAAGGAACCGCAACGAACGATTGCCGCGAATGTCGAACATTTCGCGTGGTTCCTATTGAGGAACCGTCGTTCCCGTGCAGCACCCGAGACGGGGTGACGTGTCACCCGTAACTGCCGGTGCGCAGCACCGCACAAGGCTGCTGGCCGCTACCGGGCTGCCTCGGCGAACTCCAGCAGCTTCGTCTCAGACAGGCCGGGCACCTGCAGCGACAGCGTCACGGCCTCCTCAACCAGATCAGCTTTCGTGATCAAGCCGCGCCGATACGCTTCGACTGCCATATGGGCGTGCTCGGCATTCAAATCCGAGAGCACGAAGATGGCGTAGCCCGGGTGAGGCGTCGCGGCTTTGGAACTGAAGAGGGTCAACCACTCTCCGGCGAGCTCGACTAACTTGGGCTTCGACAGACTCGTGCTGTCCGCTTCTGAAATCAATCCCTGCCCGAGCAGCCGTGAAACGGTCAGTCGGTACGCGGCCCCAAATCGGCGCGCGATCCACGCGACGTCGAGGTAGGTGATCACCTGGGATCCCGGCGTCGAGCGCTCCTCCGTCCGCACTGACCGTTCCGTCGCCGCATCGAACACCCACTGCACCTGCCGACTCGGCTGACCCTTGCTGAGACCGCGCACCATCGCCTCCATGCCTGACGCAGGCAGGACGAAGGCACTGGCGAACGCATCAGCGCGCCGCTCGATCAGTTCCTTCGCGTTCGCACGCGTGCAGGCGCGAGTGGTGCCCGGGCTCGCGAACACCGCATGCGCGTAGCCATGGGCCATCGCGAACCGTTGGCGGACTCGATCGTGTCTGGCGTTCACCACAATTGCAGACCCGATCGACGCATGCGCGAGCAACATCCCAGACACGTCGTCAGGCATCTCCAGCGCAAACACAGGCACGCCCTGCGCGGCGCAGACGTCGGCGATGTCTGGCAACGGCGCGTCCCGCAAGGCGAGCCGCTGCCGCTCCTGGCCTGCGACCTGCTCGCCTTGTGCAATTGCGTCCGCTAGGCTCCGTGGCGGCGACACCGGGTAGGTGGCGGGTCCGCTGCGCGCCGGACGGCTCAGCAGACCTGTCAGATGTGACGTCGCCATCAGCGCGCCCAGCACGCCGTGAATGCGCGACTGCATGTCGAATTCACTGATCAACGCAGGGGCGAGATTCAGCAGCGTGACTGTGACGGGATCGTCAGTGGCGACGCGTGTGCCGGTGAGATCGACCGCTGATTTGCCATAGAGGTCCGCGAACTTCTCAAGTTCGTCGACCGTCACCGGTCGGTTTGCCAGTTCGATCTGCGCGACGAGGCTCCGCGAGAGGCGAAGCTTCTTGGCCACGGCCGCCTGGCTGAGGCCCTTGTTCTCGCGCGCCTTGCGCAAATTCGTGGCGAGGGGTTCGCGCCCCTCGGCCTGCGCCAGGAAGCTGCGAGCGTGGGGCGACAGACGACGCCATTTCGCGATGCCCTCCTTGCTCATCGCACGGCTTGCGAGGTCGGCGGCGTCAGTCGGCGCGGGGTGTTCATCTCGTGGCATATCAGGCCTCACGTTCTTGACGAACTGTTGTCGATTCTAGTAGTGTTAGACATGTATGTCAAATATGGGCATACACGTTAAAGCGCGATCGACGGACTCTGAATTCATCTGGCACCTCCGTCGGCAGTGAAGAGGACGCGCAGTGAAGGAGGACGCTATGCACGTTGACGCCGAACACGATGTACTGATCGGCGACGAACGTCCCGCCGTCGCCGGAGTCTTCGAGCGCCGCCGCGCACGTCACGCGGATTACCCGCTGACGGTGCGCGAAGCGGCGCGCTTCCTTGGCGTGAGTCCGCAGACCGTGTATCTTTGGGTCGAGCGAAAGCAGATCCCTCATCTCCGCGTGATGGGCCGCAACATCCGGTTTCTGAAATCGGATCTCGAGCCCTTCCGCAGCCGCTTCAAGCAGGAGGTGGAGGATGGCACGACCACGTAAGCACGACGGCGTCGTCTACCGTCGCAGGGGCACACAGTTCTGGTGGATGCGGTATTGGGACCGCGCGGGCATCCGCCGCGAGGAACCGACCGGCACCGCCGATTGGAAGGAGGCGCAGAAGAAGTTACGCGAACGGCTCCAGGCGCGCGACGACAACGTCCTGGAAATCGTCCGCAAGGGTGAGCAGCTGTCGTTCAAGCAATGGGCGGAACTCTTTTTGGAGAACTACTCGAAGCCGCCGCTGCGCTCGCCGAAGACGCACGAAGCGAACGCGCGTGCCGTCAAACACCTCGTGAAGGCGTTCGGCGATCAGAAGCTGGCCGACCTGACGAGCGACGCGATCGAAGGCTACTTGCGCTATCGGTTGCGTCAGCGCGCGAGGTGGAAGACCAAGGCGGGGATCGTGGAAAAGGGACTGCTCAAGCCGTCCACGGTACACCAGGAGCTGCGCGTGCTGCGGCGCATCCTGAACGTCGCGGTGCGCAAGAAGCTGTTGCCGTCCAATCCGTGCTGGGGCGCCGAGTTCCCGGTCGCGGTGAAAGGGTTGTTCCGGCCGCACTACGTCTCGTGGTCGGAGCAGCAGCGGATCGAGGCCGCGGCCCCGAGCTATTTGCGCAACGTCGTTCGGATCATCACGGAGACCGGACTTCGGATCTACAAGGAACTGACGCCGATGAAGAAGGACCAAGTAGATTCGGAGAACAAGGTCGTCTGGATTCCGGAATCCAAGACGCCGAACGGTGTGGCGGAAGTGCCACTCACGGATCTCGCTGTCGAGGCACTCCGGGATCAGATGCAGTTTTCGGGCAACAGCGCGTACCTGTTTCCAAGCGACGAGAACGCCACCGGACACCAGACCACGTTCAAGACGGCGTGGCGGTTGACGCTTCGGCGAGCGAAGGTACCGTACTTCCGGATTTACGACCTGCGCTCGACCTACGCGACGCGCTTGAGCGCCGGCGGCGTCGCCGACGAGTGGGTGACGCAGCTCCTCCGACAGGGCGACGCCAAGGTCTTCAAGAAGTACTCGCAGATGAAGTTGCAGATGAAGCGGGAGGCACTGCAGAAGATCAATCGCGCGGCCAACGAGTCTGCGGGAGCTCTGGGAGAGGTCGGCTGATGAATCGGGAGTTCTGGGACAGTGACTTGGGTTCTGGGACAGTTCTGGGACAATTTTCGCCAGGAAAGCGAAGCACGCGAACGAGCGAGCTGCGGGAATCCGCAGTAAAATTAAGGATCTTCAGAGTCGGGGCGTAGCGCAGCCTGGTAGCGCACCTGCCTTGGGCGCAGGGGGTCGCAGGTTCGAATCCTGTCGCCCCGACCACTTTTCCAGTTCCGGGGTTCCACGCGTCAGGCGTGGGATCTTTCCGTTTGCGGGATTGCTGACACCCTCGCCCGCTTCAAAATTGGACGTCGACTGACACGGTAGTTGAACCTGGGGATGCCTCTCGAACTGGTATCAACAATGCGTTATAGAGACGCATCAACGCGTCCGCCGCCCAGTCAACGAGTTCATTGAGCTCCGAAGCCGGCCAGGTGATCGCTCCTGGCCTGTACACGGCTACGCGAGATGCCCGCTTGTCGTCTAGACGTTCCCAGGACAGGTGGCCACCGAACTTCTCTTCGATCACGTTCCTCGTGGACATCAGCTTGTCAAAGATTTCCTTGTTGACGTCCTTGTCTTTCGAGTCAATGTAGAACTCCACACGGACACGATCGCCTCGAGCAAAGGAACAGACAACAATCCCGAGCATCCAGCGGATGTCCGGAAGACGCGCAAACGTGTGCCAGTTGATGCCCGACGGCGAAGATGCCCGCAGGGGAAAGGTCTTCTCGCGTTCTATCTTTGCAAGCAATCTGCTAAAGAAAGCAATGTACGCCGCCTCACGCTCCTCGATTCTTGAAAAGACGGCTATCTCCTCGGCAAGATTCACGTTTGCCACTCGCCAACCAACCTCAAGCCAGCGTGTCGATTGCGGGTGACTAACGCTATCGTTCGCCCACCAACTCCGGTGGGCACGCGCCGACCCAGGCAACTGTGCGCCAAGGATCTCTTCGACCTGATTAAACGTCAGGGAACACGAATCTTGGTTCGCAGGGAGTCGCTGCAACCAGACGGCGAGCTTCGCGTATCGGCTCTCCCCGGGCGCGACTTGATCGTCCACAGGGATAATCTCAGCGTCAGTCGACAGTGAACTTTCGCTCGGCAACTCCACTACCGCAAGCGGTGCCGAAATCGCGATCGGTCGCCGAAATGTCGCCTCGGAAGTGCGCCAGAACATTGCGAGTGTCGCGGACCGTCTCGAGAAGGCGTCTTAGGGCCTCAGCCTCGATCCCGAACACGTCTGAGTATTTTCCCCACACAGACGGGTGGAGAACCAAGTCAATGTAGGCATTCAACGTCAGCTCTTCGAACGTTGGGACCTTGGCTGACGAGCTCGTCTCATTGAGCGTGTGTTCAAGCATCTCGGCATTGATGTTCCCTGACTGTGTCTTCTGCAGGTACAGCCGAAGTGCGGCGGTGATTCGCCCTTTGAGAGATTTGTTAGGGTCCGCGACCTTGCCGATCAGTTCCTCAAGCTTCGAGTCGTCTCTCTTGCCGGTCTCGTCTTCGAAGGCCGCCAGGACGTGCTCCTTGATGTTGCTCTCGATATCCTCGACGAGCATGATGTCCTCAGAGCGCCGACGAAAGTACTCGGACGCGTCGAAGCCTGTGATGATTCCTTTCAACCTTCCTTCGTTGTCGATCACCAGCGCAGCGTAATCATCCCGGAGTGCGTTCAACAGTTCTCCGACATCTGCGTCGGGATCGAAGCTCTTTGGCTTACGCATTGCGTCGGCGACGGTCAGTTTGGCTGCGGGAAGACCGAAAGCCTCGAGCGCGCTGAGGATTGAGTCACTGGTCACAAGACCTACCAGTCTGTCGTCTTCGTTCGTAACCGGCAGCTGTGTGAAGTCATGGCGGCGCATCTGCTCTATAGCCGCACTCAAACGGTCCGTGGGGCGCACTGACAGCGGCCGGTCGCGGCCTTCGAGTAGATCACCAATTACAAGAGCCATGATTGTGTCTTAGCTCCCTCCCGGCACCTGATACCAGGATTCGTCGTCGCGCAGTCCCTTCGCACGATCCTTGCCGATCAGGATTCGGGCGACGCGGGAGAAGTGCTTCTCCGATACGCGGTGACTCCTATCTTCGCAGCGATCGTCTGGTCACCGGCCAAGGGAGACTGAGGCACATCCATCGATGGCTATGAACCCGCTCGCGTACGCGGAGAATGTCGTTCGTGGCTTCCAGGGCCGCCTCGACACAGTGCTCGCTGAGCTCAGGCAGCTGGCTAACATTCTGAAACCGATGGCCGCGTAGACGGGACTGACGGCCCACACTTGCGGGCGAACTCGGGTTTATCCATCGAGAAGCTGTTTCTTAAACACGTTCGCCCGGTGATAGTCCATGTATGCGCTCTGTTCTCTTGAAAACTCACCAACACGTACGGCTCTGTCGATTCCCCACGCGTCCAGCAGCTTGTCTCTGACCTCCGGAACAATAACCAGCTCCTGGCTGGCGGAGAATGTGATGTACCCCTCGTCGAACAGATGATCGATATGCGGCGACAGCAGCAGGCCGTTGCAGCCGTCGAGACGCTCGGCATCGGTCGCATCCCGCCAGGGCTTGATGTGACTGGCCTTCAAGTGTCTCGGTTCGTTCACGCGCGTCACGCGGCAGAACTCTTCCCGAAGTAGAACATTAGCCCGGAAGACGCCCTGACCACGTCGCGCTCTGACAAGCTGCTCTCTGAACGTGGGTCCAGTAATGCTCGCGTCCATGATCGCGGCCTCGATGTCGGTCGACTCGGGCGCGCTCTGAAGAACGCCGATCGTCGAGTAAGCGTCCCAGTACGCCTGACCGATCAGACCAATGAGAGCGTCAGCCAGGTCGTGCGGGAGCTCCGCGAGGTAGACGGACTGGAGGCCGTCGCCGCTCTCCTGAAGCGGCGAGTACTTGGCCGGTAGGAACGGACGGAGAATCGCCGCGTGATCCTTGGGCCGGATCTGGTTGTTCAGAACGCAATAGTCGACCGGCACGAACCAGCCCTCGCGCGACCAGTTTGAACCAGCGGTGCCGAAGTCGGGCTTGGGGCCGGTCTGCGCTTCGCCGGTCACGACGCCGAGAGCTTTGATGCGTGTATCACAGAACGAGAAGACGACGTCGCCGGGAGACACCCCGCGCATGTTCTCGTAGAATTGGTTCCGGACGCCGTTCGCGTTCCGCTTCGGTGACCACATGAAGCTGCCGCGGACTTCAGCCCGGTACGTCTGGTTCTGATTGACCCACCAGTACCGCATCGCCCTGATCGTTGTCGCTCACTATACGCCGCCGTTCGCAGAAGTTGTGCGGCTTTGGCGGGGTGTTTGCCACAGCCCCGGACTTGGTCCGCTGGGAACGAATCGCGTCTGTCACCGACCACTGGCAACGCCAGGGCGGAACTGGTATCTATGAACCGCGGCAGGCTGCGCAATCAATCGGACGAAGGAGTTGCCGA
>WNFK01216491.1_pt1 | contig 12396 bp, 9 predicted proteins | sample 5400281 | NCBI WGS metagenome assembly WNFK01 (sample SAMN13153350, study PRJNA577476) | soil metagenome | isolation source: 20 cm soil on Douglas fir-dominated hillslope | place: USA:California | collected 2013-09-17
TCTTGTGGATAGTTCGGATGGCAGGGGTCTTCCATCGCATCGAGATGATAGAGATAGCCGAAGAATTCGTCGAACCCATGCACCGTGGGCAGGAACTCGTTGCGATCACCCAGGTGGTTCTTGCCGAACTGGCCGGTGGCGTAGCCCAACGCCTTGAGCGCCGTGGCGATGGTCACCGCCTCTGCCGGCAGACCGAGCGCGGCGCCGGCCTGACCGACCGTCGTCATGCCGGTACGGATCGGCAGCTCACCGGTGATGAAGTTCGCGCGGCCGGCCGTGCAGCTCGCCTCCGCGTAGTAGTCGGTGAACAGCATCCCTTCGGCGGCGATCTGGTCGAGGTTCGGCGTCCGGCCCGCCATCATGCCGCGGTGATAGGCGCCGATGTTCCAGATGCCGATGTCGTCGCCCATGATCACGACGATGTTTGGCTTCGGCTGTGCGGCCGCCGGCGCGGCGGTGAGCGCCGCGGCAGCCAACAGCGCGACCAGAGCCAGTAGCCCTCTTCGTGTTTTCCTCATCGCAGGTTCTCCTCGCATGGCTTATTCGTGTCCTCCAGACACACCGCTACCGAAACGCTCTCGTTCTACTTCGTATTGGCTGGATCCAGGTTCACCAGTCGCGGGGCGACCTCGGGAGCCGCGGCGCATCGCCGTATGGTCGTCGACCCCGCCCAGCGCGATCCACTGGACTTAGGTCCTAGGGACGCGGATTCAACTCAGGTGGTCAACAGCTCAGGCGGTCAACGACCCGGGTGAAACCACCAGACGAGAGCAACGGAGGCGAACACCGCGGCCTCCATCAGGGTCGCCGCGAACAGCGCGATGCGTGAGCCATGATTGGGAGCGAACAGGCTCGAGAGAAAGAAGGCGAGAGCGAACAGCGGAGCGACCAGAATCCTGAGGCCGGCGAGGCCGGACCACATCTGAAGCAAGGAGCTGGCGCCGGCGGTCCGTGCGGCGACGAACGTGAAGAAGGCTCCCGCCGCCGTGACAGCGACCGCAAGAGCCGCGACGGAGAGCACGAGCCAGAACGCCCGATTGGGCCTGAGGAAGAAGAGCGCGGCGCTCGTTGGAAGGACGGCAGCCGCAGCAAACACCGCCAGGAAGAGCAGGCTGTCGCCGAAATCGTACATGGCGCCGTACGTCTGCCGGTCGGGCCCGCTGGTCGAGACCACGTAGATCGCGACGATCGTGGACGCCACCAGGAAGGCGGCGACGTACCCTGCCGCAACGACGCCGATCTTGGCTGGGGCTCTCACGCCGTCGCGCCGCCCGCGATCACCGTGTAGATCGTCGCGAACCAAAGGCCTCGGCCGTCACCTGAAGCGAGGTTCACGATCATATAGTCACCGGGATGCCGGACCCATGCCAAAGAAAACGGCCCGGCCTGCCGGCGGGCGGGCGGGACCATTTGACCAGCTATGAGTAGTGGAGGACGCGCTCCACACGGACGCCGGCGGGAATGCTACAGTTGATGCGCGAACGCGAAGACCGACCGTGGCGGCGCGGCGCCGCCGAGAGGGAGCCAGCATGTCCGCGACGAGCACGTTGCCCACCCTGACCTCCGACGAGGTGATCGCCCAGCTCCGAGCCCTTCGGACGCGCCAGCCGGTGAAGTACTGGGCGTTCTACTCGAGCCAGCTCGGCGGGATCGTGACCGATCCCGCGCTCATGGTCGTGCCGTTCGACGACCACATGGTGCACCGAGGTCACGGCATCTTCGACACCGCGGCGATCGAGGCCGGCAAGATCTACGATCTCGAAGCGCACCTGGACCGGTTCATCCGCTCGGCGCACAACTCGAAGCTGAAGCTCCCGGCGCGGGACGAGATGCGGGATATCATCGTGCGCACCGCGGCTGCGAGCGGCAAGCGCGAGGGCTCGATCCGCTACTGGGCCTCCGCGGGGCCGGGGAGCCTCGGTCTGGCCCCGGCGGCCGGGGCTGAGCCCGGATTCTTCGTGATGATCTCCGCGGGGCTCGGCTATCCGGAGACGTGGTACACGCAAGGGCTTCGCATGATGACGACGACATATCCGATCAAGCCGCCGCTCTACGCGGTCACCAAGAGCGTCAACTATCTCCCCAACGTCCTCATGCAGATGGAGGCCCAGGAGCGCGGCGTCGACAACGGGATCTTCATCGACGCGGCCGGGAACGTGGGCGAGAGCTCGAACATGAACGTCGCGTTCATCACCGCCGACGGCATGCTGAAGCACCCGAAGTTCGATCACATCCTGTCGGGCTGCACCTCGTTGCGCCTGCTCGAGCTGGCGACCCGGCTCCAGAAGACGGGCGTCCTCACGGGCGTGCAGGTCTGCGACATTCCCGTGGCGGAGGCGCGCGCGGCCCGCGAGATGCTGCTGATCGGCAGCTCGGTCAAGGTCGCGCCGATCGTCGAGTGGGATGGCAAACCGATCGGCGACGGGAAGCCCGGTCCGATCGCCCGCGCGCTCCGCGAGCTGCTCCAGAACGACATGCGCTCGGCGGCCGACCGCCTGATCGACATCCCGTACTGAGGGGCGGCTAGCGCCGCCAGAGGCGTTCGGAGGCGAGCCGAGCGCCGGCGACCAGCGCCTCGAATTTCGCCCACATCACCGCGGGATGCTGGCGCTGGTACAAGGCGCCCTGCGCAAATCCGCAGTCGGCTCCCGCGATGACCCGCTCCCGGCCGATCGAGCCGGCGAAATTCATGATCCGCTCCGCGATCGTCTCGGGATGCTCGACCACGGCGGTCGTGTGCGCGATCACGCCGGGAATGAGTATCTTGCCCTCCGGGAGCTTCACGTCCTCCCACACACGCCACTCGTACGAGTGACGGGGTGTCGCCGCCTCGACCGAATAGCTCTGCGCCTTGACCCGGAGCATGAGGTCGACGATGTCGCGCAGACCGAGGTCGTGGACGTGCGGCCCTTGCCAGCTGCCCCAGCAGAGGTGATACCGCACGCGGTCCTCGGGGATGCCCGCCAGCGCGTGATTGAGCGCATCGAGGTTTCGCGCCTGCGTCCGCCGGTATTCCTCGAGCGGCGGCGGCGGGATCAGCATGTCCCAGGTCTCGCCCAGGCCCGGGTCGTCGATCTGCAGGACGAAGCCCGCGTCGACGACGGCCCGGTACTCCGTCTTCAGCGCCTCGGCGATCGCGAAGACATACTCCTCGTCGGTCTTGTAGTACTGATTCTGTCCGCGGCCGACCATCGCCGGTGCGATCGCCGGTACGAAGGCCTCCTCCACCGTGACGTCGCGCAGCGCGCGCTTGAAGCTCTCGAGATCTCGCTGCAGCAGTGCCTGGCCCTTGTACGCGATCGGGCCCTGGCACACCGTGGGCCGTGCGGAAGGCGGCATCGCACGCGGCAGATATTCCTCGTAGTACTCCCGAAACGCGCGCCACTCGCGACGGGTGTCGACCCGGCGCGCCCACGACGTCCCGGCGTTGCTCGACGGAACACCCGGATCATCGGCTTTCATCGGGACGAAGCCGGTGAGCCGCTCGTCCGTGTAGGCCAGAAAGCTCGTCTTCGACATCTCGCCGTCGGAGACGATGTCGATGCCGACGCGCGCCTGCTGCCGCACGGCGTCGGCCACGGCGTCGCCGACCAGGGCGGAGAGCCGGCCTTCTTCCGCCGTCCGACCCGCCAGGCGATCCCGGAGCAGCGCCTTGATGCTCTCCGGCCGCGGCATGCTGCCGACGTGCGTGGTCAGGATGCGAGTGGCGCTGGTCTTCACCGGTTGCGCTCGGTCGCTATCGGCCGCTCTCGTCGACCATCAGCACGATCTTTCCGGTCTGCGTGTCGCTCAGCATGTACTTGTGCGCGTCGGTGAGCTGTTCGAACGGGAACGTGCGATCGAGCACGGGCTTGAGCGCGCCTTTGGTGACCGCGTCGAGCAGGTGCGCGGTGAAACGCTCGCTGCACGCGAGCGATTCCTCGGGCGTGCGCGTGCGGAAGGTGACGCCGATGATCGAGGCCCGCTTGCGGGCGATCTCGTCCAGGTCGCAGTCGCCGACACGGCCGGCGTTGCGCCCGACACTCACGAGCCGGGCCCTGAGGGCGAGCACCCGGATGTTGTCCGCCAGCATCGGGCCGCCGACGTGGTCGATGATCACGTCGACGCCCCGACCCCCGGTCGCGCGCATCACGGCGTCGACCCATTTGCCCGCGTCGCGGGTGTCGACGACCTCGTGCGCGCCGAGAGCGCGCAGCGCGTCGGCCTTGCCCGGCGTGCGGGTGGTCGCGATGACCGGGTTCGCGCCGACGTGGCGGGCGATCTGGATCGCCGCGGTGCCGACACCCGACGGCCCGGCGGTGACCATCACCGACTCGCCCGGCCGGACGGCGGCGTTGGTGACCAGCGCGTCGTGGGCGGTGACGAACACGTTGGGGATCGACGCCGCCTCGGCCCACGACATGCCGGCGGGAACGCGCATCAGGGCGCGCTGGTGGGCGACGACGGACTTCGCGTAGCTGCCGACCGCGCGGCCCATGACGCGATCGCCCGGCTGCCAGGCGTTCACGCCGTCGCCGACCGCCGCGATCTCGCCCGCGAACTCGGTGCCCGCTCGCGCGGGATTGACGGGCGCGCTCCCGGGCCGCAGCGCCGCGCCGCGGATCAGCTCGCCGCGATTGGTGCCGGCGGCGCGCACGGCCACCGCCACCTGACCGGGGCCGGGTGCGGCCACCGGCGTTTCGCGAAGCTCGAAGACCGCACCCTCGGGGCCGGGAACCGCGAACCACGCCTTCATCGTCTGTGCCATGGCGGAGCCTCCTTGATTATTCAGAGGCGCACCTCAACCGGCGGGGTCCCAGCCCCGCGACGGCTTGCGGTGCGCACTACCGCGTTCAGCGCGCCTTGAGCTTCAGATCCTCGTAGGGCGACAGGTACGGATGTCCGGTGATCGTCGGGCTCTCCGCCAGCCGCGCGCCGATGCCGATCAGCAGGGACGGCTCGACGATCGGCGCGAACATCGCCCGCTCGTGCATGAGCTGCTGGATCTTGGTCAGCATCGCCTCCCGACGCTTCTTGTCCATCTCGGCCGCCTGATCGCGGAAGAGCGAGTCGATGTCCGGGTAGCCGCCGTACGAGCGGATGCCCGTGGAGATCACGAACGCCTCGATCCGGGTCGCCGCGTTGCCGGCGGCGGCACTGCCCACGCGGACGAGATGCTTGAACGTCTTCTCCTGATCGGCCTTGTAAAACCCGGCACGCTCCATCGGTCGCAGCCGCGCGCGGATCCCGATGGCTTGAAAGCCGTTGATGACGGCCTCGGCTTCCGGCGCGTACACGGCGTCGGTGGCCATCTCGATCGCGTCGAAGCCTTTGGGGTAGCCCGCTTCGGCCAGGAGCTGCTTGGCCTTCGCCGGGTCGAACGGATACGCCGGCGGGGCCCAGTGGAACTCGAAGTCGCGGGGGACGATCGAGAACGCCAGCTTGCCGTAGCCGAGGTACTCGGCCTCGTTGATCGTCTTGCGGTCGATTGCGAGGTTGGCGGCGAGTCGCACGCGCTGGTCGGCCCACGGCGACTTCGAGTCGAACTGCTCGGTGAAGGTGATCCACTCCGTGAAGGTCGGCGACGTCGGCTTGAGCGTGAGGCCGGCCGTCCGCTTGACCTCTTCCGCGTTCGGCCCGCGGATCGAATAGGCGACGTCGGCCTCGGCGCGCTTGATCATGGCCAGGCGCGTCGACTCGTCCGGCACCGACTTGAAGATCAGGCGCTTCACCGAGGGTGTCTTGCGCCAGAAGCCCTCGTACGCTTCGACGACGAGCTCGATGCCGGGATTGAACGAGACGAAGCGGTACGGCCCGGCGCCGACCGGCGCCTTCTTGAAGCCCTCGTCGCCCACACGCTCGGTGTACTTCTTCGGCACGATCCACGCCGCCCCGGTGGCCGGCGTCGCGTAGAACGTCATGAAGTCCGGCCACGGCTGCTTGAACCGGAAGCGCACGTGGAGCGGGTCGACGACCTCGACCGCCGCCACCCGCGCCTTCAAGGTCGAAGCCCCCGCGCCCTTGTAGCGCTCGAACGAGAACTTCACGTCGTCGGCGCTGAGCGGGTCGCCGTTGTGGAACTTGACGCCCTTGCGGAGGGCGAACTCGTGGGTGAGCCCGTCCTTCGACACCGTCCAGGATTCGGCCAGGCTCGGCGTCCAGGCGTTGCCGGGCATCGGCTTCACCAGGGCATCGTGGAGCGCATAGAGCGTCAGGAACGGCGTGATGACGCCAGGCGTCTCGGCGGGATCGAACCACGCCGGCGCCAGCGAGACGTGCACGGCGAACGTGAGCTGTCCTTCCGGCGAAGCGGCGGCCGAGGTGGCGAGCGGCGCCGGCGCGACGACGGCCAGGGCGAGCAGCAGCACCAGGGTCAGCGATGAGCGGCGAACCCTCACGATGTCCTCCGTTCCCTCTGTCGAAAGGCTTACTACGACGCCGAAGCATACACCGTCGAGGCGTTTATAATCCGGTCCATGAACACCTCCGCGATCCTCGCCGACGCCAAGAGCATCCTGGACGACACGATCCAGCTTCGACGCCGCATCCACCGGCAGCCCGAGGTGGGCTTGAGCGTGCCGCGAACGCAGGCCACGGTCCTCGAGGCGCTCGAAGGGCTCGGGCTCGACGTCCGGACGGGGCAGCGCACGACGTCGATCGTGGCGCGGCTCACCGGCGCTCGTCCGGGCCCGACGATCTTGCTGCGGGCCGATATGGACGCGCTGCCGATGCCCGAGGAGACGGGGCTGCCGTTCGCCTCGGAGGTGAGCGGCCGAATGCACGCGTGCGGCCACGATGCGCACACCGCGATGCTCGTCGGCGCCGCACGCCTGCTCGCCCGACGGCGCGACTCGTTCGCGGGCTCGGTATTGTTCATGCTGCAGCCGGGCGAGGAGGGCTACCACGGCGCGCGCGTGATGATCGAGGAGGGATTGCTCGACGGGGCGGCCGCGCCGAGTGGCGCCTTCGCGCTACATGTGACGCACCGGATGGCGGCGGGCTCCATCTCGGCCCGAGCGGGCGCGGCGATGGCGTCGGGTGACACGTTGCAGATCGTGGTGCGAGGCAAGGGGGGCCATGCCTCGGCGCCGCACGATTGCCTGGATCCGATCCCGATCGCCTGCGAGATCGTGCAGGCGTTCCAGACTCTGGTGACGCGCCGGGTTCACGTCTTCGATCCGGCGGTCGTGACCGTCGCCAAGATCGAGTCCGGCACGACACGCAACGTGATCCCGGACACGGCGAGCATGCTCGGGACGATCCGCACTGTCTCGGAGCAGACCCGCGAGCGCGTGCTCGACGGGGTACGCCGGGTCGCCGAGGGCGTGGCGGCGGCCCACGGCGCCGAGGTCAACGTGGAGCTGATCCGAGGCTATCCCGTCACGGTCAACGACACGGACTTCGCCGGATTCGTGCTGGACACCGCCCGCGAATTGCTCGGGCCCGAGGCGGCCCACGCGGCGAGCCATCCGATCATGGCGAGCGAGGACTTCTCGTATGTGCTCCAGCGCGTCCCGGGCACGATCGCGAACCTGAGCACGCGGCCGGACACCGACGCGGCGTTTCCGAACCACTCGCCGCGGATGATGGTGAACGAGTCGGCATTCGCCGCCGGCATCGCGATGCACGTCGCGGTGGCGCTGCGATTCCTCGAAAAAGGAGCGGGTCCGGCCAAGAGCGGCTGAGGCCGGCTACTCAGGACGGCACGCATTCGTCATTCGAACGCGAAGATGCGCTTCCAGTCATTTTTCATGCTGATGACGATCCAGCCCCGTTTCTGGGCTTCGGCCATCAGCGAGTCGGGGAAGGTGCCGACCTTCGACTTCGCGCCGTAGGCGTACTCGCGCTTGTCGTCGTCGTGATGCACGAGCACCATGAGCCGCGCGCCGTCGCCGGCCTGGGTGTATTCCAGCATCTGCTGATCGCCCGCCGAGTTGCCGAACGTCGCCACCGGTCTGCGCCCGATCATCAGGTGGATGCCGACCGGCTTCCCGAGTTTGTCGTCGAGCAGCAGCAGCTTCGGCACCTTGGTCAAGATCGCCTTCCCACTCTTGTCATACCCGAACTTCGTGTCGGCGGCCGTGCCCACGACCTGCTCGGGCGGGACGCCGTAGACCTTCTCGGCGTACACGCGAACGAAGTCCTGGCCGCCGCCGGTGACGAAGTAGGTCTTGTAGCCGCTCGCGCGCATATGCTGCATCACTTCGAGCATCGGCTGATAGACGAGCTCGGTGAAAGGACGCTGGAAGCGCGGGTGCTTCGCCTTGGCGATCCAGTCCTGAACGATCGTCTGGAACACCTCGACCGTCATGCCGGTGTGAGTGACGGCGAGGATCTTCTCGAGGTCCTGCATCGTCAGCTTGGCCATCGCCGCCCGGTCGCCGGAGAGGACCGTCTTGAAAGGCTCGACCTCCTTCAGCTTCGGGTCCTTCTCCGCCAGAACCCCGACCCGGTGGAGCGCGAACATCACCTGCGTGTACATCGGCTGCTCGACCCAGGTGGTACCGTCCTGGTCGAACACGGCGATGCGCGCCTCGGGCTCGACGAACTTTGGGCTCGCCTTGTCCGTGGTGACGCGCACGAATTCCAGGATCGCCTGCTTCGCCGGGCCGTCGTTCCACGAAGGCAGGGGATCGGTTTGTGCGCCGGCGGGCGCGCACACCGCCAGCACGAGACGGAGCGCCACCATGGCGCTCACGACGACGTTCAGTGGGCGTTTCATTCTCCGCTCCTATTTGTCCGCGAGGAATCTGTCCCCAGATGCTCTGTGGATCGGAGGTTGGGCGATTTGACGGCGCGAGCTCAATAAGACTTTCGTCCCACTGGTCAGCGCCTGGGCTTCGCGGTGACGAACTGCGATTCTGGAATCGGAAAGACGAACGCCCCGGCCAAGTCACCGGGGCGCTCTGTCACGTCAACGAGCCGCGGACGCGCTACGCGATGGCCGGCGCGCTCCGCAACTGCGGGGCCATGTCGTGACCCCTCACGTTCTTCAATTCATCAAGCCGTAGAACTTCCCGGCATTCTCGCAGGTGATCTTGCGCACGACGTCGGCCGGCAGGTGGCCGAACTGCTCCTCGATGTACTTCGACGACTCCGGCCACACGCCGTCCGTGTGCGGATAGTCCGACGCCCACATGAGCGTCTCGGCACCCATCTCGTGGATCATCTGCGTCCCGATGCGGTCGAACTGGAAGGTGGCCTTGCACTGGCGGCGCCAGTAGTCGCTCGGCTTCATGGTGAGGCCGAGGTCGCGGAAGCGGTCCTCCCACTCGAAGTCCATCCGGTCGAGCGCGTAGGGGATCCAGCCGATGCCACTCTCGCCGAAGGAGATCTTCAAGGTCGGATGCCGCTCGAGCACGGCGGAGCCGACGATCGCGGACAGGATATTGACCAGATTCATCTGAAAGCCACAAACGCCCTGGAAGAGCGCGGCCCGGCGGGCGAGGGTGGTGGGCGCCTTGTCGCGCACGGTCTGCGGCACGCTGGGGAACGTGTGGAAGTGCAGCGGCAGGTTCACCTCGCTGACGGCCTGCCAGAGCGGCTCCCAGCACGGATGCCACATGGGCTCCATGTCCCACGAGCACGACAGCTCGAGCCCCTTCAGGCCCATCTTCGCCACGCGCCGAACCTCTTGCACGGCCGCGCCGATGTCACCGTACGGCAGGCAGGCCAGGCCGATCTGCCGGTCGGGATAGTGCCGGCAGAAGTCCTTCAGCCAGTCGTTGTAAATCCGGAACATTTCCTTGGCCGCATCGTGGTCGTTCAGGCGAGTGGCGGCGCCCAGGATGCCGAAGATGACCTCGGCCTGCACGCCGTCCATCTCCATGTCCTTCAGGCGCAGATGCGGATCGGTCGGCCGCCGGATGCCCTTCTTGCCGTCCTCGTAGAGCCCGACCGCGGCCATCTTGTCGACGCGGTAATTCTGGCCAGGCACCAGCTTGGCGCCGCCGGGGCCGACGCCCCCGACCAGCCCGAACGACGTGCCGTTCTTGCAGGTCCAGTGCGGGCCGTCCGGTCCGTCCGCCACATACGGCATGCGCTCCTTCAGCGCCGCCGACGCGTTCGTCGTGAACAGATCCGGAGGTATCCACGGCATATCGATGTGGCAGTCGGCCGAGATCCGCGTATAGCGCATCAATGCCCTCCCTCGCGAAGATGCGACGATGGTACGCTCTTGCTCCCTCGCGGTAAAGATCGACGGTCAGTCCTGGCGGCCGCGAGCCCGCCTCGGGGGCACGACCTCCTCCGGCGATTGCCCTTGAGGGGATGGCGCGAGGGTTGGGGAGTCTTTTGGTCGGTGCAACCGAATCTCGATGGGCCCGTCGGCGCGGTTGATCACGATTTGGTCCGGCTCGATTCGCTCGACCCGTCCGCCGGCCAGTGGGTCCCCGGTCTTGTAGCTCGAGATCCGCTTCGTGGCGAGATCCTGAACGAATGCAACTCGAGTGTCGTCGCTGATCGCCACGCCGTAGAGTGCCAAGGTCGGTATCGTCAGCGGAGCGCGACCGGCCGATTCCGCGGGTGCCGATTCGGCGCGATCTGGATTGAAGAGGCTCCGCGACGCGATCGTCTCGTAATATCCGCTCGAGCGCGACGTCCGCACGATGTTCTGATCGTGGTCGCCCGGCACGGCGAGCGCTCTCGCCGTGCTCGAGGGCGGCTGGGGAGCTGGAGCGAAAAGAGCGTGGCCGATGCGGAGACAACAGAAGACTGACACGCCGGCCATGACCAGGTTGAGCGCGAGCAAGCGTCGAGGCACGACCCTTCCGCTCCACAATTCCGAGCAGGCGCTCGAGAGATCGAAGGACGCGCGCCGACGCGCCACATGGGCGACGCGGCGTAATCGAGCGACGAACGGCACAATGCGATTGCGGACGGCCAGACCCATCGTCCGGCCGCTGCGGATCGGCCATGGTGCCGGTTGCGGAATGCTCACCAGCTTGTCTCTCGCCGCTCGGGTCAGGGAAACGAGCGGCGCGACCTCGCGATCGCGCCGCTCGCGGCCTCAGCCTGCGACTAGCGTGACGGTCAGCTAGTCGTCGTCGCCTTCTGACGGTCGCCCGAACACGGCGATGCACCCCGTCAGGCAGTTGGGAAAGGCGTTGTTGGCCCCAATCGGAACGAACACGTGGTTGTTCCTGGCATTGGCGGCCACCGAATGTGCCGTCGATGCGGGATGCGGATTCGGCTGGGACGAACCGACCGCAGGAACGTTGAGGGTCGGCACGAGCTGAAGGAGCTTCTGCCGGTCCGCGTCGATCACACCCAGCACGGCGGCGCCTTGCGCCGTCAGGGCCGGCGCGGCTGCTGCCGTCCCGAGGGGTGGCCGCGCGGGGGTAATCGCGTTGGGAGCGAGGGGGCTACCCGACGACGCCGTGTAGTAGTTGTTGTCGCCCTTGTTGAACCAGACTTCGTCTCCAGGCCCCACGTTGAAGAGGACCTTGTCGACGCTGCCGTTCTTCGCGTCGATGATCACGTAACGCGGCTGCGCAGAGTTTGCGTCCCGGTCAGCGTTGCCGGTCCACACGCCGCCGGCCGTGTCGAAGACCGTGTTGCAGCCGACCAGCAGATCCTGCCTGGGGCCGAGGGCGAGGCCGGCCGGCGAGCAGAACTCTATCGGATAGGTCGCCTCCACCACGCCACTCGTCGAGATGCGTATGACTCCGCCGTGCGAGGCGGTCGGTCCGATCTGTGGGATCGAGAGGAAGAACTTCCCGGAGGCCGGGTCCCACACCGGCTGCTCCGCGCCGTTCTGAGCATCGACACCGTGGGCCGCGTCGAAGTCGATGGTCGTCACAATACTGAGGGCGCCGGTCGCCTTGTTGACCTTGATCAGCGTGCCGAACGGCGGATCCGACGCATTGTTGATCGCCAGGATCAGCCCATCGCGCGGGTCATACGCCAGCTCGTCCGCACGGGTCTTTTCCCCGGCTTTCGTGGTCACCTCACTCACCGTCGTGGGCGGGCTAGTCCTGAGATCGAATGAAAGCACGCGGCTGGGGGCGTCGGTCACGAAGAGCCACGGGAAGGCGGCCACGACGCCGTTGGGCCCGGCGCAATCGTTGGCACCCGCGGCCGGGGAGCAAGGCACGAACCCGGCGAACGGGCCGTGGCCGTTGTTCGGGAAGATCTGCGTGAGGAAAGTATCGGTGTTGCCATTGACGACGTCGACGGCCTTGTTGGAACGATCGGCAAGATAGTAGTGGCCGGTCGCCGGGTCGACGAAGCTGATGTCGAAGGAATACATGGCGTGCGAAGTACCGTTCACGGCGCTCACCGGCACCGGAATCGTCTTGAGAAGCTTGACGGCGCCGCGAGTCCTTCCGCCGTCCCGGTCGTCTCGATCGTCGGCGCGGCCGAAGCCCGCGCCGAGCAGCAGGAAGGGAGCAGCAACGACGAGAAGCAGGAGCAGCC
>WNFK01046300.1_pt1 | contig 12390 bp, 12 predicted proteins | sample 5400281 | NCBI WGS metagenome assembly WNFK01 (sample SAMN13153350, study PRJNA577476) | soil metagenome | isolation source: 20 cm soil on Douglas fir-dominated hillslope | place: USA:California | collected 2013-09-17
ATCGCGCGCCCGGACAAGGCCTGGTTCTACGCGACCGTATGCACCATCACCTCGGTCGCCGGCGGGGTGCTCGGCTATTTCATCGGTGCGTTGCTTTACGACTCGGTCGGACTCTGGTTGATTCAGCTCTACGGCTACGGCAACAAGGTCGAAGCGTTCCGCGAGGCCTATGCCCAATGGGGCGGCTGGATCATCCTGCTCAAGGGCCTGACACCGATCCCGTACAAGATCGTGACCATTGCGTCGGGTTTCGCCGGCTACAATCTTTTGTTGTTTGTGCTGCTGTCGATCGTCGCGCGAGGAATGCGCTTTTTCCTCGCGGCGTTTCTGCTCAACCGCTATGGCGCGCAGGCGCGTACGATCATCGAGGAGCGATTGGGGTTCTGGGTCACTACGGCTGCGGTGCTGCTCGTCGCCGGTATCGCTGCCGCCTTGTATCTCTTCTGAAAAGTTCCATCCCTCCTCATTTTCGCCATGCCCCCTGCGCACGCTGCGGTCGGCTGCGACGTCAAGGGGAACGTGATGACCAGCCGTCCGGGAACAATTCGAATGCGAGGTTCGGCGACCGCGACGCGCGCGGCGGTCGGCGCCTGCGCGCTGTTCCTGGTTTTTTCCGCCCTTGCGCAGGAGGCTCAATCCCCCAAGAGCACTCCGGTCCCGGGTCCGAATCCTGCCCAGAGTCCGAACGGCCCAGGCTTCTTTCTGATGCCGCCGCTACCCCCTCAGCCGAACCTCGTCGAAACATTCGGCCGTTGGCTGGACCAGGGAACCACCAAGTTTAGAACCGACATGCAGGGTGCACAGGAGACATTTGACAAATTGGGCAATCAGACACGCGACGCCGCCAAAGATGCGACCGACGCAATGATCGGATTGCCAAATACCCGCATCGTGACGGCGCGGGAGCGTTGCGGAGCGGCGCGGAACGGCAGCCCAGATTGCCAGGCGGCGGTCGATGCGTTCTGCCGCGGCAAGGGATTCCAGAGCGGAAAGAGCCTCGATACCCAGTCGGAGCTGAAATGTCCGGCGAAGGTCTTGCTCGAGGGCCGCTCGCCCAATGACGCCGAATGCCGGACGGAGATATTCGTCACGCGCGCGGTGTGCCAATAGCGGCGCAGATGCTATGACTCGCCAGCCCGTGCTGGGAGGGCCGATCTCGAACTGACTCGGGTGCGGCGTCGCCTGCCCAGAGCGGGCGGCAAGATCGAGGCTTCAGTGAACCTCCACGCCATGTTGCTCGAACGCGAGGCCGCCGGCCGGCCGGTGACCGTCGGTCTGATCGGGGCCGGAAAGTTCGGCACCATGTTTCTGGCGCAGGCGCGGCGCACGCGCGGGCTCCACGTCGTCGCTGTTGCCGATCTCGATGTTGCGCGCGCATCGAGCCAGCTGCGCACGGCGGGATGGGACGAGCAGGCGATTTCCGCGACGTCGCTGGGTGCAGCGCTCAAGACCGGGCGCACCCATGTGACGCCCGACGCGCAAGCCCTGATCGCATTCCCCGAGGTCGAGGTAATCGTCGAGGCGACCGGCGTCCCGCCTGCCGGCATCCGCCATGCGCTGGCTGCAATCAAGCATGGCAAGCACATCATCAGTGGTCTACAGCTTGGCGTGGGGTGACCAGCCCGCGCTGATTTGCGAGCATGTCGACTGGGCGCGCGCTTGCGGCTTTACCGTGATCGCCGCCGGCAAGGGGACGCGCTACGAGCCGCATTATCACCGCTCCACGCCCGACACCGTGTGGGAGATCCTCGACAAGTACCTCGCCATCACGGACCGCAATTCCATCAACCCGAAAATGTTCAACAGCTTCGTTGACGGCACCAAGTCCGGCATCGAGATGACCGCGGTCTGCAATGCCACCGGACTCGTGCCGCAGAGCGAGGGCCTGGGTTTTCCGCCCGCGACGCGCTTCGAGCTCGCCGACGTGTGCAAGCCGAAGGCGGCCGGCGGCACGCTCGAGAAAGCCGGCGTCACCGAAGTCACCTCGTCGGTCTATCGTGACGGCCGCGACGTACCGCACCATCTCGCGCTCGGCACCTACGTGGTGTTCGAGGGCGAGAGCGATTACGCGCGCCGCTGTTTCAAAGAATACGCCATGCTGCCGGACAAGAGCGGCCGTTACGCCGCGCTCTACCGGCCGATCCACATGATCGGGCTCGAGCTCGGCGTGTCGGTCGCGAGCGCGGCGCTGCGCCGGGAGCCGACCGGTTCGCCTACCGGCTTTCGCTCCGACGTCGCCGCCACCGCAAAGCGCGCGCTCAAGCAGGGCGAGGTGCTCGACGGCGAGGGCGGATTTTGCGTCTGGGGCAAACAGGTTCCGGCCGAACGGTCGCTCGCGGAAGGCCTTCTGCCGCTCGGGCTCGCCCACGAGATCAGCCTTAAGCGTGACCTCGCCGAGGGCGAATGCCTCAAATGGAGCGATGTTGTCTATGACGAGCACGATATCGCCGTGAAGGTGCGCCGTGAGATGGAGGCGGCGTTCGGCCGGCCGAATACAGGTGGCGGCGACGCGGCGGGCTGAGGGGCTTGTTCCCGTGCGCAACGCAGCTCGAGCCGTCAGCGTCCAACCACGAACAGCTCCTCGATCGGAATGCGCTGCGCAATAAAGTGCTGTTCGACCATGTACTGGACCAGCGCCTCGAGCGTGGGCCGATTGGCTTCCACGCCGTAGGGCCAGGGATCGCCGCCGAACACGTCGTCGATCTCGTCCATGTCGGCGGGAAGCCAGGGCAGCATGTAACGCAGCGCGCCGCGCTCCTTCATCAGCGCGAGCGCGCGGTCCTTCGAATCGCACAACGCGTCGTATAGGCTCTGCGCCACGAACGGATTCGCCTCGTGGACATCGCGGCGGATGACGATGAGATGCACGGAAAGATTCGGGTGCGCCGGTAGTAATCCTTCTCCACCTCGCGGTAGTTGGGAAATAACCGTGCAATATCGGGGTTCGATCCGATCGCCTCGACCGGGCGCGAACTGATGACAGCATGGATTTCGCCGTCGGCCAGAAGCTTGCTGAGAGAGTCGCCCGAACGATTGATCTCGATGTCCGGTTGCTTGAGCAGCGGCGCCACCGTCGGGCTGCCGTGCGCGCCCGGCTTCCTGAGTGCGCCTTGCACCCAGCGGACTTTCGAAAGGTCGACGCCATATTCGTGCTGCAGCAGGCCGCGGATCCAGATCGCGGCGCTCATGGTGTAGAGCGGGACGCCGACGCGCTTGCCTTCGAGGTCTTTTGGCGTCCGAATGCCCGCCTTGCGATTGAAAAAAATGAAGCCGTGCCGGAAGAGGCGGGAGGCAAAGACCGGGATGGCGACGAATGGGCAATGGCCCGTCCCGAACCGGCTGATGAATTCCGAGCTCGACATTTCCGACGCGTCGAATTCGAGCTTGCCGCCCATGCGCTCGAAAATGTCGCGCCGGTATAGAGGCGCAGCATGCGGTCATAGAGTCCGCAGGCAAAGGTCAGCGGCAGCTTGGCCGCCGTGGTGGGGGCCTCTGTCACATTCATGCGGCGCTCCAAGCTTTCAATCCATATGTTTTGTGGGCCATGGGGACATCAGTTGCCGGAGCCTTGCGCTCCGATCGCCGTATTGGCCAACGGTCCCCATTTTCCAATTTCATTCTCAACGAAGCGCGTGAATTGCGCAGGCGACATTTTTTCCGTGACGATCGCCTCCTGCTCCAGCTTCCTGCGTACATCGGGGGCATCGAGCGCTTTGTTGATTTCCTGACTGAGCCGTTGGACGATGTCGGGAGGCAGCTTCGCCGGCCCGGAGAACGACCACCAGGTCGTGGTCACGAGCTCGCCATAGCCCAGCTCCTGCAGCGTCGGCAGGTCGGGGTCTTCGGCGAAGCGCAGGGCCGTGGACACCGCCAGCGCGGTAAGCGTGCCGGTGCGGATATGCGGACGTGTGGTCGTCCAGGTCATGGCGCCCACCTTCACATGCCCGGCGATGAGGTCGGTGACCGCCTGGACGCCGCCTTTGTAGGGAATGTGTGCGAGCCTGATATCGTCCTTGCGCGCCAGGTACTCACCGACCATGTGGCCCAGCGAACCCACGCCAGGCGAGACATATCCCAGCGCGTTGCCGCTACGTCGCGCCATCGCGACGAGCTCGGCGAGCGATTTCACCCCCAGCGAGGCATGCGCGGTGATCACGATCGGCGCGCCGCCGACATAGGCGATGTGGGTGAAGTCCCGCACGGGGTCGAAGGGCGCGGTGGCGCTGGTCGCCGGGGCGACAACATGGGAGGGGATCCCGGAGATCACGAAGGTGGTGCCGTCGGGATCGGAACGAGCAACCGCGGCGGAACCGACCATGCCGCTCGCGCCCGGCCGGTTCTCGACCACGACGCTCTGGGCGAACGCGTTGCCGAGATGCTCAGCCAGGATGCGACCGATCATGTCGGCGCTTCCTCCCGGCGGCCACGGCACGACGATGCGCATGGGCCTGCTCGGCCAAAGTTGTGGCGATGGCGGCGGCGATGCCTGCGCCAAGTGCTGCGCAACCGTTGGCGCGACGGCGGAACCGGTGAGCGCTCCGATGATCGCGAGCGCAGCCAAAACCCGATGCACGTTTCCCTCCCTGAGTGCGCACGACCTGAGAGCGGCGCGGGCTGCCGCGGCCTTTCCGAAAACGGCAGTTGCTCCGCCCCTCCGTTGACTGCAACGAATTTTGTTGCAAACATTCCCGTACCGGCGCGGGCCCGTCAAGAAGCAGGCAACGCCCCCGCCCAGGAGCACAAAGATGCGCGTGGTTGATGCGATCGCCCAATGGTTCGAGGTCGCCGGATTCAAGCACTATTTCGGCTATGCCGGCGGCGCCGTGTGGCCCTTTCTCGATGCCCTGACTGACAAGCCGGAGATCGAGGGTATCCAGGCCAAGCACGAATCCCATGCCGTCCACATGGCCGATCTCTACCATCGCGTCAGCGGCAGGATCGCCCCGGTGATCGTGTCGAAAGGACCCGGCCTGCTCAACGCAGTGGGCGCCTGTGCCAGCGCCATGCACGAATCCTCGCCGCTCCTGATCATCGCCGGCGGCTCGACGACGCATTTTCTCGGCAAGGCCGGCATGCAGGAGATTTATTACCGCGGCTTCGAGGACGCCACGAGCATCTTCCGGCCGATCTACAAGGGGACGTGGATGTTGGTGCGGCCCGACACCACGATCGAGATCCTCAATTACGCGCTCAAGACCGCGACTTCGGGCCGGCCGGGTCCAGTCTTCGTCGAAGTGCCCTACGACATCCAGCTCGCGCAGGTCGAAGGCGAGATCGAGGCGCCGTCCGGGCGCGCGCCGCATCTCAGTCGGCCGCGCGCCGACGCCGGGAATGTGGAGCGCATCGCCCGGATGATCGCGGAAGCCGAGCGGCCGCTGCTGCTGGCGGGCGGCGGCGTGGTGCGCTCGGGCGCCGCCGCGGCGCTCAAGACCGCGGCCGAGAAGCTCAACATTCCGACCGCAACGACGCTTCCGGCCAAGGGAATGTTGCCGGAGGATCATCCGCTCTCCATCGGCACGCTCGGGCGCTCGGGTTTTGTCTGCGCCGCGCGCGCGAGCCGCGAAGCCGATCTGGTGATCGCGGTCGGTGCGCGCTTCTCCGACAATCACACCGCGAACTGGCGCAAGGGCTCGATCTACGACGTATCGCAGACCAAGATCGTGCAGGTTGACCTCGATTACCAGGAGGTCGGACGCAATTTCCCGGTCGAGCTCGGGCTCGTCAGCGATGCCAAGCTTTTTCTCGAGGACCTTGCGGCCGCCGTGGGCGGCCCCGGCAACAAGAGACACCAGGGTTGGCTCGATCGCACCCAAGGCTTCCGCGCCGAGTGGGAAGAGGAAATCCGCCCACTGCAGACAGCAACAAGCACGCCCACCCATCCTGCGCGCCTGGTCCACGAAGTCGGCCGCGCGCTGCCCAAGGATGGCCGCGTCTATGTCGATATCGGCGACGTCACCCAATATGCCGAGGCCTACATGAAGATCTGCACGCCGGGCGCGTGGCAGATCAGTCCCGGCATGGCCGAGATGGGTTGGGCGTCGTCCGGCATCCCCGGCGCGCTCGCGGCCGACGGGCGACCCGGCGTCGTGCTGGTCGGCGACGGCGCATTCAACATGACGTCGCAGGTCGTCGCCTCGGCGGTGGAATACGATCTGCCGGCGATCTGGGTCATCCTCAATAATTACGAGCTCGGCATCGAGCGCAAGGGCATGGAGCGGAGCTATTCGCGCACCCATCCGTGGTGCCATTTCGTGCGCAAGGATACCGGCAAGCCCTACAATCCCGACTACGTCACGCTCGCCCATGCCTACGGCGCGGAAGGCGCGCGCATCGACGATCCCGCCGCCTTGGCGCCTACGCTCGAAAAGGCCTTTGCCAGCCGGCGTCCCTGGGTGATCGACGTGCCCGTCGATCTCAGCGTGGGGAGCTATTTCACCAAGGGCATCGATCGCGCCTATCCGGACAAATGGGCGAAGTCCTATCCGAGCTATAACCTGCTGCGGAATGTCGAGAGCTGATGTGCGTTCTTGTGAGGTGAATTTAGTGCGAGCGAGATCGCGACGCCGGCGCGGATCAAGTGCGCTGGAAGATTGGCTAGCCGTCGCGCAAAGGAACACGCATGCCGATCCGTAAAGCCGAAGCCAAGTCCGCATCCGACGCCGCCAGCTCGGGCGACGTGATCGAGGAACTGCGCCGCCGCTACGACCGGCTCACGCAGTCGCAGAAGCGCATCGCCGAATATATCGTCGAGCATTCGCAGGCGGTGGCGTTCTCGACTGTCGATCAGATGGCTGCGCAGCTCGACGTCAATCCCTCGACCATTGTGCGCTTCACCTACCGTCTTGGCCTCAACGGGTTCCCGGACCTGCAGGAGCGGATGCGCGAACTGGTGCGCGGCCAGCTCTCGCGCACCGGCGACCCCATCAACGAAGGCCAGGTCGCCGGTCATTTGGAAGGCACGAGCTTCGGCGCCTCGCTTAGTCACGACTGGCAAAATCTGCATCGCACCATATCCGGTCTCGACGCCGCCGCGTTCGGCCGGGCGGTCAATATTCTCTCTCGCGCGCGTCGCGTCTATGTGGCCGCCGGATTCTCGACCTTTCCGGTCGCGCATTATTTCGCGCTGGTGCTCGATCGTCTGCGCAGCGAGATTTCGCTGCTCGCGTCCAATGACGCGTTCGCGACGCCCCGGCTGGTCGAGATAAAGCCCGAGGATTGCGTGTTGGCGTTCACTTTTCCGCGCTATGCCAGCGCGACGCACCGCATCGCCCTGTGGGCGAAGGAGAACAAAGCCAAGGTCATTGCGGTGACGGACTCGCCCATCTCCGCGGTCGGACAGCTCGGCGACGTCGTCCTGCTCGCCGCCTCGGCCGGAACCGGAATGCAGAACTCCATGGTAGCGCCGATGGCCGTTGCCAATGCGCTGCTCAACGGGGTCGCCGCCGTCAAGGGAACGCCCGCGCTCGAACGCTACAGCCGCCACGACCGGTTGATGAATCGTTGGGATGCGTTCCTGCTCAAATTGGATGGGACCGATTGATGATGGAGGCGCCAGCCACCGCGGCCGCGCTGACGGGAATCCGCGTTCTCGATCTCACGACGAATTACGCAGCCTATGCGGGGCGGCTCCTGGCCGATCTTGGGGCCGACGTCGTGCGCCTCGAGCCGCCGGAAGGCTCGCCGGTGCGCAGCCTTGCCCCTTGCCAGACTGGTCCGGCGGGCGCGCCGTTGAGCTTTGCGCACGCCTTTCTTGATGCCGGCAAGCGCAGCGTCACGCTCGATCTCATGACCGCGGCCGGCCGTGAACTGCTCGCGGAACTGGCGGCGAGCAGCGACGCGATGATCGAGACTCCCTCAGCGGGCGCCGCCGACCACATCGACTTCGAGCTCGTCCGCCAGCGCAATCCGGGTCTCGTGCTGGTGTCGATCTCGGCGTTCGGCCGCGACGGACCCTATGCCGGATATCAAGCAACCGACCTGACATTGCTCGCGGCCGGCGGGCTGCTGTCGCTCGGCGGATATGCCGACAGCGAGCCGCTCGCCGTACAGGGCGAGCAGGCGATGCTGGCATCGGGCATCTACGGCGCGATCGCGGTGCTCACCGCGCTCTACGAGCGCACGCAAACCGGCGAGGGCTGCTGGATCGACGTGTCGGGGCAGGAATGCGTGGCGTTCGCGCTCGAAGACGCGGTGGCAGAATGGTCGATCAATGCGCACGTGCGTCGCCGCCTGGGCGACGGCGCGCGCGAGGCCGGCACCGGGATCTATCCTTGCAAGGACGGCCATATCAGCATGGTGGCGGGCCGTCTCGGCACCGCCAATGCGTTCGTCACGTTGACGCAGTGGGTCGCGGCCTCCGAGGTGGCGGGCGGCGCATCGTTGCTCGAGCCGCAATGGCAGGATTTTAAATTCCGCCAGTCGCGGGAGGGGATCGCTCGCTTTGCCGAGATCTTCGGCGCCTTCTGCCGGACACGCGGCAAGCAGGAGCTTTATCGCGAAGGTCAGGCCCGCCAGATCGCGATTGCGCCCGTCAACACCGTGGCCGATGTCCTGGAGGACGCGCAGCTTGCGGCGAACTCGTATTTCCGGCCGCAATTCGAGCGCAACTCGGGCAGGGACATCACCTTTCCCGGTCCGCCCTATCGGCTCAGCCGCACGCCCGCGCGCCTACGCGGCGCCGCGCCGAAGCTCGGCGAGCACAATCGCGAACTTGTGGATCGGGAGCTCCGCTTCGCCGCCGGCGCGGGCGAAGCTTGAGAGAACGCGATGCAGCTTGCGGGTCTGAGAGTGCTGGATTTCTGCTGGATCGGCGCCGGTGCGTTCGTCACCCGTATCCTGGCCGATCTGGGCGCCGAGGTGATCAAGGTCGAATCGCGGACCCATCCCGACAATCTGCGGCTCTCCGGCCCGCACCAACCGGGGCCGAAGCCGCTCGAAGGCTCCGGCTATTTCGCTTCGCGCAACACCAGCAAGAAGAGCATCGCGCTCAACATGTCGCATCCGCAGGCACGGCAGATTGCGCTTACGCTGGCGAGCCGATGCTCCATCGTCAGCAACAATTTTCGTCCTGGCGTTATGGAGAAATGGGGCCTGGGCTACGGCGAGGTCGCGGCCGTGAACCCGTCGGTGATCTACCTTGCGATGCCGATGCAAGGGAGCAGCGGTCCGAACCGCGACTATATCGGGTTCGGCTCAACCATCGCGGCGCTCTGCGGACTGGTGTCGATGGCGGGACGTCCCGGTCGCCCTCCGCTCGGCACCGGAACCCATTATCCCGATCACGTCCCCAATCCGGGTCACGCTCTGGTCGCGGTCCTGGCCGCGGCTTTTCATCGCGCGCGAACGGGCGAGGGCCAGCAGATCGAGCTCGCGCAGATCGAATCGACCGTGAACATGGTCGGCCCGTCCGTTCTGGCTTGCGCCGCGACTGGCGCGCTGCCGCAGACGAACGGCAACCGCCGCTCTGGAGCGGTCCCGCGCGGCGTCTTTCCCTGCGCCGGCGAGGACGTCTGGTGCGCCATCGAGGCGAATGACGATCGGGACTGGCAGGGTCTCGTCGACGCGCTTGGCGCGCCGGAATGGATGCGTGACGATCAATTGAAGACACTGCCGGGTCGAGAAGCACGCCAGGATGCGATCGAGGCACGGCTGGCGCAGGAAACCGGGCGCTACTCTGCCGCCGAGCTTGTGGTGCGGCTGCAGGCGCACGGCGTTGCGGCGGCAAAGGTCGCCACCAGCGCCGACGTGACCAGCGATCCGCAACTGCTGGCGCGCCGCTATTGGCACAACGTGCCGCATGCGGAGATGGGTTCGGTGCTGGTCAATCTGCCACCCTTTCGCGCCGTCGGCGAGGAGCGCGTCGCGCCTGGGCCGCCGCCGCTTCTGGGCGAGCATACCGTCGAGGTCGCTTCCGAGCTGCTTGGTTTCGACGAAGCCGAATGCCGGCGGCTGATGGACGAAAGGGTGTTCTATTGAGTACGATCGCGATTCACGTCGAGGATGCAGTCGCGCGGGTCACGCTCGACCGGCCGGACAAGCGTAACGCCATCAACGACGACATGCGCGCGGAATTGACCGCGGCCTTCGCTGCTTTCGACGCCGATCCGTCCATTCGCGTCGTGGTGCTCACCGGCGCCGGCAGCGCGTTCTGCGCGGGCGGCGACCTTTCCGCCTCGGCTTCGCCCGATCCGCAGCGGCCGCGCATCGTCGAGCCGCTCGACCAATTCAGCAAGCCGCTGATTGCCGCCATCAACGGCGTGGCCTTCGGTGGCGGGCTCGAGCTTGCCCTCGCCTGCGACCTGCGGATTGCCGCCACTGGCGCGCGCTTCGCCTTGCCCGAGGTCCGTATCGGCAGCCTTCCCGGCAGCGGCGGCACGCAGCGGCTTCCCGCGGTCATCGGTCCCTCGCTCGCCGCGCAGATGATCCTGACCGGCGAGCCCATCGACGCCGCGCGCGCGCTCGCGGCGGGTCTCGTTACGGAATTGTGCGCGCCTGACAAGCTCATCGACACCGCCATGGCGCATGCGCGCACCGTTGCACGCAACGCCCCGCTCGCGGTGATCGCCGCCAAGCGTGCGTTGCGTGTGGCAGCCGACACGCATCGGGCCGAGAACCTCGACTTCGAGCGCAAGCTGTTCAACGAGCTGGCGCTCAGCGAGGACCGCAATGAAGGGCGTCGGGCGTTCCGCGAGAAGCGCCAGCCCGTATTCAAGGGGAAATGAATGGCCTGGCGGCAAGCTTCCATTGTCGGAGTCGGAGCCACCCGGCAGGGCAAGTTGCCGGATGAGACCTCGCTCTCGCTTGCGGCGCAGGCCTTCCGCCTGGCGCTCGAGGACAGCGGCATCGACAAGCGCGAGGTCGATGGCCTCCTCACCATGCCGGGCACGACCTCGCCAGAAGGTGCCAAGAACTATCTCAATGTTGGAGAGCTCGTCGGCGTCAACCCGCGCTTCACCGGAAGTTTGACCATGGGTGGCGCCACCGGGGGTGCGCTCATCCAGATCGCGGCGATGGCGATCGCGACCGGCATGGCCAAGACCGTTGCCTGCATCTTCGCCGACACGGCGCGCACCGGCGGCTCGCGTTTTGCCGGCGCGGCCGGCGGCGACGATTCCTGGGGCGTGTGGGGCATGTTCGGCAATGCCGCCAACAGCGCCATGGGCTTTCGCCGCCACATGGCGCTCTACGGCTCTCGCTCCGAGCACCTCGGCTGGATCGCGGTGACCTGCCGCAAGCATGCGGCGATGAATCCCAACGCTGTCATGCGCGATCCCATCACCCTCGACGACCACCAGAACTCGCGGCTGATCGTCGATCCGCTGCGGCTGCTCGACTGCTGCCTGATCAGCGACGGCGCCGTCTGCGTGATCGTCACGTCGCCCGAGCGCGCGCAGGATTGCCGCAAGCGGCCGGTCGCGATCTGGGGCATGGGGCAGGGCCACACCACCGAGAATCTGCGATTGAGGGAATGGTGGTACCTGCCGCACCAGCGCGATTGCGTCGCGGATGCCTACCGCATGGCGGGCGTCTCGCCGAAGGACATCAGCGTGGCGCAGCTCTACGACAACTTCACCGTCGCAGTGCTGTTTTGGCTGGAGCATGCCGGCTTTTGCCCGGAGGGGGAGGCCGGCGCCTTCGTCGAAGGCGGCACGCGCATCACGCTCGGCGGTTCGCTGCCGATCAATACCGCCGGCGGCAATCTGTCGGAGTCGTACATGCAGGGCTGGCTGCACATCGTCGAGGGTGTGCGGCAGCTGCGCGGCGAGTGCGGGGAGCGGCAGGTCGGGGACGCCGAGCTTTGCCTGGTCACCGGCCGCGGCATGACGCTCAACACCGCGAGCTGCCTGATCCTGGGACATTGAGATGAACGACAAACCTAAAGCTGCTCCCATCCGACCGACCATCAACGACGTCAACCGGCCGTTCTGGGATGGCTGCGGGCGCGGGCAGCTTCTGCTCCAACGCTGCGGCCATTGCGCGCGCCTGCGCTATCCGGCCGCCGTGGTCTGTCCAAACTGCCTGGCGCCGGAAGCGCAATGGCAGCCGATGAGCGGTCGCGGGCAGGTATTTTCCTTCGTCGTCTTCCACCGTGCCTATCATCCGGCCTGGGAGGGCAAGGTCCCCTACACCGTGGCGCTGATCGAGCTCGACGAGGGACCGGTCATGCTCAGCAACGTGATCGGCGTGGATGTGGATGACGCGAAACTCGCCGTCGGCTTGCCGGTCGCGGTCGCGTTCGAGGCGGTGGACGAGAGCCTGGCGATCCCGGTGTTCAAGCCGGCCGGATAGCGGCGGCGCTGCGCGGCCGGGGCATTACGCGCTGATCGTCGCATTCACACGAATTCGAAATATTTCGGCTTGGGCACCGCGGCGTAGTAGGCCAGTCGATCG
>WNFK01061847.1_pt1 | contig 12388 bp, 17 predicted proteins | sample 5400281 | NCBI WGS metagenome assembly WNFK01 (sample SAMN13153350, study PRJNA577476) | soil metagenome | isolation source: 20 cm soil on Douglas fir-dominated hillslope | place: USA:California | collected 2013-09-17
ACCGTGTGCCACGCCGACTGCTGACCGGGCATGAGCAGGAACAGGATTGCCGTGCCTGCGCTGCGCGGCCCGGTGTAGTCGGGTGGCAGCGCAGACTGCGGCATCGTCAGCCCGCTTCGCCAGGTCTCCTTGAACCAGCCGCCCTCGGGATGGGGGGACAGGTCGAGCCGGCGCGCCCACTCCGGAAGGTCGCTCATCGCATTTCCCCCCTTTATCGGTTCTGGGACTCCACAATATTGACGATGCCTGCTGACAAGACACCTATTGTCCTGATCCACGGGTTGTGGATGCCGCCGCACAGCTGGAGCGGCTGGATCGAGCGCTACAGCGCGGAAGGCCACACCGTGCATGCGCCCGCATGGCCCGGCGTATCGGAACTCGGCGAGGAACTCGACCACACCAAGGCGCCCGCCGACATCCGCATTGGTGAGGTGGTGGATCATTACGACGCGTTCGTGCGGGCGCTGCCCGACCGGCCGATCCTGATGGGCCATTCCTTCGGCGGGCTGATCACCCAGATGCTGCTCGACCGGGGGCTGGGCCGCTCCGGCGTCGCCATCCACCCCGCCGCGCCCCGCGGCGTCTACCGGCTGCCGCTGTCGGTGTTGCGGGCGACGTTCCCGGTGCTTCGCCGGCCATCGAACCGCCACCGCGCGGTGCCCCTCACGCCTGCCGAATTCCACTACGCGTTCGCCAACACCGTCTCGCGAACCGAATCCGACGCCTGGCACGCCAAGCTGGCGATCCCCGCACCCGGCCGGCCGCTGTTCCAATCCGCGGTGGCCAACTTCCTCCCCAAGTCACGGGCGGCGACGGTGGTCGACTACGCCAAACCCAACCGGGCGCCGCTGCTCCTGATCGCCGGAGGCCGCGACCACACCACGCCGTCCTCGGTGGTCTACGAGAACTTCAACCGCTACCGCCGCTCGACCGCCCCGACGGACTTCAAGCTGTTCGAGGATCGACCCCATTTGACGGCGGCGCTGGACGGCTGGACCGACGTGGCCGACTACGCATTGACGTGGACGGCGGGGCACAGCGGATAGTGTGACCGCATGGCTCGCCTGCGCCCCGGTTGGCTGGTCGCGCTGTCCGCGGCGGTGCTGGCGGTCAGCGCCTGGCTGCCGTGGCTGACCAGCAGTGCCGACGGCGGCGGGCACGCCAATGCGATCGGCGGAATCGTCGGCAACATGCCGGCGCCACCGCCCGGGTTCGGCGTCGGACAGCTCATCACCCTGCTGGCGTCGACGTTGATCGTCGCGGGCGCGATGGCCGCGCGCGGCCTGTCGGGGCGGCTGGCATCAACGACGGCACTGGCCATTTCGGTACTGCTGGTGGTGCTGACGATGTGGTATTACCGGCTATATGTGTACCCGCCGGTGTCGGCGGGATACGGGCTGTACATCGGGGCAGCGGCAGCGGTGTTCGCCGTGCTGCTGTCGGTGTGGGCGATGCTGGCGGCCTGGCCGGCGGCCAGCCGGGTTTCGTGAGCGGATTCGTCGAACCGGTCACGCTGACCGGCCAGAGTTGGGTGTCTCTGGAACCGCTTGCCCGCGAACATATTCCGGAGATCACTGCTGCTGCCGCCGACGGCGAGGTGGGCAGCCTGTGGTTCACGTCCGCGCCGAAGGCGGAGGCTGTCGACCAGTGGGTCGACATGCGGCTGGCGTCGCAGCAGCCCGACGAGGGCCTGACGTTCGTGGTGCGCGGCCTCGACGGCACGCTGATCGGCTCGTCGAGCTATCTGCATGTCGACGCGGCCAACCGGCGGCTAGAGATCGGCAACACGTGGTACGTGGCTTGGGCGCGACGCAGCGGCGTCAACTCCGAGACGAAGCTGTTGATGCTCGGCCACGCCTTCGACGAGTTGAACTGCGTCGCCGTCGAATTCCGCACGCATTTCTTCAACTTCATCAGTAGGGCGGCGATTGAGCGGTTGGGCGCCAAACTCGACGGCGTGCTGCGCAGCCACCAGGTGCTGCCCGACGGGTCGCGCCGCGACACCGTGGTGTACTCGATCCTCGACATCGAGTGGCCCGCCGTGCGCAACAATCTGCGATACCGGTTGGACCGCAACGGCTAACGGTGTCATACGTGGCGGGCGGCCTGCTGGACGAGCAAGGCCTATCACAGCGCCCAGAAGGAGCCGTCGAGGCCGACGTCGCGGAAATATGCTGCCGCCTCGGCCGGTTCGCGCCGCTCGTATCCGCGATCGAGCCGGCCTCCAGCCATCGCCCGACGCAGGCCTCGCCGCAGAAAATTCTTTGATGCGTACAGGTATGCACAACGTCGTCCCACATATGGGTGACGGGCACCAGGAAGTGAGCCACTTGCGGGCCGTCCGGCGGCTGGTGGCGATTCACGACCCAAGCATGTGGGGTGTCGCAGGCTGGGCAGCGGGTGGCGACGAGCACGTCGGGTTCGTGGTCGACGAGATGCGGGATGGCGAACGAGTCCCATGCGCAGCCACCCCACCACAGGGTGGAGGTTCCCATGACAGAGAACCCCAGCGGGACGGCGGCGAATGGGTGCGCCATCACGATTCGGTCCTCCTCGTCGAGAACCACGTGGCGGGCACAAGCCAGGCGCCGCAGTTGTTCTCGTGCCGCGGAAGTATCGATACCTAGGGAGGTGGCGAGTCCGTCGGCCTCCGGCGCAGCGCCGGTCGTCGCGAATCCCTGGTAGATCGCCAACCGGACTTGTTCGTCGTCAGCCGCCATTACGCTATGTTCCCGGTTCTGATTGGTGGGCCAGGGATTCGCGCGTTGTCAGTTGCTGAGGTACGTCACCGCCGAGCAGCATGATCAGGCTGGCGAGCAGAGCGTCCAGTTCGCGGCCGACATCGGCGATGTGTGGATTGCCGTAGCTGGCGAACAACAGGCTGGGTTGGTCGACGGCGAGTTTGGTGTCCCCGTCGACGTCGGCGTACAGCAGGGTGCGCAGCGGTGCGTGCAGCATGACCGAGGGATCGTGGCGGAACATCCGTTCGGCGATGGTGTGGTTACCCATCAGGTATTCGGTGGCTTTCCAAAACGACGCCGATCCGGCCATGGTCGCGGTGACGTCGATCCGGTGATACCGCATGAACCCGTGCGGCGCGTTGATCTCGGCCAACTCCAAGGTCGCTTGCCAGGACGCCATCTGGAAGAAGCGGGCGAAATCCACTTCGGGAACGAGGGTTTCGTAGTGTTCGCGGGCCTCGTCGTAGGGCCGACGCAGTGCGATGACGAGTCTGCGTGACGGGTGCTCGATCGTGGTGGTGCTCATGGTCATGGCTGGGTCCGTTCGTTGTCGGCGCGGATGAGTTCGGCGTCGTGGATGTCGAGGGTGATCGACGGCAGGTTGAGGTTGACGTTGTTGTCGGGGTTGCGGCGAAACACCCGACGGCGAGTGGCGACCAGCAGCCCGTCAAAGCTCTTGTGACGGCTCGTGTAGTGGCCCACCAGGGCGCTGCCGTTGACATCGGCGACGTAGTCCATGCGTCGTTGCAGTCCTTGGGAATCGAAGTAGAACACTTGATCGGGGCTGTGGGTGGCGATGGACGGCGGAAAGCGCACCGCCAGGCGCCGCCAGGTCTGACCGGCCTCCCGCCAGGGTTCGATTTCGGTTCCAGCACGCATAACCCAGGAAGTACCCGAGGTGTAGCCTGTCCCAGGCGCTGTTGCGCAGCATTCCCTTGAAGCTCGCTCGGGCGGGGGAGAGCGACTCGAAGGTATTGCCGTCGAGGGTTTGCATCTTGACGGTGTCGGTGGTGGCGTCAAACACCATCTCACGATCCGGTCGGGTAAACGGGCTGAACAAGATTCGTTGTCTGACGGTGTCCACGGTAATGATCTGGTCGAACGTGGCCCCGGTCGGCCAGCCCTTGAGCGCCCAGATCGGCCCACCGATAGATATGTCAATCCTCAAGCCCGCCAAGGTGTCCCACAGTCGCTGGCCGCCGGTCATGGCGACCGCCGCGTCGAGCAGGTCGTCACTCATGGCCCTGACCATCGCGTTGAGTCTTGAGTCGCACCGCGCATCGGGCCGTCTGTACCCGGATGAGGCCGTCGCCGAACACCACAGTGTCCACACCGTCGTCGACATGTGACAGCACGGAATCGGCGGCCCATTCAAACAAGAGCACACCACCCTCATAGATCTGTGTCTTGAAGTCCCAGGATGCGTTCGGCAGTTCATCGAGCAGCTGCGCCATCGCGGCTCGGATGCCGTCCTTGCCACGGACGACATCAGTCGGTGTGATGAACACAGCGTCATCTGCATAGTCGGCGACGATCTGATCCAAGTCGCCGGCGGCCGTCGCCTCCGCGTGGTGAAAGAAAACATCCTCCGGTGTGCGTGTCATCACGCTCTGTGGCTCCTTCACACGTGTGCTCACGCGCGGCGCCAGACGAGTCGGGCGTTTCGGCGCTCGCCGTGAATCAGAATCGGCTCGGGTGGCCTGAGCTCCAGAAAGGAGCCGTCGATGCGGGCTGAGCGGTACTGTGTGCCGCCAATCCAATTGGGCAGCAGGCTGACCAGGACGTGGTGGGCGATCAGGTTGTCGCCGACGACGGTATAGGGGCCCGAATAGCTGAGATAGCCACTGGCAGCCGCCGCCAGTTCGTCCTGGCCGTCCTCTCCGTCCGGATGTGCGTCGTCAAGGCTGGATCGGCTGCGCCCTGACCTCATCAGCTGGGCCGACATGTAGCCGTCGGCTGTGTACATGATGATTCCCTCGGCGTCGACGCCCAGGGGGTAGGTCACGTTGGATCCGTCAATGCTGCGGCCTTCGTAGGATTGCAGCTTCCACGCTCCGATCACACTGGTGCGCAGGTCATCTGCCGCGGTGGAGGTCATCGAACGGCGTCCTTTCCGAGATCTGTTGAGGCACTAGTTATTTGGCAGAGGTGGTGCCGGCGCCCGCCTCTGCGCTTGCGGCCAGTTCAGCGATGGCCGTGTCGAACGGTGCGGTGCTACGCAATACGCGACTGAGCATGAGCGCTCCCTCCATACTCGTCACAGCGAATGTGGCGAGCTGCACGGCGCGGCCGTCTGGGATGTTCTTTTCGGCAAGGCGGGCGGCGAGCGTGGAGATCAGGTCCTGAAAGCCGCGGCGGGTAACGTCGCTGAGTTGCGCTGAGGCAGGCGTCGCTTCGAGCACGATCGGAGCGACGGCGCACCCCTCCCGGTAATTGCTTGCGACAAGCTCGTCGCGAAACCTGCCCATGAACGCCTCGATCAACTGCGCTGCGGTGCGCGTGCTGCCCGCCGCGCGGTTGACATGCGCGATGGCATCGGCGGCGTGGACCAGGGTGACCTCGGTTGCGAGCTCCTCCTTGCCGCCCGGAAAGTGAAAGTAGACCGAACCACGCGGGGCGGCGCTCTCGGTCACGACGTCAGACAGTGCCGTACCGACGTAGCCGTGCTCTCGGAAGAGTCGGCGGGCGGCGGCGATCATGCGGTCCTTGCTGTCGCTGCGTCTTGGCATGTCGCCCATCATACATATCTATTGACTTCGGCTCCAATACCGCTGTAATCTCCGGTCATATTCTATATATGTCAGACGACATAGTTACGAGCCGTACAGGAGGCAGATCGTGACCGAGCAGGCGGCAGTCCCAACCACCGGTGCAAATCCACCGGGCATTCCTCCCGACACCGGCGCGCCTCCCGTCGCGCGTCAGATGGACGGACAGGTCGCGGTGCTGACAATGCAGCACGCGCCGCACAACTTCATCGGAATCGAGCTGTTCGAGGCCCTCATCGAGGGAATGCGTTGGGCCGAAGATCAGCGAGCGCGCGCGGTGCTTCTTCGCAGTAGTCTGCGAAATTTCTGCGCTGGTGCCGATATCGGGCTGTTTGAAAGCGCTGAGCGCGGGCTTGCCCCAGACCGCGACTTCAGCGAGCTGCTGCAGGTTTTCGATCAACTGCCGATCCCGATCGTTGCCGCCGTACACGGGGTGTGTGTCGGCGGCGGGCTGGAAGTGGCGCTTGCCGCAGACTTGATCGTGGCCGCCGAGTCGGCCAAGATCGGCTGCGTCGAAGCCACCATCGGACTCAATCCCCTGATGGGCGCCATTCAACGCATCACCGAACGCGCCGGCGCTGCGCGGGCCAAGGAAATGGCATTGCTCGCACGCCGCTACGACGCACGCACGCTCGAAAAATGGAACATCATCAACCGCGTCGTGCCCGACGAACAGCTCGCCGACGCCAGCGCCACGCTGGCCCACGAGCTTGCGAATGGGCCCACCATCGCCCACGCCTCCACCAAGGCGATCGTGTCCCACGCGGTGTCGCACGGGATCCGGGCGACCGACGAGGCGATGCGCGAGTTGCAGAAGGACTTCTGGAAGTCCAACGACCTGAAGGTGGGACTGGCCTCACTGCAGGCCAACGGCCCCGGCGCCGCACGCTTTGAGGGGCGGTGACGATGTCGCTGCCATTAGAAGGCGTGCGGGTCATCGACTTCACTCGGGTACTCGCGGGGCCGCATTGCACCAAGCACCTGCTGGACATGGGCGCCGAAGTGATCAAGATCGAACCACCGCGCGGTGACTTCACCCGGCTCGCGTTCCCCCGAGCGGGTGACATCAGCGGCTATTACGCCCAGCAGAACGCCGGCAAGCGCAATATCAGCATCGACGTGAACATCCCACAGGCTCGCGACTTGGCGCTGAAGCTCTGCGACACCGCCGATCTCATTGTCGAGAACTTTCGCCCGGGTGTGCTGGCGTCATTCGGCCTCGACTACTCGTCAGTGGCGTCGCGCAATCCCGCCGTGGTCTACGTCTCCATCAGCGGGTACGGGCAGAGCGGCTCGTGGCGATCCCGTTCGGCGTATGCGCCAACCGTCCAAGCCGAGGTCGGGTTCACCCGTAACACCTTGCAACAGTTCAGTGTTGACGGTGTCGACAGGCGGTCAGACTCGCTGTCGCATGGCGATGTCTACGCGGGCCTGCATGCAACGATCGCCGCACTGGCGGCCCTGCAGCACCGACGGCTTACCGGGCAAGGCCAGTACGTCGATGTCGCGATGGCGGCGGTGCTGACGTCGATGAACGAGCGTGTGCACTATGACACTTCCGGAATCGACCTCGGCGCCGAACAACCGATCCTCGGCGCCACCGACTGCGCATTCTTCTCCAGTCCCGAAGGCGATGACTTCGTCGTTCCCATGAGCCTGATCGGAAGCGTCTCATTCCCCTTCTACCTGACCGCCATGCGCCGCCCGGACCTTGCCGATGACCCGCGATTCCTCACCCCAGAGCTACGCCAAGACAACCTCGCCGCGCTGCACGCGATTGTGCAGAACTGGATCTGGACCTTCGAGAGCATGGAGTCCCTCGACGCCCAGTTCGACGAGGCCAAGGTCGCGACCGGACGACTGCGAGACACCAAGGAGTTCAACGACACAGACTGGGCCAAGACCTGGGTGACAACTCGCGAGGTCGACGATCGGCACGGCGGAACCATGACGATTCCCGCGCCGCCATGGCATTTCAGCGGTCACGACGGCGCGCTGACCCCACAAGTGCCGGCCCATCAGGGCGAGCATAACGAGGAAGTCCTCAAAGAACTCGGCTACACCGACGACCAGATCCGGTCGCTGGTACACCTCGGCGCACTCGTCGACAACGAATCCAAGGAAACGTTGTGACCAAACCGATCCGCGTCGGTGTGCCCGACGCCGCCGCCCTCGGCTACGACACTTTCGTCGCCGACCCCATCCCCATGAACGTGGCTGGACCGCTGCCCAACGGCGAGAGCCACATGTTCCCTCCGCTCGCGACCACGCTTATCTACGGCCGGAACGATGCCGTCCTCGTCGACCCCCCGCTATCCGCTGAGCAGGCCAACGCGGTCGGCGACTGGATCGAGGCCGCTGGCAAGCGACTCACCCACATCTTCGCCACCCACGGCCACGGCGATCACTGGTTCACCGCCAACGTGCTGGCCGAGCGGTTCAATGCCCAGGTGGTCCGTACGGATGAACTCTGTCTTGTCCACGCTCAGCTGGTGTGACCGTCGCGGCGCGGGTAGGCCGCCCTGGTGTCGACCGGTTCGAGCATGCGGTGCGGCCGGGCCAGCGCGGCGGTCACCGGATCGGCGTCGGCGCCGATGGGCGGCAGGCCGGGACCGGGGACAACGATGAGGTCGGCGACGCCGACGAGCGTGTCGCAGCTTGGACACACGCTTCGTTCGTCCACCTCACGGCCGCACGTGGTGTGGACGAATAGGCGTCGCGGCCCGGCCGGCGCGTAGTGCTCGTCGCCCCAGCCGATGAGGCATCGGACGGTCGGCCACAGCCCGAGACCCTTGCCGACGATTTCGTACTCGTCATGACCGAACGGCCCAGGCACCCGCTGCAGCACGTCGGCTGCCACCAGGACATTGAGCCGTTCGGTCAGCACGGCCTTGGGGATCTGGAGATGGGCGAGGAAGTCGCTGAAGCGGCGGACGCCGTAGAAGGCGTCTCGCACGATCAGCAGCGTCCAGCGCTCCCCGACGATCTCGAGGGTGCGGGCGAGCGAGCACTCCTGGTGGGTGTAGTCGCGGGGAAGACCCATGCCCCCATTCTTGCACAGGATGTTCAGTCACCGAACAAACTGCTACAGTCGAGGTAGTTCATTCACTGAACAAGGAGGACGGGTGTCGACCTCGACCGCGCTGTTCGCAGCCGATAACGACCTCGGCTGCTCCCGTCGATGGAGTGTGCCGGTCGTGCGCAGCGCGGTGGCGTTCGTGGCCCAGCTCGACCTCTTCATCGTCAAGGATCACCCCGACGCGCGCACGCGCATCGGCCTCAGACCCTCGACCATCATGGAGCCAAACATGAAACAGAAACTGCAGGTCAACCACATCGCACACAGCACGACACGCTCGTTTGACCAGGTCGTGAAGGCTTTCGAGACCGTCGTCGGCACGCTCGAGGACATTGGCTGGGCATCGATCCCACGGGCAGCGAAGGATGCCGCCGATTTCGAGGCGCGCGTCAACGCCAAGATCGGGCCAAGCGGCTTCACACGGTTCCTCACGGTCGACCACGGTGGCTGGCTGTCGTTTTTCGGCAAGCCCGGGAAGGCGCGCCAATATGTCATCGGTAATCCGCTGATCGCGATCACGATGCTCCGCCACGACATTGGTGCCGGCCTGAATGTGCCGGTGCGCGTCTACATCTACCGCGATGAGGCGAATGGCACGACGCGGTTCGAGTATGACCAGCCCTCGACGCTAATGAGCGGGCTCGCCAACAAGGACGCTACCGCAGCGGCTGAAAAGCTCGATGGCAAGCTTGCCGCGCTGGCCGAACAGGTCACCGGTTCTAAGGCCTGACCCGACATCGGCGGATCGCGGGACATTCTCGCTTTCTGTTGTGAGCTCACTCAGTGGAAGGGAAACGGACTGCTATGGCAACATCCAAAACACACGATGCTCCATCTGTCGCTCTCGCCGAGGGATATTACTACGAAAATGGCTGCACCGTCGCGAGCAAGGTCCACTTGACAGAAAGGAATTACGGCACGAGACGGACGTTCTTTTTCATGTGCGATCCCGCTGCGGTCAATGCAATTCTGCCAGACGGCTGGATCCTTCGCGCTACCGCCGACCCTGAATTCAATCTCATGGTGCATTTCAACGATTGGTTACACACTTCACATGCCGACAACACGCCCCACGCAGTTCAAGCCCCGCCATACGTCGGCTTTCTGGTCCCGGTTCAAAATGGCTTTCTGAAGCGATCCGGCATCATGCAAATCTATGGCTTTGCTGCAGGCAGTCATTACATAGGCGGGCCTTACAAGGCCTATCGTGGATGTACTTATTCGCACTCTTCGCGGTTCGACACGAACGGCGTAGGCGTCTCGTGGACGCACGATCAATATAAAATCGGCCCACTCAACTCCGCGGGCGTGTTCGAAATGTCGATCTCTCACCAAAGAACCGTAACTGCTCGGGCGATCACGGGGCGGCCAAATCTGGCTGTGTTCTCGCCCTACGATAATTCTATCGAGCGGTATTACGCGGAAGACCTGGTGCTTGAGCGGCCGCTGGCGCCTTCGCTTGGGTTGTCCAATGTGAAGGATTTCGGCTTGACGTGGACATTGCCGGATCTGAAGGACGTGATGGCATCCGCCAAGCTCGTCGCGATGAATTACAATCCAGCTTACATGCGCGAAGTGTTCGAGCGTGACTAAATAGATTGTATGTAAATACGTAGAATTCGCGGTCGTTACGCGCGACGTTCCAGTCCACATCCCGCCCAGTTCCCGCCGGATCGCGCGGCTCGACTAAACGGCGGCCACCTGTGCCCCGGTGAGCGGCTCGGCGCACTGGTCACAGACCAGCACGGCGCCGAACCGCTTACCGCAGACCCTGTGGGTCAGGATCACCGCGGGCCCCTCGGGGGCCCGGAACCAGCGCTGCGCCCATTGCAGTGCTGCCACAAGCACACTGAACAGCGCGCGGCCCTTCTCCGTGAGCCGGTATCGGTTGTCCGACGCGGCAAGCACGCCGTTGGCGGTGAAGATCGACAACCGATCCGCGATCGAACCCGGCGGAGCGCCGAGCTGGCTCTGAAAGTCGGTGAACCGGCTCATGCCGACGATCGCCGCGACCAACAGGGCGAATCCCCAGCGATTGCCCAGCACGCTCATCGTCTGTGGGAACAGGTCGGCCGACGCGTCGAGCTGATCGCCCTCGGACCGCCGCCGCGTCGAGGCGACCGGCATGGACCGCGGCCACGATCCGCTCGGGCCCCACCGCGCGACAACGTCTTTGTCGCCGACGGCCTCACCGCACGAGCCACACATGAGCAACGGAGCGAAGTCGGCGCCGCACGCATCGTGGCGCATGCCCGGCAACCGCTCAGCGTGATCGGGCACCCAGTGCCGCTCCCATTCCCAGATCGACAGCAGCACCGGCCACAATGACCGGCTGCGTGGCGTCACCAGGTATTCGGACCGGGTCGGGTTCGTCTGGTAGACGCGGCGCTCCAGCAGGCCTTCGCGCGTCAGCGACTGCAGGCGACGGGTGAGCACCGAATTCGAGATCGGCAGCCGCGTTTTGAATTCGGCGAAGCGCGTCGCCCCCAGCAACGCCTGCTGGACGACCAGAAGCGTCCACTCGTCGCCCAGCAACCCCAGCATCCGCCCGACGGCGTTGGTGTCGCCCACCGCCAATTCGGTTGGGCCGGAACTGGACTGCTCCACCTACAGTCCGATCGCGCCCGCCGCGGAGTCGGCGTCGTGCCAGCGCCGCAGCTGCGAACCGGGCGCCCATGTCGAGTGGGTTCCACTCGAGATCCGTTCCGGCAGAGCCAGTTTGCACACCGGCCCGTCGGCGACCCTGGCGGCATCGAACACGAGGCAGTACGAGGCGTCGTCGTTCATGTCGGTGGTCAGCGTCACCAGGTACCCGTCGTCCTCGGCTGTGCTCCCGACACGCGGGGCCATCGCGGTCTCGCTGCCGTAGACGCCCTCGTCGAACGCGAACCGTTCCTCGGCGCCGGTCTGCAGATCGTGTTTGACCAGCCCGTCGAACAGGAACCACGACGGCTTGCCGGTCGCCGCATACGTGTAGCGATACTTTCCGCCTGCATGCCCGGCGTTGATCATCCCGAACTCGGTGATGCTGTCCGACAACTGCTCCTCCCGCACCTCGCCGGTGGCGAGATTGAACCGCCAGCGGTGCAGCCTGGACTGCAGCCGGTCCAGCGCCAGGAACCGGAACGCCTTCAGCCTGGGGGCACTCCCCTCGCAAGCTGGGGGCCCACCCGCTTGTGGGGGATTGTCACCGGTGAGCGAATCGACCGGAGAGGGCTCGTCCTCGAAGAACCCGTCAAGAACGATCTCGTCGCCGTCCTCGTAAGCGTTCGTGAAGTGCAGCACGAACGTCGGATCGGCCTCGAACCACCGGATCTCGTCGGTACCGCCGCGGCGGGGGATCACGGCGAACCGCGACGGCATGTCGCGGTGGAAGCCTGGCAAATGAACGTCGGCCTGCAGCAGCTTGGGATCCCAGAACAGGGGAAAGTCGTTGAGAATGACGTAGTTTTCGGTGAACGCCATGTCGTGCGGCAGCCGAGGCCCGGGCAGCGGTACGTCGACGTAGTGCACGAGGTGGTCGTTCTCGTCGACGACGCCGTAGTGCATGTACGGCGCCTCCTTGCTGTAGTTGAAGAACAGAAGCTCGCCGGTCGTGTCGTCGACCTTGGGATGCGCGGACACGCCCCAATCGAAGGGAAACGCGCCGCCCCAGTCCGCCTTGCCCAGCGTGTCGCCGGAGTACGGGTCAACCCGGTACAGGTCGCCGCACTGATAGAAGCTCGTCAGCGCGGTGCCGCGGTGCACGATCACGTCGGTGCTCGACGCGTCCTTCATCAATGTCCGTGCGCCCCAGCCCT
>WNFK01216713.1_pt1 | contig 12386 bp, 11 predicted proteins | sample 5400281 | NCBI WGS metagenome assembly WNFK01 (sample SAMN13153350, study PRJNA577476) | soil metagenome | isolation source: 20 cm soil on Douglas fir-dominated hillslope | place: USA:California | collected 2013-09-17
CCCTCACGCCCGACTACGCGCTGCTCGAGGCCAACAAGTGCCTCTTCTGCCACGATGCCCCCTGTACCATCGCCTGCCCCACGCACATCGACGTTCCGGCCTTCATCAAGAAGATCGCGACCGGCAACCTGCGCGGCTCGGCGCGCGTGATCCTCGAGGCCAATCCCTTCGGCCACTCGTGCGCGCGTGCCTGTCCCGTCGAGGTGCTGTGCGAAGGCGCCTGCGTCTTGAACGATCGCGACGAGCAGCCGATCAAGATCGCGCTGCTGCAGCGCCATGCGACCGATCACGTCCTCGCGCGCAAGCTCAAGCTGTTTCAGGCCGGCAAGCCGACCGGTAAGAAGGTCGCGATCGTGGGCGCGGGGCCCGCGGGGCTCTCCTGCGCGCGCGATCTGCGTCGTGCGGGCCACGCCGTCACGGTATTCGAGGCCAAGCCGCAGCCCGGGGGGCTCAACACGTACGGTATCGCCGAGTACAAGCTCAAGGCCGACGTGGCGCTTGCGGAGGCGCAAGATATTCTGGATTTGGGCGTCGACCTGAGGCTCGGCGTGGTGGTCGAGTCGCTCGAGCCGCTGCTCAAGCAGTACGACGCGGTGTTTGTGGGCGTGGGACTCGGCAAGACCAAGGGCCTCGGAATCCCGGGCGAGGACCTGGAGGGCGTGGTGGACGCGCTGACGTTCATCGAGCACCTCAAGACGCATCCGTACCGCGAGACGCGCGTCGGGAAACGGGTGCTCGTCGTCGGCGCCGGCAACACCGCGATCGACGCCGTCACGCAGGCGAAGCGCCTGGGCGCCGACGAGGCGACTATCGTGTATCGCCGCGGCGAAGCCGACATGCCGTGCTACGACTACGAGTACGAGCTGGCCAAGCGCGACGGGTGCGGATTCCGGTTCCACGCCCTGCCCAAGCGCATCGTCGGAAACGGCCGCGTCGAGGGGCTCGAGATTGAGACCTCAGAGAAAAAACGCGAGGTCATTCCCTGCGACATGGTGATCGTGGCCATCGGGCAGGGCGCCAGGACGGACCTGGTGTTGCCGCAGGAGGATCCCAAGGTGTTCGTGGGTGGCGACTGCGCCAACGGGGGAGCGGAGATAGTGAACGCGGCAGCGGAGGGAGTTGCTGCGGCGAAACGGATCCACGAAAGGCTGACCCATGGCTGATTTACGGGTGAATTTCGCGGGGATCGAATCCCCCAACCCCTTCTGGCTCGCCTCCGGGCCGCCGACCAACACCTACGGCCAGGTGGCCAAGGCGTTCGACGCCGGGTGGGGCGGCGCGGTCTGGAAGACGATCGGCGAGCCGATCATCAACGTTTTCTCGCGCTACGGCTCCGTCGATCTGGGTCCCACGCGGATGATGGGCCTCAACAACATCGAGCTGATCAGCGACCGCCCGATTGCGGACAACCTCAAGGAGATCGCGGAGGTCAAGCGCAACTATCCGAAACACGCGGTAATCGCCTCGCTCATGGTCGAGTCGAAACGCCAAGCCTGGCACGAGATGGTCAAGCAAACTCAGGACACCGGAGCGGATGGGATCGAGCTGAACTTCGGGTGCCCGCACGGCATGAGCGAACGCGGCATGGGAAGCGCCGTCGGCCAGGTCCCCGACTACACGTGCCAGATCGTGGAATGGGTGAAAGAGGTCGCCACGATCCCGGTGATCGTCAAGCTCACGCCCAACGTCACCGACGTCACCTACATCGCGCGGGCGGCGGTCAAAGGGGGCACCGACGCGCTGTCGCTCATCAACACGATCAATTCAATCGTCGGCGTGGACTTGGAGACGTTCGAACCGCAGCCGTCGGTGGGCGGGAAGTCGAGCCACGGGGGCTATTGCGGCCCGGCCGTCAAGCCGATCGCCCTGCACCTCGTGTCGGCGGTCGCCAAGGATCCACAGGTGAAGATCCCGATCTCCGGGATCGGCGGAATCGGCACGTGGCGCGACGCCGCCGAATTCATCGCGCTCGGCGCCGGCACACTTCAGGTCTGCACGGCGGTCATGCATTACGGCTTTCGCATCATCGAAGACCTGGTGGATGGCTTGTCGAACTGGATGGACGAGCGCGGGCATCGCACCCTGGACGATGTGCGGGGGCGAGCGCTCTCGCGGGTCACGAAGTGGGAAGAGTTGGACCTCAACTATCATCTGCTCGCGCACATCGATCAGGACACGTGCATCAAGTGCGAGCTATGCTGGACGGCGTGTGAAGATGGCGCGCATCAAGCCATTCGCCGCCTTCCCCGTGACAATGGCGGCCCGGTCGTCGAGATCATCGAGGAGGCATGCGTCGGATGCAATCTGTGCGCGGCGGTGTGCCCCGTGCAGGGGTGCATTACGATGCGGCAGGTTCCGAACAATTCCCCGCACACAAGTTGGAAGGACTATGTTGCGGGAACGGGAAAGTTGGCGGCCCGTTCAGCGCAATTCCACACGGCGGAGTGGGTACCCAGTCGGAAGTGACACGACACAAGAGAAGTTGCGCAGACGCCAAGTTGCAAAGTGGTTTCAAGCTGCAAGCGCCAGCTGCAAGAAAAAGATCCACAATGCAGAGATTTGGTGCGGGAGAACTCTAGCTCTCCCGATAGTCTGGTGCATGGGTCACTTCAAGAAACTGAAGGCATGGGAGCACGCGCGCGCGTTGGCGCTCGTTTCCAAGCCTCTCATCGAACGCCTGCCGTCGACCGAGCGTAGCAATCTCGCTAATCAGTGGAGACGTGCCGCATCCAGTGTTGTCTTGAACATTGCCGAGGGCGCCAGTCGGCGCGGCGCCAAGGACTTCCGAAAGCATCTCGACATCGCTCGCGCTTCGTTGGACGAGATCGAAGCGATCATCGACCTCGCGGTAGGGCTAGACTATTTGCGGCGAGAGGAGGTCGCGAAGGTGACGGCGGTGCGAGACGAGTGTGCTCGCACGGTGTTCGGCTTGATCCGAAAGCTCGGCATTCCTATCAACTCATAGCTTGCACTTGAAGCCACTTCGCAACTTGGCGTCTGCGCAACTCTTCTGGAGGCTTCCCGCTTGGAGCTTTCTAGAGGCGTCCTGGTGGCCCGACTGGCGGGACCGCGACTCCTTCTTGCGCCGGCTCTGGCGTGAAGTCCTCCCCCGGATTGATGAACCGATCCTGTTCGAACCGGTACTGCTTGTCGTACAGCTGTTTGTACCTGCCGTCGGCTACTAACAACTGCTCGTGCGTCCCCCGCTCCACGATCTCCCCATGCTCGAGCACCAGGATCTGGTTTGCGCTGCGGATCGTGGAAAGGCGGTGCGCAATAACGAACGTCGTGCGGCCGCGGCGCAGAGCGCGCAGGCCGTCCTGAATCAGGGCCTCGCTTTCTGAATCGAGCGACGAGGTCGCTTCATCGAGGATCAGAATCCGCGGGTCCGCGAGAATCGCGCGCGCGATGGCCACCCGCTGGCGCTGGCCCCCGGACAGCTTCACGCCGCGCTCGCCCACGATCGTGTCGTAGCCCTTCTCGAACCCCTTCACGAATTCGTCGCAATGCGCGACGCGGGCCGCGGCCTCGATCTCCGCGCGGGACGCGTGCGGCGCCGCGAACGCGATATTCTCGGCGATGGTGCCGTCGAACAAGAAGTTGTCCTGGAGCACCGCGCCCAGGTGCTGGCGGTAATCGTGCAGGCGAATGCCGCTCAGGTCCTGCCGGTCCACGATGATCCGGCCCTCGCCGGGCCGGTGGAACGCCATGACCAGGCCGATGAGCGTGCTCTTCCCGGAGCCCGACGAGCCCACGAGCGCGGTGGTCGAGCCGGCCGGCGCGTGGAAGGAAACGTGGCGCAGCACCAGCTTTCCGGGTTCGTACGCGAAGGACACGTCCTCGAAGCGCAGGTCGCCCTGGAGCGCCGGCAGGGCGGCCCGGTCCTCGTCCGCCGCGTCCTCCGTCACCTGCGAGCGAATCTCCCGCAGCCGGTCCAGCCCTGCGAATGCTTCGGTGATTTGGGTGCCGATCGACGCGATGTTGATGAGCGGCAGCGCGACGAGACCCACGAAGATGCCGTACATGAAGAGGTCGCCCAGGCTCATGGTGCCCGCGAGGACGGCGTGGCCGCCCTCCAGGATCATGAGGATGCCGACCGCCCCGATAATCACGGTGGCGAACGAGCCGACACTCGAAATGCCCGTCATCGTCCCCGCGATGTTGCGGAACAGCCGGTTCACGCCGCGGCCAAACACCTGTCGCTCGCCGCGTTCGGCCCGGTACGCCTTGACGATGCGGATCCCGCCGAGCGTCTCTCCCAGACGGCCCGTCACCTCGGCGTTGATCTTGCCGCGCTCGCGAAACAGCGGCCGCAGCCTGGCGAACGCGTAGGCCATCCCCCCACCGAACAGTCCGAGCACGAGAATGGCGATCGCGGTCAGCCGCCAATTGAGCACGAACAAGACGACCAGCGCGATGGCGCCCGTGAACAGCCCACCGATGAGCTGCACGAGCCCGGTCCCCACGAGGTTCCGGATCCCTTCGGCGTCGCTCATGATGCGGGAGATGAGGATGCCGCTCTTCGTCGAGTCGAAGTACGACACCGGGAGCCGCAGCACGTAGGATTGCACGGTGCGGCGCATGTCGGTGATCGCGCGCTGCGCCGCGACGCCGAGGATTTGCGACAGTCCGAACCCGGTGACCGCCTGCACCAGCGTCGCCACGCCGGCGGCGATGGCGAGCGGCACGAGCAGCTGCGCCTGCTGCTGACCGATCACGCGGTCGATCACCCACTTCGGAGCGGCGGGCAGCACGAACCCCGCCGCGCGGTTCACCAGCAGCAACACGAATCCCAGTGCCAGACGACGGCGGTGCGCGTACACCAGCCCCCGGGCTTCCTGCCACGCGCCGGTGGTGAACGCCGGTTTCTTTGGCTTGGGGGGTTTGGGTTGGTCGGCCATGCTCGGCGAAGCTTACCTACGGACGATGCGCCGTACCAGGAGGCCCGTGGTGGAGACCCGCACTTCGTAGGTGGCGGGCTCTGTCGCGTTAATGAACGTGGCCGAGCCGTACTCCGCATCCACGAGGGGCCGGAGCAGCCAGTATCGCCGGGCCAGGTCGAACGCGTCGAATGGTTTCTTGCGAGCGATGGAGTACACGGTGCGCGCTTGGGTCTGCTCGTCGCCCAGCGCTCGGTAGCGCCCCGCGATCCGGTCGAGCTCGTAGGCGGTGTGCAGGCCGAGCAGATTGACCACGGGGCGCCACTTGAGAATGTGCGCGTCCACGTACACCGCGTCCCCGGCCAAGTCGAACATGTGCAGGGTGCCGTCGGCGAGTGTGACCGTGGCGCGGAAGTGCCGGTTGCCGATCGGATCGGTCTGGATCGTCGCGGCGAGCACTTCCTGCGTCAGAGCCCGGTAGCCGCGAATCCCGATGCTGATCGTACCGCACAGGGCGGCCAAGGCAAGACAGAGCGCGGCCGCGAGAACCGCCACGAAGGCGCCGAGCCGCTGACGACCCCGCCACGCCCCGAGGGCGATGCGCAGCAGCAACAGTGCGAGCACGAGAAAGACGATCAACGCCAGGAGCAACAGCGACATGGACCCTACGTTAATTCTCCCGGGCCTCTGGCGCGAATCGACCTGCGTGGGCAGCTTCCTCCGCTCACTGGAGAACGCTCATGAAACGGTCCACACTGCTCAGCATAGCCGCCGTCATCGCCGTCGCGTTGCTCTTTTTCTACATGACGACGGCGCACGCCGACGAGGAGTGCAACGTCTGCGTGGAGTTCCAGGGCCGCTCGAACTGCGCCGCCGCCGTGGGCAGTACGGTCAGCGAAGCCACCGAAACGGCGCACCGCACGGCGTGCGGTCCCGTGGCGCGGGGGATGAACGAGTCGATCGCCTGTGACAACCGCGCGCCTGTCTCCGTGCAGTGCAAGGGGCGGTAACGATGACCGGCTTCGCCATTCCCCGCGTCTCCATCCCCGCGAGCCTGTTGCTCACGGAGGGGGACGGCCGCGCCGGCGCGATCTACGTGATGGAGCGCGTCCCGCATCACACGGGCCCGGAAACGCCGCTCGAGATGCTGAACCGCCCCGACGGCTTCTTTCCCTTCCTTCCGGCCGGCGAGGGGACGATCATGCTGGTGGCCAAGGCGCAGACCATCATGCTGTCGGTCGCGCCCGACGACACCGCCCAGGACCCCGCCCGCGTCTCCGCCGCCAAGCTCGTTGCGGTTCAGCTGACACTGGTGAACGGCTCGCGCCTCCAGGGGTTCGCCACGGCCGAGTTGCCCGAGTATCACTCTCGCTTGCTCGACTACCTGAACGACCCGAACCCGTTCTTCGCGGTCGCCGCAAACGACGAATTCCATTTCGTGAACCGCGCCCACGTGCTGTACGCGCGGCCTGAGGACTGACGCGATGGCGACTCGACTCGACCCCTTCGTGGACGTGCTGCTGCGGGAGCAGGCGGACCAGTTGTACCTGCTCCCCGACGAGCCCGTGACGATCGTGAAGGATGGCAAGCCGCGGAAAGTCAGCCGCCAGCCCCTCACCGATCAGCACATCTACGCCTTGCTGGTCGAGGTGGCGCCCCCCGAGGCCTCCGACAAGATCGACCAACAGGCGGAGACGGAATTCGAATACGCTGCCGACAAAGGCCTGGTGCGGGTGCGCATCGTCCCGGAAGCGGGACGCCTCACCGCTGTCATCTCGCCGGTGCGGCGGGCGTCGCAGGAGATGGCTACCGCCGCCGCGCCAGCCGCCGCGGCGGCCTCCACCGAAGAGGTCACCGCGGTCCGCCCGGCGGTGGTTGGGCGGGGGAAGTCCCCTCCGGCGGCTCCGCCCACGCCTCCCCCCCCCAAGGCGCCGCGCGCGTCCGTGATCGCCGCCGCCCCGATGGTGGAGGCCCCGGCGGCCACCGCCCTCCCCGGGGAGTTCGCCGCCTCCCACTACCAGGCCGCCGAGCAGCGCCTGGGGAAGCTGCTCCGGGCCCTGGTCCTATCGTCCAGCTCGGACCTGCATTTGCGGGTCGGTGAGCCGCCGCTGTTCCGCACGCACGGCGAGATCGCCCGGCAAGGGGGCCCCGCGCTGTCCGTCCAGGACCTCGAGCTGCTGATCCTGTCGATCATGCCGGAGCGGAACCGCGGCGAGTGGAAGGAGACGGGCGACACGGACTTTGCGTATGAGATCGCCGGCGTCGCGCGCTACCGCGTGAACGCGGCGCGGGACCGCAAGGGCCCCGTGGCGGTGTTCCGGGTCATTCCGGCCAAGGTCGTCACGGTCGAAGAGATGGGCATCAGCGAAGAGGTGCAGCGCCTCTGCTACCTCACGAAGGGCCTCGTCCTCGTCACGGGTCCGACGGGCTCCGGGAAATCGACGACGCTGTGCGCGTTGGTCGACCTCGTGAACCGGTCGCGCTCCGACCACATCATCACGATCGAGGATCCAATCGAGTTCGTGCACGAGAACAAGAAGTGCCTGATCACCCAGCGTCAGGTGCACGTGCACACCGAGAGCTTCAAGACGGCACTGCGGGCGGCGCTGCGCGAGGATCCGGACATCGTGCTGGTGGGCGAGATGCGCGACCTCGAGACGATCGCGATCGCCATCGAGACCGCCGAGACGGGGCACTTGGTGTTCGGCACGCTGCACACGACCACGGCGGCGTCCACGGTGGACCGGATGATCGACCAGTTCCCGGCGGACCGGCAATCGCAGATCCGCGTGATGTTGTCGGAGTCGCTGAAGGGCGTGATTTCGCAGACCCTGTGCAAGAAGGCGGGGGGCGGACGAGTCGCGGCGCGGGAGATCTTGCTCTCGACGCCGGCGATCGCGAACCTGATCCGCGAGGCCAAGACGTTCCAGATCCCCTCGATCATGCAGACGAGCAAGAAGCTCGGCATGGTGACGCTGAACGACGCGCTGCTCGAGCTGGTCGAGAAGAAGGTGATCGAGCCCGACGAGGCCTACGTGAAATCCGTCGAGAAAACGGGACTCGTCGCCAGCATGAAGGCCAAGGGGTTCAAGGTCTCCCTCACACCGGAGGCATGAGGCAATGGCACAGGCGACACGCAAGAACCAAGAGCGGATCATCGCGAACGAGAAGACGATCATCGGCAATCAAAACAAGATCCTGCGCAGCCTCCAAGCGGTGGTGAAGAACCAGAAGAAGATCCTGGCGAACCAGAGCAGGATCCTCAGCGCGCGTCGATGACGAGATCCACGGCACTCGCGTAGAGGCGCCACCGCGCGATCTCTTCCCCGAGCGCCCGCCTTCCCACCGCCGTGAGGTCGTAGTACCTCGCGATTCGGTTGTGCTCCGTCGTACGCCAGTAGGACGTCACCCAGCCCCGACGCTCCGATCGATGCAAGGCGGGATATAACGAGCCTTGCCCGATCTGAAACGTATCGCGCGACATCCGGCGAATCCGGTCGGTGATCCCCCAGCCATGCATGGGTTCCAAAGACAGGGCCTTCAGAATCAACAGGTCCATCGTGCCCTGCAGGACATCTCCACCCCGCATCATTGCTTCTGCTCCTGTCGAAGCGATAGGGAAGTATACTCGAAAATAACCCTTGCGGAGGGTCGAGGGCGCCCGTATCATCTCCGTCCGATATGCGAACGCATGCAGTGCGCCACCTGTTGACGGTCGGCACGATTGCCGTCGCCGCCGCCGCACATGCCCAGGCGCCATCGACGCCGGCGAACCGTCCGGATCCCTTCGCGGCGATCCGGCACGTGAACCTCAGCCGCAACGGCGCCGTGTGGGTGGGGTTTGGCGGTCAGCTGCGCGAGCGCGTCGAGAGTTGGTCGAATTTCAACTTTGGCGCGTTGCCGCCGGCGCCGACCACGCTCCAAGCCAGCGACGTGTTCGCGCTCACGCGGGCGCTCGTGTCGGCCGATCTACACGCCGGTGCTCACCTCCGCCTGTTTGCCCAAGGGAAGAGCGGCTTCGCGACCGCTCGCGACCTCGCCGGCGGTCGGCGCCCTTCAGACGTGGATGAAATCGACGTGCACCAGCTCTACGCTGAGGTGCTCGCGTGGCCGCGCGGCAAGCATGGCGGCGTCCTCGCCCTCCGCGGCGGCCGCGTGGAGCTGGCGTACGGACGAGACCGCCTGGTGAGCGCGCTCGATTGGGCCAACACCAAACGCAGTTTCGAGGGCGTGGCCGCCGGGTACGGCGGCCGGAGCGGCACTGTCACGGCGTTCTGGGCACGGCCCGTCGTGGTGCGCCTCTATCATGCCGACCGGCGCGACTCGACGACGTCCCTGTTTGGCCTGTATACCACGTGGCAGCCGGCTCGAGGCGTCAGAGGCGTGGACATCTACTGGATTGGCCAGCGGCGCGACTCCGGGGCCGTCGCCTGGAACGGGACTGCCGGACGCGAGATGCGGCACACAGTCGGGGTGCGCGTCTGGGGTCCCACGCGTCCACAGGCCGCCGTGGATCTGGAAGCCGAAGCGGCGCTGCAGTTCGGTACCGTGGGCGCCAACACGATTCGCGCGTCGATGTTCACGGGCCAGGTCGGCTACACCTTCCGGCGCGCGCCGCGAGCGCCCCGCCTCTACGTCAATCTGGACTACGCCAGCGGCGACGCCGCGCCCGGCGGCGACGTCGGGACGTTCAGTCAGCTCAACCCGCAGCCGCATCCCTTCCTCGGGTTTGCCGACATCGCGGGGCGGCAGAACATCGTGGACGTCTCGGGCGGCGGCGCCATGCGCCTGTGGCGGACGCTCGTGGGCGCGGTGGACTACCATGCGTTTCGACGCGCGTCGGCGAATGACGCGTTCTACGCACTGTCGGGAGCCGTGTCCCGTCCGGCCACCTTCGGCACGTCACAGAGCGTCGCGTCGGAGCTCGATCTCACCCTCAGGTGGCCTGTCGATACGCACAGACTGGTGCTCGCCGGTTGGAGCCACGTCTTCCCCAGCGCGTTCATCAAGCAGGGCGGCGGTTCGTCGGGAGCCGACAAGCCGATGGACTTCGTCTATCTCATGGCGCAGTACACTCTGTAGGAACGGAGCGACCTGATGTCTTTCTTGGAGAAGCTCAACGGACCCTGGCACGAACGGGCGTTGCGCACGTTCACGATCATCGTCATCGCGCACTGGGCGGAGCATCTGGCGCAGGCGTATCAGGTCTACGTGCTGAAGTGGGCGCCGCACCAGGCGGGCGGTGTGCTAGGCCAGGCGTTCCCCTGGCTCGTGCACTCCGAGGTGTTGCATTATGGATATGCGGCGATCATGCTGGTCGGGTTGTGGACGATGCTGCCGGGCTTCGTGGGGCGCGCGCGCACCTGGTGGCTCGCCGCGCTCGTGATCCAGTTCTGGCACCACATCGAGCACGCGCTGCTGCAGGGGCAGGTCCTCGCCGGGCGCACCCTGTTCGGCGCCCCCGTGCCCACGAGCATCTTGCAGCTCTGGTTCCCGCGGCTCGAGTTGCACCTGTTCTACAACACCGTGGTCTTCATACCGATGATGGTGGCGATGTACTATCACGTGTTCCCGAGCGCGCCCGAAGCGGCGGGGATGCGGTGTAGCTGCGCGTGGCATTCGCATGCGGAGCCGACAACTGCGTAACAAGAAAACGTCGGAGGGACCAGAGCCACCGGTCGGAATTGAACCGACGACCGCTCGATTACGAATCGAGAGCTCTACCGCTGAGCTACGGTGGCGTGTCGGCCCCGTAAACTAACCAGGGGCGACGAGATGCGGTACTACGCGTGCCCCGCCCAAGCCGTCTCGCCCGGTCGCCCCAGGAGCTGGGCGTTTACGGCGACGATCACGGTCGAGACCGACATGAATACCGCGCCGAGGGCGGGCGAAAGCAGAATGCCTGTAGCTCGATAGAGCACGCCGGCTGCGAGTGGGACGGCCACCGCATTGTATCCCGTCGCCCACCACAGATTCTGGACGATTTTGCGGTATGTCGCTCGCGCTAGCCGCACAATCGCCGGGACATCGCGCGGATCGGACCGCACGAGCACGATGTCGGCGGATTCGATCGCGACGTCGGTGCCCGCGCCGATCGCGATGCCCACATCGGCTTCCACCAGCGCGGGCGCGTCGTTGACGCCGTCGCCCACCATTGCAACCGTGAAGCCGCGCGCCTTGACCTCCCGGATTTTTGCCGCCTTCTGATCCGGCAGCACCTCCGCGAAATACTCGTCGAGTCCTAACTCCTGCGCGACCCACCGCGCCACTGGCTGAGAATCGCCGGTGAGCATCATTGACCGAATGCCCATTTGCTTCAGCCGCTGCAGCGCCTCGCGAGACTCGGCACGGATGATATCCGCGAGCGCAATGGCTCCGACCACTCTTGAGTCCACCAATACGTAGACGACCGTCTTCCCCTGCTCCGCAACGCGCGCCACGCGGGCGTCACTCACCGACTGGCTGCGTTCCTTCAGGTAGCCCGGACTGACGACGTTCACCTCAACGCCTTCCACAACTCCTCGTGCGCCCTTTCCCGGAATCGCGTTGACCTCGGACGCTGCCGGGTAGCTGATGCCCCGTTCCGTTGCGGCGCGCACGATGCCCGCCGCGATCGGGTGTTCGGAGCGGCTCTCGAGTGCGGCGGCAAGGCGCAGGATCTCCGTCTCACTGCGCCCGTCCACGGAGATCACATCCGTAACGCCGAATCGTCCCTCGGTGAGCGTGCCCGTCTTGTCGAACACTACGGCATCGAGCACGCGCGCACGCTCGAAGGCCGCCCGATCGCGGATGAGCAGCCCGTTGCGCGCCGCAATCGCGGTCGAAACAGCCACGACGAGAGGCACCGCGAGGCCGAGCGCGTGGGGACAGGTGATCACCATGACCGTGACCATCCGCTCGAGCGCAAAATCGAAGCTGCGCCCACCCACGAGCCACGCGACAAGTGTTGATACTCCCGCGGCGATCGCGATCACGGTAAGCCACATCGCCGCGCGATTGGCGAGGTCTTGAGTACGCGAGCGGGTCTGTTGGGCGCGGCGCACCAACTCGATCACTTGTGCGAGATACGTCTCCGCGCCGGTTCGAGTGATGCGCAACGTGATCGCCGCCTCCCCGTTCACCGATCCGCCGAGCACCGTGTCTTCGGGACCTTTCTCCACGGGCTGCGACTCGCCGGTCAGCAATGCCTGGTTGACGGTCGTCCGGCCTTCGGTGATCGCGCCGTCCGCGGGAATCCTCTCACCGGGTTTGACCAGCACCAGCTCATTCTGCCGAAGCTCTGTGACAGGGACGTCCCCGGTCGATCCGTCGGGGCGCAGGCGGTGTGCCTCGGCGGGAAGCAATCGCACGAGCTCCTCGAGTGCCCGCGAAGCACCCAGCACCGAACGCATCTCGATCCAGTGACCGAGCAGCATAATGTCGATGAGCGTCGCGGTTTCCCAGAAGAACACCGTTCCGCGAAGGCCGAAGACGACGGCCGCGCTATAGAGATACGCCACGCTGATC
>WNFK01165847.1_pt1 | contig 12377 bp, 8 predicted proteins | sample 5400281 | NCBI WGS metagenome assembly WNFK01 (sample SAMN13153350, study PRJNA577476) | soil metagenome | isolation source: 20 cm soil on Douglas fir-dominated hillslope | place: USA:California | collected 2013-09-17
GGGTTGAGTCTGATAAAAACCTAATAAATAAGATTTAGTGGTAAAATTATCTTCACCTTGTTGTGCTTGCAAGCCTTGTTTTGCAGCTAAGCCCTGGTTAATAAGAGCTCCTTCATTTACCCGGTCACTTCTCCATAAACAGAAGTCGTAAGCCTGCTTCCAGCTAACACCAACAACAGGATAATTGTTAAAACTTGGATGACGTAAATAATATTCAACCAATGGTTCATTGTAGGCTAACTCACTTCGCCAAACAAGTGTATCAGGCAGAGCCGCATCAACGATCTTTTGATAATTAGGATCATTTGCCGGGTCAAAAACACGGACAAGCCAATAAAGATATTCACGATAGTGAACGTTAGCTACTTCTGTCTGATCAATATAAAAAGAAGGAACAGTTTGTCGACGCGGGATGTTATTAAAATCTCCTATCACATCCTCATCTGTCTGACCCATTGTGAAGGTACCACCGGGCACAAACACAAGACCCGGGCCAGTTGCCTGTTCTTTTTCTTTGGATACCTGGTATCCACCCATATTTTTGTCGTTGTAATTCCAGCCGGTTACATCCGACTTGTCGTATTTCTTTTTGCCAAAAAGACCCTTGCCTTTACACGAAGAGATCAGAACGGCGCAGGATAAAAGGATAATTAAGTTTTTCACTTTCATAGTTTTTTGCATAAACCTTTGAATTGGAATAAATTTAACGCCGGTTGGGATAAAATATTGCACCTTAATAAGATTTTATCTACCGCATCTGCGAATATAGATAGATTATAATGATTTTATTAAGCAGAAATACTTTTTTTGACCTCGTTAAAGCCCCTGAATTTTATTAAGAAACTATGAGGAGATTTACAGTTATAACCTTATCATTAATATGCTTTTTTGCAACTAATGTTAGTGCCCAAAGGGTATACAAAATCAATTCTGTTTTGGCGTCGGGGGTTTGGAGTAAAATTGCTGTAAAAGAAAGCGGAATTTATAAAATTGATCTTCCCTTCTTGGCAACGCTTGGTTTTAATACTTCAGGTATTTCATCTTCATCAATAAGACTTTATGGAAATGGAGGCAACATGCTCAGCGAAACAAATGCTGATATACCCATTGATGACCTTTCCGAAAATGCGATCATGGTAGTGGATGGAGGCGACGGTTTGTTTAATGGCAGTGACTATTTTCTTTTTTATGCAGCCGGACCTGACAAGTGGTTGAAAGATTCATTAAATAAAAGATTTGTTCATCAAAAAAATATTTACGCTGATTCTGCTTATTATTTTATTACAATTGGAGGTGTTGGAAAAAGAATTGCTTCATTACAGTTAAATACTTTGCCAACCTTAACTGTTAATTCATTCAACGAAAGAATTTTTCACGAGCTTGATACAGTAAATCTTTTATCAAGCGGAAAAGAATGGTTGGGAGAGGAATTTGCGGATGCCCCGGGTAAAACTCTTGCAAGATCTTTTTCTGTAAGCATTCCAAATCTTATTACCAGTTCCCCAGCTACATTGATCTCGAATTGTGTTGCACGTTCGATCAACGTCCCCAGCCGTTTTGATATTCGGATCAATAATCAACTGGTGCAACAAATCAATGTTCCATCAACAGGTGCTGGCTTTTATGATCTGTTTGCACAACAATCACAACAATCATCTGATATTTTATTGTCGCAGGAATCTTTACAGGTTAACTATACTTACGTGCCCGGTGGTTTTAACTCACAGGGCTGGGTGAATTTTTTTGAAATTCATGCAAGAAGAAATCTTGTTTTAAATAACAGTGGCCAACTATCTTTTCGTGACTGGAATAGTGTCGGAAATAATATTTGTGAGTTTGTCATTAGTAATGCGACAAGCAACACCGGGGTTTGGGATATTACCGATCCCTTGTCGCCTGTAAAAATGCAGGGAAATTTTTCAACAAATGAGTTTCGATTTGTAAATGATGCTCCGCGATTAAGAGAATACATTGCTTTTAACACTGCAAATGCATTGATACCAGTGAATGCAGGCCGGGTACAAAATCAGGATCTGCATAATTCACAGCAAACAGATTATTTAATTATCACAAACAACTTACTGATTTCACAAGCAGAGCGATTGGCTGCTTTTCATCGACAGAGGAATTTGAAAGTAGCGGTTGTTACAACCGATAAGATTTTTAATGAGTTTTCCTCAGGCACACAAGATCCGGTGGCTATTCGTGATTTTGTAAAAATGTATTTTGACAGATATGCTGCAAACCCGGCAAATCGTCCAAAATATCTGTTGCTTTTTGGTGACGCTTCTTTTGATTATAAAAACAGGATCTCAAATAATACAAACCTGGTTCCTGCTTATCAAAGCAAAATTTTTCTTGATCCCCTCAGTACTTATACAAGCGATGATTTTTTTGGTTTCCTTGATGATAATGAAGATATCAATTCCGGATTAGTAACTAACCTGCTTGATATTGGTATTGGCAGGGTACCGGCAAAAAATGCAGACGAAGCAAAAAATTATGTTGACAAAGTAAATGCTTATAACAGCAAAGAAAGTTTCGGTGCATGGCGAAACAATGTTTCATTTATTGCCGACGATGAAGACAATAATCTGCACTTGCAGGATGCTGAGCTAATTACCAATACAGTATCTGCCAACCCGGTTTTTAATATTCAGAAAATTTATTTGGATGCATTTCAACAGGAAAGCGGATCTGCAGGTAGCAGGTATCCAACTGTAAATGAAACGATCAACAATCAAATTGCAAATGGGACATTGGTTTTTAATTTTATTGGTCACGGTGGATCTGCCCGGCTTGCTGAAGAAGTAATACTTGATCAACCAATGATAAACGGTTGGAATAATGGCAACCGTCTTCCGCTATTTGTTACTGCCACTTGCGATTTTGCACCTTATGATAATCCATTTATCAATTCCATCGGGGAAAATATTTTACTGAGACCAAAAACCGGCGGCATTGCCATGATGACAACAACGAGGCTTGTTTTTTCTTTCAGTAACCGGCTAATGAATAACAATTACATGCAGTTTGCAATGCAACCAGACGCAAACGGGAAATACAAAAGTCTTGGTGAAGCAGTAATGGCTGCAAAGAATTATACTTATCAAACTTCAGGAGACCTGATCAACAACAGGAAGTTCACTTTGCTTGGCGATCCCGCAATGACACTTGCATTTCCGCAGTTTAAAATAAGGACAACCAGGTTAAATTCGTTTGATCCTTTATTGAGAACCGATACTTTATCAGCCGGTGAAAAGGTTACGATCGAAGGAGATGTAACAGATAATAACGGCTCCCTTCTTTCAACATTCAATGGCACAGTTTATCCTGTAATTTTTGATAAACCCCAAACGATCACTACAAAAGCAAATGATCCCGGTAGTCAGCAAACGTCATTTCAACAGCAATCGAATATTTTGTTCAAAGGAAAGGCTTCGGTTATCACCGGCAAATTCAGTTTTTCTTTTAAAGTTCCTAAAGACATCAATTATCAATATGGCCAGGGTAAAATAAGTTATTATGCCGAAGATGGAGCTAAAGATGGAAGCGATTTTTTTAATGGTTTTATAATTGGTGGCTCAGCAACAGTTATTGATAACGATAAAGATGGTCCGGAAATAAAAGCATGGTTAAATGATGAAAAATTTGTGAATGGAAGTATTGTCAATCAAAGACCAGTGTTGCTTTTAAAACTGGCTGATTCATCGGGTATCAATACCTCAGGCACTGGTATTGGCCATGATATTACCGCAATGCTTGATAATAACACTACTCAACTATTTAACCTGAATAATTTTTACGAAGCTGATCTTGATAAATATGGACAGGGCTATGCCCGCTTTCAATTACCCGAATTAGAACCCGGCATTCATTCATTAAAAATAAAAGCATGGGATGTGCTTAATAACTCCTCAGAGTTTATACTTGAATTCTCTGTGATGAATGATGATGAGCTCGTGATCGATCATGTCCTTAATTATCCTAACCCCTTTACTACCAAAACACAATTCTGGTTTGAGCATAATAAACCAGGTCAGGATCTGGTTGTCCAGATCCATATATTTTCGCTTGCCGGGAGGGTTGTAAAAAAGATAGAAAAAACAATAAACACAAATGGAAACCGTTCTTGTGAGGTGGAATGGGATGGCAAAGATGATTTCGGTGACAAGATTGGAAGAGGAGTATATATCTATCGCATCAAAGTCTTTTGCAGCGGTTCAAAGCCCAAAACTGTTATTGAAAAACTGGTGATTCTTTAACTAATTTTAGCGATACACAACAGAACAAAAAGCAATATTTTCGAACTGTAATTTTTAAAATTACTTTATATTTACAAATAACATAAACTCTTACTAATGAGACCAACTGCATTTAAACTGACTGCTACAATCCTCATACTTATCGGTATTGCCCAAATCACCATAGCACAGAGCGTAGAACCTATAAATGTTGTGACCACCGCTGTTCCTTTTTTACGCATTTCACCAGATGCCCGTGCTGCAGGTATGGGTGACCTGGCAATAGCCACTTCACCCGATGCTAATTCATCATTCTGGAATCTTGCAAAAGTTCCTTTCAATTCAAATAAAGGCGGCATTTCAGCATCATATACTCCATGGTTAAAAGATATTCTTAGCGACGTTTATCTTGCTTCAGTAGCCGGATTTTATAAGTTCGATGATCAACAGGCCTTATCCGGTTCATTGCGTTATTTCAGCCTTGGAAATATTCAGTTTACTGATAACCTTGGTAATGATCTGAATACTTTCCGTCCTCGTGAATTTGGAATTGATGTTGGTTATTCACGCAAGCTTTCTGAAAAATCAGGTATTGGTGTTGGCTTAAAATATATTTATTCAAATCTTGCTGAGGGTCCTGCAGCTGGTAATAATTATAAAGCAGCAAGTGCTGTTGCAGGTGACCTTGCTTATTATTATAACGGCCATAATGACCTGGGACAAGGTTGGGCATTTGGCGCAGTTATGAGTAATCTGGGTTCTAAGATCTCTTATACGGACAATGCAGATCAAAAAGATTATATACCAGCAAACCTGGGAATTGGAACTACTTATACAAGAGTTTTTAACTCTGCCAATTCATTAACCTTTGGTGTTGATCTGAATAAATTACTTGTTCCTACTCCTCCTGCTGATCCTGCTACACCACAGCAACTGTCTGATTACCGTAGCAAAAGTGTAATTAGCAGCTGGTTCAGTTCTTTTGGTGATGCACCTGGTGGATTCAGTGAAGAAGTAAAAGAATTCCAGGCTTCACTCGGCGCAGAATATTGGTACAATAATCAATTTGCACTTCGTGCAGGTTATTTCCATGAAGATAAAACAAAAGGTAACCGCAGATATTTCACAATGGGTGTAGGTATCAAATACCAAAGCTTTGGTCTTGATTTCTCATACCTTCTTCCTTCCGGAAGTGGTGTTGATCGCAATCCTTTATCTAATACATTGCGTTTCTCACTGCACTTTAATTTCGATGGTTCAGGAGCGGCAACTACAACAGGTAACTAAGAATGATAAAATAATTATAAGAACGTCTCGCCTTTGGCGGGACGTTCTTTTTTAGACTTTCACCAGTTGCAAAAAGGAAGAGAACTATGGATCGGGGGTGTAAACATTCCTTTTAAAAAAGGAGCTATAGGACATAGTGATGCTGATGTATTGCTCCATGCCATTTGTGATGCATTATTAGGTGCGCTGGCATTAGGGGATATAGGCATGCATTTTCCAAATACTTCAAAAGAATTTAAAAATATAAAGAGCATCATATTATTAGAACGAACAATGGATCTGATCAGGCAAAAAAGCTATTCAGTTGTAAACATCGATAGTACGATCTGCCTGCAGGAACCAAAAGTGAAAAAATATACAGGAGCAATGCAAAAGATCATTGCCACTATAACCGGCGTTTCAGAAAATGATGTTTCTATAAAAGCAACAACAACGGAAGAGATGGGATTTATAGGAAAAGGGAAAGGGATCATGGCTTATGCTACCGTCCTGCTGCAGAAAGTTTAACTACTCATTCATAACATATACCTTATCCTGTGCCACTGAAACTTTAACTTTGCCGGAATGCCGCCTATACAAATAAAGATCGTTAATACATCTGCCAATCCGTTGCCGCAGTATGCAACAAAAGGATCATCAGGCATGGATATAAGAGCATCATTAGATATCCCGGTAACGCTTCAGCCACTTGAAAGAACATTGATACCAACAGGATTGTTTGTTGAAATACCCAATGGATACGAAATACAAATAAGACCAAGAAGCGGGTTGGCAATTAAACAAGGCATTACTTGCCTGAATACACCCGGTACGATCGATGCTGATTATCGCGGAGAAATTAAGATCATATTGATCAACCTTTCTTCAGAGGAACAGGTCATTAATCATGGTGACAGGATAGCGCAACTGATAATTCAGAAAACAGAAAGAGCGGAATTTGAGGAGGTAGAATTTTTAAATGAAACAGAAAGGGCCGCCGGTGGTTTTGGCCATACAGGAAAACAATAATAAATGATCAGGTTTATTTTAATATTAATTACAGGAGCATTGTTGATATCATCATGTCGCTCCACCCGAAAAATACAGTCAGCCATTTCCACAAAAAAAGATACAGTGGAATTGATCAGGCCAACGTCTGATCCGCATGCAGATTCTGTCAAGTTCATCAAGGATAATTATTATCAATTGCTTGCAAACAGGATCGAGTTTGAAACTTTTTCAGCAAAAATTAATACCGATTACCAGGGCAGTGATGGAAAAAAATATGATGTCAATGTTTTTATAAGAATGAAAAGAGATAGCCTTATTTGGATATCAGTGAATGGCGCATTGGGAATAGAAGGTATGCGGGTATTGATCGATAAAGATTCTGTACGTATTTTAAATAAACTTGATAAAGAATACCAGGTACGATCGTTAGAATATTTAACGGAGGTTGCCGCATTGCCGCTTGATCTGCGTACGGTGCAGGAATTAATTATTGGCAATCCTGTTTTTCTTGATACTAATATTGTTTCTTATTTTACAGAAGGCAACAATATTTCATTGTTAAGTGAAGGACACTGGTTCAGGCACCTGATCTCTATGAATAATAACGATCATCTTGTATTGCACAGCAAACTCGATGACGTTGACATATTAAGAAACAGAACCTGTTTTCTCACTTACGCTGAATATGAAAATGTCAAAGGGGTTAGATTTTCAACGAATCGTACCATATCAGTTACTGAAAAAAACAAGCTTGACGTAAAGCTTAATTTTAAGCAATATGCATTTAATGAAACGTTAAGTTATCCGTTTTCAGTGCCAAAAAACTATAAAAGGAAATAACAAATAAAATTTAATTTGCAGACTGTCGTTTTAAAATTGATCCCAACCCTTTATTGATTTACCACTTCCCTGAACGGGAATTTAAAACACCGGGTAACCATGAAAAAAACAATCTATTTCTTCTTCATTTTTATTTTTTCTTCCTGTTTTCTATTTGCGCAAACAGAAGATAAAGCCCAACTGGAAAAAGAAAGACAGGATATACAAAAAGAGATCAAAGAGATCCAGGGTGAGTATGATAAACTAAAAGGAAAAACCAAACAAATCGTCGGACAATACAATCTCATTGACAGGAAAATAAAATTGCAGAATAAATATATCAGCAATATCAGCAAAGAGCTTCGTATGATCGATGATGATATTTATATGAGTAATGTAGAGATCTATCGTCTTTCAAAATTATTGGATACATTGAAAGCACAGTATTCCCGCAGTGTTGTATATGCATATAAGAACAGGAGCAATTATGATTTTCTGAATTTTATTTTTTCTGCAAGCAGTTTTAATGATGCGGTCAAGCGGATCACTTATCTTAAAACCTATCGTTCATACCGCGAACAGCAGGTGAATACTATTAAAGAAACACAGGCTTTAATTGCAAAAAGAAAGAATGATCAGTTAAGTAAAAAGAAACAAAAAGATAATGCACTGCAAAACCAAACCGAGCAGTCAAAAGCTTTGGAAGGACAGAAAAAAGAAAAAGATGTTGTGCTGACCCAGTTAAAATCACAGGAAAAGGATCTGCAAAAACAATTAGCAGCGAAAAAGAAAAGAGACAGGGACCTGCAAAATGCTATCACTTCAATAATAAACAGGGAAATTGCTGCAGCCAAAAAGAAGGCTGCTGATGAAGCTGCTAAAAATAGTAAACCAGTCATAAACAATCCTGTTGTAACTAATAATACAACAGCTAATACAAAGCCAAATGTAGTAAGAGAAAGTCAAGTATTTAATACGGAGGCAGATCTAAGACTAAATGCTGATTTTGAAAAAAACAGGTTGAAACTTCCCTGGCCGACGGACCAGGGATATGTATGTATTCATTATGGCTCTTATCAAATTGAAGGGACAAAAATAAAGAATGTTAATCCGGGGATTACTATCTGCACTCCGCAGCCAGGTGCTAATGTAAAGTCTGTTTTTGATGGCGAAGTCGTAAGTGTATTCAATATTGGCGATTCAAAATCTGTAATGATACGCCATGGAAAATATTTTACAGTCTATAGCAATCTCTCGTCCGTAAATGTTGTAAAAGGTGCAAATGTGAATACTGGCCAATCAATAGGTAAAGTGGCAGTGGATGATGAAACTGGTGAAGGTGGTAAACTTGAATTTCTTTTACTGATTGAAAATAAAAACCTCAATCCTGAACAGTGGCTGCATAAATAATTCTCTTAGCCGTTGTCAATATATAAGAAGCCATCTTTTACCAGGATGGCTTTCTTGTTATAGAAATTTCTCATACAAGTTTTCATAAAGAGGGATGATCTTGCTGATGTCATACTCCTTTGCATGAGCAGCAGCTCTCTCTTTAAATTTTTTCAGCACTTCATTGTCACGTAAAATTTTAATGGCTTGTTGTCCCATTGCTTTTACGTCGCCCACATCACCCATATAGCCGGTTTCACCCGGTATATTTATTTCCGACAGACCTCCTGCATTCGTTGTAACAATAGGTACTCCGGCTGCCATAGCTTCCAACGCTGCCAAACCAAAACTTTCATATTCAGAGGGAAGCAAAAACAGATCTGCAATTGCAAGAATATCTTCCATTTGTTCTTGTTTGCCTACAAATCTTATTTCATCACAAAGTTTTAATTCACGGCAAAGATCTTCAGCAGCTGGTCGCTCAGGTCCATCACCAACAAGCATCAGCCGGCTCGGTATCTTATCATTTACTTCTTTGAAGATTTTAATAACATCCGGTATTCGTTTCAATTTTCTAAAGTTCGATGCATGCATTAAAACCCTTTCGCCATTTGGTGCGATCATTTTTTTAAAAGCATCAATCGGTTTCCTGTTAAACCGGCTTACATCCACAAAGTTTTTGATCACTTCAATTTCCTTTTGAATTTTGAAGTGCTTGTACGTCTCATCGCGAAGATTATCTGATACAGCGGTGATCGCATCACTTTCATTTATTGAAAAGGTTACAACAGGTGCATAGGTCTTATCTCTTCCTACAAGGGTAATATCAGTACCGTGCAACGTTGTGATCACGGGAATATTCTTTCCTTCTTTTTTCAAAATTTGTTTTGCCATATATGCAGCAGAAGCATGCGGTATGGCATAATGAACATGCAACAGATCGAGGTTATTGTTTTTAATAACATCCACCATTGTACTGGCGAGGGCAGTTTCGTAAGGTGGGTAATCAAACAACGGGTAAGTAGGTACATGCACCTCGTGATAAAAAATATTCGGAGTAAATGAGCCCAGTCTTACCGGTTGCTGGTAGGTAATAAAATGCACCTGGTGGCCTTTTTGTGCAAGCGCCTTTCCTAATTCAGTCGCTAATACTCCGGATCCTCCGAAAGTGGGATAACAAACAATTCCTATTCGCATGGTTTTGGTGATCGTCATAAGTGCCGAAGGTAATCACTAAAATTATATCCGGAGTTGCCGCTTATATCAATAATTTGTTACAAAACAATGCTTTCTTTATTTTCAGCCCCCAAAGATTCCCTTGGAACACAAAACAAAACACATGAAGAAGATCTTAATTATTGCAATTTCATTTTTACTTATTACAAACAGTTTTTCACAGAACGAAGATTCGGTGATGATAAAAAAAATCTCTGAAGAAATTTTGACAAATGGAAAAGCGTATGATAATCTCCATTATTTAACCAAACAAATCGGCGGACGATTATCAGGCTCACCCCAAATGGTAAAAGCCGAGAAATGGGGTGTAGAGACAATGAACGTAAGCGGCGCTGATAAGGCCTGGCTACAGGAATGCGCGGTGCCTCATTGGGTCAGGGGCGGAAAGGATAAAGCAGAAGTACTTTATAATGGCGCTGTAACAGGGGCAAGAAATGTATTATTATTCAATAAACAACTTGATGTTCTTGCATTGGGAAATTCTGAAGGAACAAAAAATAAAGGGCTGACAGCAAAAGTTGTTTTAGTAAATTCTTTTGAGGAATTAGAGAAGAAAAAAGATTCAGTAAAAGGAATGATCGTTTTTTATAATTACAAATTCAATCAAAGCTATATAAATCCATTTCTCGCTTACAGGGATGCAGGTGCTTATCGCGGTTCCGGTCCCAGTCGTGCAGCAAAATACGGTGCATTGGCAGTTATTGTTCGTAGCCTAAGCGGAAGTACCGATAATAATCCCCATACTGGCGCAACAAGGTATGATACTACTTTATCCAAAGAAAAAATACCAGCAATGGCAATTGGCTTAAGAGATGCTGATTGGTTGAATGATCAAATTCAGAATAATAAGATCATCAGTCTTACTATAAAAACGAATGCTCATTTTCTCCCGGATACTATCGGCCATAATGTTATCGGCGAATTGAGCGGTTCAGAATTCCCCGATGATATAATTACCGTTGGTGGACACCTTGATTCATGGGATCCTGCAGAAGGCGCCCATGATGACGGTGCAGGCTGTGTGCAGACGATGGAAGTGCTAAGAGTTTTAAAAGCGATCGGCTACAGACCAAAAAGAACGATCAGGTTCGTTTTATTTATGAATGAAGAAAATGGGTTACGTGGTGGCAACAAATATGCTGAAGAAGCAAAAGCAAAAAATGAGAAACATGTTTTTGCCCTGGAAAGTGACGCCGGTGGTTTTACACCAAGGTCAATTAGTTTTGGCGGAACTCCTGAGCAATTAAAAAAAATTCAAAGCTGGGTTCCTCTTCTTTATCCTTATGGTGTGTATGAAATTACAAATGGTGGCGGCGGCGCTGATATTGGCCCGCTCAACAGAACGTTTAAAACACCAGTAGCTGAATTTGCACCGGACACACAACGTTATTTCGATTATCATCATGCAAGAAATGATGTATTTGAAAATGTAAATAAGCGTGAACTTGAACTTGGTGCTGTTAATATGGCTGCATTAATTTACCTGATTGATAAATATGGATTATAAACATCGTAATTTTTTTGCCTTAAAACTTTTAGTATGAAAAAAAGCATTTATTCACTGGTATCTATATTTATTATTCTTTCCTGTACCGAAAATAAAGATCAAACTTATACGACCGATCTAAAAAGAATTGAAGTGAAATACCCGGAAACAAAAAAAGATACGACTGCAAAAGATAATTATTTTGGCACAACTGTAAGCGACCCTTATCGCTGGCTTGAAAATGATACCAGCGCTGAAACAGCATCCTGGGTAAAAGCAGAAAATGAGGCTACACAAAATTATCTTTCGCAAATCCCATTCAGGGAGGAAATAAAAAAGCGCTACAAAGATCTTTTCAACTACGAAAAATATTCCGCACCTTTTAAGCAAGGTAAGCATACGTATTACTATAAAAATTCAGGGTTACAAAACCAGGCTGTGTTATATCGTGAGTTACCGGGTAATAAAGAGCCCGAAATTTTTTTAGACCCCAATACATTTTCAAAAGATGGAACTACCTCACTTGCTGGTATTGCTTTTTCAAAAGATGGTTCAATGGCGGCTTATAATATTTCTGAAGGAGGTAGTGACTGGCAGAAATTAGTTGTGATAGATGCTGCAAATAAAAAACAAACAGGGGATACATTGCAACTAAAATTCAGCGGTGCAAGCTGGAAAGGCAATGATGGAGTTTATTACAGTTCTTATCAAAGACCTTCAAGCGGTAATGTACTTTCTGCAAAAAATGAAAACCATAAATTATATTATCACAAGGTGGGCACACCACAACGTACGGACAAAATAGTTTATGGTGATGATAACCATCCTGTCCGCTATATGGGTGGCTATGTAAGTGAAGATGAAAAATGGCTTATCATACAAACAGCAAACGAAACTTATGGCAATGCACTGTATATACAGGATCT
>WNFK01242065.1_pt1 | contig 12375 bp, 12 predicted proteins | sample 5400281 | NCBI WGS metagenome assembly WNFK01 (sample SAMN13153350, study PRJNA577476) | soil metagenome | isolation source: 20 cm soil on Douglas fir-dominated hillslope | place: USA:California | collected 2013-09-17
GACCACGTCGCCGAATTCCGTTGGCTGCATACGGCGCAGCAGGTCACGCATCGGCCCACCGTCGAGCTGGAACACGCCCAGCGTGTCGCCGCGGCCGAGCAGCTCGTAGGCGGCGGGATCGTCGAGCGGGACCGACTCCAGGTCGAGCTCGATTCCCCTGTTGGCCTTGATGTTCTCGAGGGCGTCACCGATGATCGTCAGGTTGCGCAGGCCAAGGAAGTCCATCTTCAACAGGCCGATGGCCTCGCACGACGGATAATCCCAGCCGGTGATGATCGCGCCGTCCTGCGGCCGCTTCCACAGCGGGATGGCCTCGGTGAGCGGCTCGCTGCTCATGATCACCGCGCAGGCGTGCACACCCGCGTTGCGGATCAACCCTTCCAGACCGCGGGCGGTCTCGTAGATGGTGCGCACGTCCGGGTCGGTGTCGATGAGCCCGCGAACCTCGGCGGCCTCCTTGTACCGCTCGTGGTTCGGGTCGGTGATGCCGGACAGCGGAATGTCCTTGGCCATGACCGGTGGCGGCAGCGCCTTGGTGATCCGGTCGGCGATGGCGAAACCAGGCTGGCCGTAGTGGATGCGGGCCGAATCCTTCAGCGCCGCTTTGGTTTTGATGGTGCCGAACGTGATGACCTGAGCGACGCGGTCGCTCCCCCATTTGTCGGCTGCGTAGCGCACCATCTCGCCGCGGCGGCGGTCGTCGAAGTCGATGTCGATGTCCGGCATCGACGCGCGCTCGGGATTCAGGAATCGCTCGAACAGGAGCCCGTGCTCGATCGGGTCGATGTCGGTGATGCGTAGCGCGTAGGCGACCAGCGAGCCCGCGGCCGAGCCGCGGCCCGGCCCGACCCGGATGTCGACCGACCGGGCGTAGGTCACCAGGTCGGCCACGATCAGGAAGTAGGACGGGTATCCCTTGGCGCAGATGACGTCGATCTCATAGGCCGCCCGTTCGACGTACGCGGAAGGAACGCCGCCCGGGAAGCGTCGCGCGAGTCCGGCATCCACCTCGTGCCGCAGCCACGTCGCCTGATCATGCCCCTCGGGCACCGGGAAGACCGGCATCCGGTCGCGCTGCTCCCACACATCGGAGTAGGACTGCACCCGTTCGGCGATCAGCAGCGTCGAGTCGCACGCACCCGGGAGCTGGTCGTCCCAGATCTGGCGCATCTCCGCGGCGGACTTGAGGTAATAGCCGTCGCCGTCGAACTTGAAGCGACCGGGATCCGACAGCGTCTTGCCGGTCTGCACGCACAGCAGCGCCTCGTGGTTGTGCGCGGCGTCGCGGGTGACGTAGTGGCAGTCGTTGGTGGCCAACGGCGGGATGTCGAGCTTGCGGCCGATCTCGAGCAGGCCCTCGCGCACCCGCTGCTCTATGTCGAGGCCGTGGTCCATCAGCTCGAGGAAATAGTTGTCGGCGCCGAAGATCTCGCGCCACTTCGCGGTCTGCACCTCGCCGGACGGGCAGCCGGTGGTGGCGATGATGCCCGCAGCATGTTCGGCGATGAGTTCGGCGTCCATCCGCGACCACTTGCCGAGCTGGCCCTCGAACGACGCCAGAGACGAGAGCTTGAACAGGTTGCGCAACCCCGTCGCGTTCTCGGCGACCATGGTCAGGTGGGTGTAGGACCCACTACCGGAGACGTCGTCGCCCTTCTGGCTCGGGTCGCCCCACAGAATGCGCTTGGTGTCGAATCGGGACGCCGGCGCGATGTACGCCTCCACACCGATGATCGGCTTGATCCCCGCCTCGGTGGCGCTGTTGTAGAACTCGCTGGCGCCGAACATGTTTCCGTGATCGGTCATTCCGATCGCCGGCATCTGCAACCGCTGGGCCTCGGCGAGCATCGGCGTGATCTTCGCGGCACCATCCAGCATCGAGTATTCGGTGTGGTTGTGCAGGTGCACGAAGGAGGAGTTCATAGGGACGCCAGTCTATGACCGCAGTCCGACAGATCTCGGCGTGTCGCGCTGCGTGTCTTTGCCAGCCGTAACCCGTTCACGAGGTAGCTCACGGTCCGGTATGTGCCGGCCAGCACCAGCAGCTCCAGGATTGCCTCACCGCTGTGGTGTGCCGCCAACTGCGTCCAGAGCTCGTCGTCGATCGCGCAGTCGCGCTGCAGGTCGTCGCACAGCCGGATGAGGATGCGGTCCTCGTCACCCCAGCAGTCGTCGTCGGGTCCACCGGTGACCAGCGAGGCGATCTGGACTTCGGTCAGGACGGCTTTCTCGGCGTAGACGGACACATGGACACCCCATTCGTATTCGGCTCCGCAAGATGCCGTCACGCGGTCGATGACGATCTCGCGGTCTCGGATCGTCAGGTTGCCGCGATCGAGCAGGCCCGAGTTGAAGAACTTGAAGAACAGCCGGCGATCGCGCGCCATCGTCATGAAGAGCAAGAGCGGCGGTGCGCCGCGCATGATGGCGTCGATCGCCTCTTGTATGTCGGGTTGCAGCGGCAGGGACGCCGCCGCGGTACGGGCGCTATGGCTTTTATAGCTCGCCACGCCTTGGCACTCTACGCACCTGTGCTACAAAATGTGAAGCATGACTTCGCCGAAGATCGGATCGCCAGTACGCGGCTCGACATCGGGCAGGCCGATCATGGTGGCTCTCGACCTGCTCGGTCGGCGCGGGGCACTACGCGTGCTGTGGGAGCTCCGGGCTGACCCGTTGACGTTTCGCGCCCTTCAGGACGCATGCGACACCAACCCTGGTTCGCTCAACACCCGGCTGAGGGAGCTGCGAGAGCTCGGGATCGTCGACCACAGCGCCGGTGGGTACCGGCTGACCGAACATGGGCGCACGCTGATGACCGCGCTTGAACCGCTGCAGGACTGGGCCGACGATTGGGCAGCTGCAACGGTCTCGTAGTCGCTAGTCTCCTCGCGACCGCCTGCGCCGCAGCACGCGTTTGACCGTCGGCATCGGGTCCAGCTCCCAGCCCAGTTGGGTGAGTACCCCGGCCGCGACGAACGCAGCGACGAGGATCGCGTCGGGTGTTTCCCTCTAAAAGGAGTTCTTTCTCCTCTAGAAGGGTCAGGCCGGTTCTACAAATTGCTGACCTGCGCGAACACCATCACCCCGTCAGTCCCGGCCACGTGGAAACGAAATCGTCGACCGGCACGGCCACCGGCACCGGCGGCGTGATGGTGGGCGGGGCGCTGGCCTTTGGGAGATGCAGCAAGCCGTGTGTCATCAGCTGGTGGAGTTGCTTGGCAATCACCGGCATGTTGTTTGAATCGACAATGAATCCGGCGTAGAAGCCCATTCCCAGAAACATCGCCAGCAGCATGTTCACCACTGCCGCCGGATCGGTGTCGTCCGGGATCTCTGCTCGCGCGATCGCATCTTCGACCATCGATCCGTAGAACTCCTGTATCGCGGAGACCACGGGCGCTGGGCTGCCGCGAAGGCTCGGACTCCGGTCGGATTCCAGCCGGGCGGTGATGACGAATTGCAACATCGACCGGTCCGCGAACCCCGATCCGGTGTGTCCGTCACGAACGTCCGAGTCGGCACCCACCGGTCGGCCCCGTCCCCTTGCGCCAGGCAAGTGCTCGGAGTTACTCCCTTCGAGCAATCGTTATGGCATTGCTAGTAACAGGTCAACTGGTCACTGAACGCAAACGCCGCAAAAGATACTCGGCCACCCCGGGATCATCGGTCAGTTCAATGGCCCGGCGGTAGGCGTCAGCGGCCTCCGCGTCCCGCCCTGCCTTGGCGAGCAGATGCGCCCGCGTCGTCCAGGCCGGCTGAAATCGCTCGACGGCCGGGTCACCGATTGCGTCCAGCGCGCGAAGCCCCCCGTCGGGCCCGTCGATCTCGCCGTCGACGGCCGCCGAGGCCACCGCCGCCCCGAGGGACGGTGCCACCCGCAACAGGGCGCGGTGCAGCTTTCTCAGCGCATTCTCGTCAACTTTGCCCCGCGTAGCCCTGGTGCAATGGACCGACTGGATCGCCGCCTCGTACTGGAATCGGTCCGGCCGGCGATGGCCGTGGGCGCGGCGCAGCAGCGCCTCACCGCGGGCCATCAGCACCTCGTCCCACAGCCTGGTGTCCTGCTCGTCGAGCGGGATGAAGCCGCCGTTGGCGGTGCGCCTTGCCGGCCTGCGCGCCTCCGACAGGCACACCAGCGCGGCCAGGCCGAGCACCTCTGGCTCCGCAGGAAGCAACTCGGCCAGCACCAGCGCCAGGTGCAGCGCCTCGGCGGACAGCGATTCGATCGGCGCGCCCCGCGGAGCGAGCAGCCAGTCGATCGCATAGGCGCCGTAGACGGCTTCCAGCACCGCGGGCAACCGCTCGGCGAGGTCGTCGCGCTCGGGCAGCACGAACGGGATGCCGGCGTCGCGGATGCGCTTCTTGGCCCGCACCAGCCGCTGCGCCATCGTCGACGGTTCGACCGCGAAGGCGGTGGCGATCGCGGCGGCCTCGACACCGAGCACCGAGTGCAGCATCAACGGGGTGCGAATGCCCGGCGCGATGGCGGGATGAGCGCAGACCAACATCAGCTCGAGCCGCCTGTCGGGCATGGCAGGCATGCCACCTTCCAAAGACGTTGAAGAGTAGGCGATTTCGTCTAACGGCTCGGTCATCCGGTAGCCGGACGACTTCCACACATCACGTAATCTGTTGCGCGCCACGGTGAGCAGCCAACCTTCGGGATTGGCGGGTATGCCGTCGTCGGGCCAGCGAGCCAGCGCCCGTTCGAGTGCGTCCGCCAGCGCGTCCTCGGCGGCGGCGATATCGCGTGTCGGCGCAGCGAGGACGGCGAGCAGCCGGCCGTACGAGTCCCGGGCGACCTTGGCCACCCGGTCCTGTACTACAACATGGTCTTCGCGCAAGCGGCTCATCTACCCCTACGGGACATACCACCCTCGGTCGGCAGCGTATGTCCGTGCCACCGGGCGGATTTCGATCGAACCCCAGTCATTGGCGGGGTTGCGTTGTGCCCACTTCAGCGCCTCGTCGAGGTTGGCGACCTCGATGACGAAGATGCCACCCAGCTTCTCCTTGGTGTCGGCGAAGGGCCCGTCCTGGATCTCGGGGCTGCCGTTGCGGGCGGTGACGGTGGTGGTGGCGACGACGGATTCGAGCACCTCGGTGCCGATCAGCACACCGGCGGCCGACAGGTCGTCGGCATATTGCTGAAACGCCGCCATGGCAGGCGCCATGTCCTCCTCGGTCAATCCGACCTCGGTGCCCTCCTGGTAGTGCATCAATAGGCAGTACCGCATGACTCAATTCCTCTCTGACTCGATGGGGTCACCGGGATGACGATTCGAGGGCGCCCCGATCGACACGGGCCCGCCACAAGGCGTCGACGCTGAACACCGCCAGCGCCGCCCAGATCAGCCCGAAGCCCAGCCACCTCGCCGGCGGCATCGGCTCGTGCCCGACGACCACGCCCCAGGTCAGCTGCATTACTGGGGTCAGGTAGAACAACAGGCCCATCGTCACCAGCGGCAGCCGCTGGGCCGCCGCGGCGAACAGCAGCAGGGGCAATGCCGTGAGCACGCCGGACAGGACCATCAGCGCGACGTGGCCCGGACCGTGGCTGGTGAACGTCGCGTCGCCGGTCGCCTGCAACACCACGATGTAGGCCAGGGCAAAAGGAGCCGCTACCCCGGCCTCTACGCCTACGCTGACCCGAGGATCGGTCGGCACCACCTTCTTCACCGCCCCGTACAGGCCGAACGACAGCGCCAGCCCGAGGCCGATGATCGGTGGGGAGCCAACCTCCACGGTGAGCACCACCACGGCGACCACGGCGATGGCCAGGGCGACGAACTGCGCGCGATTGAGCCGCTCGCGGAAGACCAGCAGTCCCAGTGCGACCGTCACCAGCGGGTTGATGAAGTAGCCGAGCGCGGCGTCCACCACGTGGCCGTTGTTGACCGCATAGATGTAAATCACCCAGTTGACCGAGATCAGGGCCGACGCGAAGGTCAACAACAGCCATGTGCGCGGCGTGATCGCGAGGATATCGCCGAGCCGGCGCACCGTCGCGATGACCACGACCATCAGCACGAAGCACCACACGATCCGGTGCGCGAGGATTTCGAATGCGCTGGCGGGCTTCAGCAGCGGAAAGAAGGCGGGGAACAGGCCCCACGACGCGTAGGCGCCAACGCCAAAGAGCAACCCGGACCGGCGCAGGTCGCTCACAGTGAGTGGTCTCGCAACACGTCAAGGGCGTGCTGCAGGTCGGCCGGGTAGGGACTGGTGATCTCAACGCGCCGTCCGTCGGCGGGATGTGCGAACGCCAGTGACCTTGCGTGCAGCCATTGACGCTCCAGGCCAAGCTTTTTCGCCAGGGTCGGGTCGGCACCGTAGGTCAGGTCACCGGCGCAGGGATGGTGCAGGGCGGCGAAGTGCACCCGGATCTGGTGAGTGCGGCCGGTTTCCAGCTCGATATCGAGCAGACTCGCCGCCTGGTGTGCCTCCAGGGTGTCGTAGTGGGTGACGCTGTGCCTGCCGCCTTCGGTGACCGCGAACTTCCAGTCGTGTCCGCGGTGACGCCCGATCGGTGCGTCGATGGTCCCGCTGGACGGATCCGGATGGCCCTGCACCAATGCGTGGTAACGCTTTTCGACGGTGCGCTGCTTGAACGCCCGCTTGAGCACGGTGTAGGCCCGTTCGGAGAGGGCCACCACCATGACGCCCGACGTGCCGACGTCGAGGCGATGCACGATGCCCTGGCGCTCGTGGATCCCCGACGTGCTGATCCGGAAACCCGCGGCGGCGAGGCCACCGAGCACCGTCGGCCCGTGCCACCCGACGGTCGCGTGCGCGGCAACGCCGGGCGGCTTGTCGACCGCGACGATGTCGTCGTCGGAGTACAGGATCGCCATGCCTTCGATTTCGACGGGCGTATTCTCCACCGGCGCAGGCGCTTCCGGCAGCCGCACCTCCAGCCAGGCGCCTGCCGTCAGCTTGTCGGACTTGCCCGCCCTTGCGCCGTCGAGGTCGACGCCGCCGTACTCGGCCAGCGCTGCGGCGGCGGTCCGCGACAGGCCGAGCAGCCGCGCCAGCCCGGCGTCCACACGCATCCCCGCCAGCCCATCGGGGACCGGCATCGAGCGGGTAGCCACTATGACGGGTCGGCCTTGCGGCGACCGACGGTATCGAAGTCAAAACCGAACAGCGACAAGGCAACCAGCAGGATCGCCCCGCCCACCACCGACGGGTCGGCCACGTTGAACACCGGCCACCAGCCAATGGAGAGGAAGTCCACGACGTGCCCGCGCAGCGGCCCTGGCGAGCGGAAGAACCGATCGACCAGATTGCCCATGGCGCCGCCCAGGATCATGCCGAGGCCGACGGCCCACCACGGCGAAACCAGCCGCCTGCCCATCCAGATGATGCCGATCACCACACCGGTGGCGACCAACGTGAGGACACCGGCTGGCCCGGAGTCAGCAGTCTCACCGCGAGCACTTTGGTGACGATGTCGAGCACCAGCACCACCGCGGCGATGGTGAGCAGCAGGCGCACCCGCTTGCGTGCAGGCTGCGGTGCCTCCTCGTCGGTCACCGGCTCGGCCGAACCCGAGGATTCATCAGTCACTCCCCCATCATCCCAAAGCGTGAATGGGGAATGATTTCCCCCATGGGTCGCCTCGTTGTCATCACCACCGGCGGCACGATTGCCACCAGCATGGACGACGAGGGGGTCAGGCGACCGACCCGCCGCGGCGAGGACTTGACCGCCGGGCTCGATGTAGACGTCGTCGACCTGATGGCGCTGGACAGCTCGCAGTTGACGGCTGCCGACTGGGACCGGATCTCCTCGGCGGTGACGTCCGCAGCCTACGCCGATGGCGTGGTCATCACCCACGGCACCGACACCATGGAGGAAACCGCGCTGTGGCTGGACCTCACCTACGACGGCGCGACCCCCGTGGTGATCACCGGCGCGCAGCGCAGCGCCGACGCGCCGGATGCCGACGGGCCCAGGAATCTGCGCGACGCGCTGACCGTGGCGGCCAGCCCGGAAACGCTCGGTCTCGGCGTGCTGGTCGGCTTTGCGGGCACGGCATGGCAGCCGTTGGGCCTGCAGAAGGTGGCGACGGCTGACCTGCGCGGCTGGGCGGGCACGGCCGTTGGCTCGGTCGCCGAAGGGCATTTCGCGCTCGAGCGGGCCAAGGAGCGACCGTTCCTCGGCGCGCTGTCGGCCGTCGCTGCGCCGCGGGTGGACACCGTCGCGGTGTACCCGGGCGGCGACGCGGTGGCGATGGAGGCCTACGTTGCGGCCGGCGCGCGGGGAATCGTGCTGGAGGCGCTCGGTTCGGGCAACGCCCCCGCGGCCGTGATCGACGGGGTCCGCCGGCTTTGTCGGGACGGGGTGGCGGTATGGGCCCGGAAGGGAGCTGGTGGACGCCGGCGCGGTGATGGTGCCGCGACTGCGGCCGCCGCAGGCCCGGGTGTTGTTGATGGCAGCCTTGGCGGCCGGCTCACCCGTCGGGGACGTCGTCGCCCGCTGGGGCTGATAGAGAAGAACCATGAGCGTGAGCCGGATCGTCGCGAGCGTCGAGATTGGCGCGCTGCTGCTGGCTGCTACACCGGTCGCCGCGGCGCAATCTCCGGACGATGTGGGCAAGATCGATGACTACCTGCGACGTCGACGTGCTCCCCGAGGGCTATCGGTTGGAGAACTGGCGGCCAGCTGCGGGGTTGGCCATCAGGGCACCGTGCACTGCAAGACGTACAACCAGCACGGTTTTGTCCTCTCCAGCGTTTACGGCGTGCTCTGGTAACGGCTCAGCTCGGCGACGTAGTCAGGCCAGTCCAGGCTGTCGACGGGGTTGGCGCGGGCGATGCCCGGTGTGCCGTCGGGAAACGTATGCACCGGCCCCGGCCCGGTGCTGCGGGTCTCGAACCGCACCGTCATCACGCCGTGGCCTGCGCCCTGGATCCAGCCGTGCCCATACTCGGTGTGCACGACGTCGTCGCCGACGCGCCAGGCCGGTGCGGTCGAAGCGGCGTCCGTCAGCGTCTGCGGGAGCCGGGTGTTCGACACCTCCTCGGCCGCCAGCTCGAGATCCGGAAACAACGACTCCTGGCGGACCTCGGACAGGCCCGAAAAACCAACGCCCACAAGGCGAATCGGGCCGATATCGACGGGATCGAGCAGCAGCCGCCGGGCCATTGCGATCAGGGTCGGGGCATGGGTCGTCGCGTACGGCAGCGTCGCCGAGCGGGTCAGCGTGCTCATGTCGGACTTCTTCAGCTTGACGGTGACCGTGCGGGCGCCGCGGCCGTCCTTCTCCAGGCGCGCGTGGGCGTGCTCGCCGATCGGCGCCGCGGCCTCGCGCAGCTGGTCGAGCGTGGTCAGGTCTTCTGGGAATGTGGATTCGGCGCTGATCTGCTTGGCGGGGGCGTTCTCGGCGACGGGCCGGTCATCGATGCCGCGGGCGAGCCGGTGCAGCGCAGGGCCGACGGTGGGCCCGAGGATGTTGGCGACTTCTGCGTCGGACAGGGCAGCAAGCGCGCCGACGGTTTCGATGCCCAGCCGGTGCAGCTTCTCCTCGGCCACCGGGCCGATCCCCCACAGCCGCCGCACCGAAAGGCCTTGCAGCAACACACTTTCCTCGCGGCGGGGCACCACGCGGATGCCGTCGGGCTTGGCCAGCCCCGAGGCGATCTTGGCGATCTGCTTGCCGGATCCGGCGCCGACGGAGGCGACGAGCCCGGTCTGTTCGCGGACCTTGGCCCGCAATCGGCGGGTTCCCCGAAGGCTTCGTCGAACGACAGTTGCTCGAGGACGGGCACGACGCTGCGCACGGTGTCGATAACGCGGCGGCTGGCCACGCCGTAGACCACGCCGCGCGGAGGCAACACCACGGCCGGGGCGCCGACCAGGCGGCGCGCCTGATGCATGGGCATCGCCGACCGGGCGCCGTACACGCGGGCCTCGTAGCTGGCGCCGGCGACGACACCGCGCCCGCCCAGCCCGCCGACCAGCACGGGCCGTCCGCGCAGGGTAGGCCGGGTCAGCTGCTCGACGGACGCGTAGAACGCGTCCATGTCCAAGTGCAGCACCCAGCGATCGCCCACAGTTGCCGATGCTAGGGCGCTAGCGCGACGTCTTCGGCAGCGAGATCCGACTTATGACACGGTTCTTGATCGACGGCGTGTCATGACCCTGATCTCGTCAGGCCTTAGCGATCGCCACCCGCACGCCGTCGCCGATCTCGGTGCCGTCGACCGGCTCGCCGAACTCGAACGTGGTGGCCAGGATCTCGCGGGCGATCAGATCGCTGTGCGTCTGCGCCCACTGCGCCTTGTCCTCAGGCACCGCGATCGTCACCCGGATCCGGTCGGACACATCGAGACCGGTGGACTTGCGAAGGTCCTGCAGTTCGCGGATGCGGTCCTTGGCCCAGCCCTCGGCCTCCAGTTCCGGAGTCACGGTGCCGTCCAGCACCACCAGCCCCGCGCCTTCGGGCAACGCGGTGGTGTACTCGGGGTCCGCGGCCACCAGCCGCGAGCTGTACTCCTCGGGCTGCAGCACCGCCGGACCCGCGGTCAGCGTGCCGTCGGCGTTGACGACCGCATCGCCGGCCTTGACCGCCTTGATCGCGGCCTGTACGTCCTTGCCCAGCCGCGGGCCCGCGACGCGCGCATTGACGGTCAGCTCGAAGCGGCCGTGGGTGTCGATGTCGTCGGTGAGCTCGACCTCCTTGACGTTGAGCTCGTCGGCAATCAGGTCCTTGAACGGAGCCAGGCGCTGCGGATTATCCACCGCCACAGTCAGTTTCGGCAGCGGTAGCCGCACCCGCAGTTTCTTCCCCTTGCGCAGCGACGACGCGGCCGAGGCCACCTCGCGGACCAGGTCCATGTCCGCCACCAACGCGGGATCGGCGGGCAGCACGTCGGCCTCCGGCCAGTCGGACAGATGCACCGACCGCTCGCCGGTCACCCCGCGCCAGATCACCTCGGTGATCAGCGGCAGCAACGGCGCCGCCAGCCGGCCGGTCACCTCCAGCACCGTGTGTAGCGTGTCGATGGCGTCGGGGTCCTCCTCCCAGAACCGCGAACGCGACCGCCGCACATACCAGTTCGTCAGCGCCTCGGTGAACTGGCGCAGCTGATCGCAAGCGCCGTAGATGTCGCAGACGTCCAGCGCCTCGGTCAAGTCGTCGCGCAACTCGGCCAGCTTGGCCAGGATGTAGCGGTCGAGCACGTGCGCCGAGTCGGTGCGCCAGGTGCCCTTCTTGGGCGCGTACAACGCGAGGAATGTGTAGGCGTTCCACAACGGCAACAGCACCTGCCGGACGCCCTCGCGAATGCCCTGCTCGGTGACGATCAGGTTGCCGCCGCGCAGTATCGGCGACGCCATCAGAAACCACCGCATCGCGTCGGAGCCGTCGCGGTCGAACACCTCGGTCACGTCGGGATAATTGCGCAGCGACTTGCTCATTTTCTGACCGTCGTTGCCCAGCACAACGCCGTGCGCCACACAGGTTTTGAATGCGGGACGGTCGAACAGAGCGGTTGCCAGCACATGCATCATGTAGAACCAGCCACGGGTCTGACCGATGTACTCGACGATGAAGTCGGCCGGGAAGTGCTCGTCGAACCAGTCGACATTCTCGAACGGGTAGTGCACCTGGCCGTACGGCATCGAGCCCGAGTCGAACCACACGTCGAACACATCCTCGATGCGCCGCATCGTCGAGCGGCCAGTCGGATCGTCCGGGTTGGGCCGGGTCAGCTCGTCGATATAGGGCCGGTGCAGATTGTCGGGGCGCACGCCGAAGTCGCGCTCCAACTCGTCGAGGCTGCCGTACACGTCGATGCGCGGATAGGCCGGGTCATCGGACTTCCAGACCGGAATCGGGCTGCCCCAGTATCGATTTCGCGAGATCGACCAGTCCCGCGCGTTGGACAGCCACTTGCCGAACTGGCCGTCCTTGACGTGCTCGGGATACCAGGTGATCTGCTGATTGAGCTCGACCATCCGGTCGCGGAACTCGGTGACCTTGACGAACCATGATGACACCGCCCGGTAAATCAACGGGTTTCGGCACCGCCAGCAGTGCGGGTAGGAGTGCTCGTAGGTCTCGTGGCGCAGCAGCACCGCACCGTTGCCGGCCGCCGAGCGGCCCTGGTTCTTCAGGTCGCGGATGATCTGCGGGTTGGCGTCGAAGACGTGCTGGCCTGCGTAGTCCGGCACGGACTCGTCGAAGCGGCCCTTGGCGTCCACCGGCGTGACGGCGGTGATGCCCGCCGCCTGAGTGATCGCCATGTCGTCCTCGCCGTAGGCCGGCGACATGTGCACGAGCCCGGTGCCGTCCTCGGTGCTGACGAACTCGGCGGGCAGCACCCGAAATGAGTTCGTGGCGTCCATGAAATACGGGAACGGCGG
>WNFK01159836.1_pt1 | contig 12373 bp, 7 predicted proteins | sample 5400281 | NCBI WGS metagenome assembly WNFK01 (sample SAMN13153350, study PRJNA577476) | soil metagenome | isolation source: 20 cm soil on Douglas fir-dominated hillslope | place: USA:California | collected 2013-09-17
CCAGCAAATTCCACCAGGCAGGGCACCGCCGCTGAATCCGGCCGGATTCTTTTCATCGAATTCACCTTCGATGCTCCAGTCGTGTGGCAAGCCCAATCGCCGCCATTGCGCATCATCAAGCTCGGGACTCTGTCCGTTGGCTACCTCGCCAAGATGAAAGCGCCAATCGTTATTGAAGCTCACTGTCTTTCCCCGACGTGAGTTGCCAGAGGCAGTGAGACTTGAAAATGCAAGAAGCGCGAAAAGTATTGTTAAGAGATTTGCCTTCTTCATTCGGAGTCAGCTCCGTTCAGAATTTGTTTTACCTGCCGAGCTCAATTACCTTCGATCAATCGCAACTCTATTTGAACCCTTCAACGAGCCTGCGAGGGACCCTGCTTCGCGGGGTAGTAACTCTTCCTAATAGAGAATGACTAAGGAATCAACCCGAGGGCTTTCACCGTCTCGACATCGGGAGTTGCTTTGCCATTCTCCTTATTCACCACGCTGAAACCTCCACCGTAATCCCACATGGTCCAGCCGATGCTGTGTTTCTCTAAAGCCGTTCGTATGTCGAAAATCCAGGCAGCGCGATCGGCGGGCGTTCTCGCCCCAGGCGGCAGCGACGCTCAGTGCCATATCAATCCGCCCGGCATTCCAGCGGTCGGCGCCATAAGCAAGCAGATTCAACCGTGCGGGATCGTCCGTAACCGTGTCCAGCATTTTTGCGACCATCTCAGGACTCGACGGATATGGGACGTTCTTGTAGAACTGCAAATTAGGCCCGGCCCAGCCGGCGCCCTGATGAGTGAAAGCGAACGGTTCGTAAAAATGGAAATTATAGATAATGTTTCGATCGGCGTAAGGCTCGAGCGCAAGCATCTCGTAAAGGCCGGACCAGCGATGGCCGGACGCGATGATCGTATGGTCTGGGGCCACGGCGCGCATTGCCGCGATGACTTTTGCCTGAATGCCATACCAGCGATAGCCATCTGCCACCATCGGTTCGTTTAGCACTTCCAGAAAAGTTCGCTCCGGGTCCCGAGTCGAAAGATGTTGGGCCAGCGCGCGCCAGAATCTTACGAAGTTCTCGACGTGACGATCGTCTGTATTCAGTTTCACCTTGAAATCGTCTGACGGATGGATGTCAACGATTACTGCCAGGCCTTGACCAAGTATCATGTCGAGCGCGCTGTCGAGGTAGCGGAGATACTCGGTTTTCAGAGTTCCAGGATCAGCCGAATTGAAAAGAGGCGCAGGCTCTACAGTAAGGCGAACGTGGTCAAAACCCATCGACTTGATCAGCGCGATATCCTGCGCAGTCGTATATGAATCGAGATGTGCTTTCGAGTAGTCATTATTGGCAGATTGGGAGAACCAGTGGCTCAGATTGATTCCGTGACGCAAACGCGCGAGTCGCGTGGAACTGACGGCGGAACTCCATGCTGCCGTGTTCTTTGGCATGGGATTGCTCTGCGCGCTGACGAGTGAAGGAAAGATAACCGCAAGGATCGCGGAAGCGACCGCACGATGAAATCGTATTGGTATTGGTAGCATCGTAGCCAACTCTTGCACCTGACCCCTTGTCAGTTGACTCGTGCGGCACGATCCAGCATTTCAACTAATGCCTCAGGCGCCGACCATTGCGCATTATGGTCCGCTTCCAGTTGCCATACGGTCCAGCCACGCTCCTTCGCCCGCGCGGCTTGAGGTGCAAAGTCGTCATCTTCCGCCTTGTGGCCTTTTTCCCCCGTCAGGATGTAGATCGTGGGAATCTGCCGCCCCGCCTTATTTTTCAGGACCAACGGTTCCGTGAAGGTCTTGAGCGGTTGCGGCACATCTTTGGGCGGCGCCTGATCGGGCTTTACCCAGGGAGGCACGATGTAGTCACCCTTGATCATCGGCTTCAGCCAGTCCGCGCCGCGAGCAGCAGTTAAGCTCATTACGGACTCACCATCGTTGGGCGCGAAAGCATCATCGTAGACCAGACGGCGAATTCTGTCCGGCACTCGGTCGGCGACGCCCGTTATCACCATCCCACCATAGCTATGGCCGACGAGAGTGACGTCGTGCAAATCCTCAAAAAGAATCATGTTGACGACGTCGTTGATATGGGTACTCAAATTGACATCAGGCGCCGCCAGGTGCACCCGCTCACCCAAACCGGTGAGCTGTGGTCGATAAACACTGTAACCTTTCTCTCTCAGCAATGATTCAACACGGCGAAAGGCCCAGGCGCCTCCCCATGCCCCGTGGACGATCACAATGGTTGGTTTAGCTGGTGCGACGGTCTTTTGGGCGCGCGCATCGGTGTAGTTGACCATCGCGCTCGATAGCATCAGCAGCGCCACCACAAGAACAGCTTTACGAATGAACACTATTCACCTCCCTGCGACCAAGCACATGACACAAAGGTCTTGAATCGGATAACAGTAAATCATTTCAGATTCCACCGATTACTGCGCGGGTGCGCGACTGATCTGCCACTTCACTTTCCCGGACAGCGGATCGTTCTTAAGTGCAAAGTCACCCGTAGCGGAATCCAGCCTTAGCGTTTGCAAGTCTCCCAGAGGCAGCGCGAATAGTCCGGAAACGGGCGAGCGGTCGGTGCTGAAAACTCGCAGCTCGACATTGTTCCAATCCATCTCCGACGTGCTCTGGGCCACCTTGATATGCGGCAACACTGAGTGATCTTTCACCAGCAACACCACGGGTATCTGTCCGGTAGTAATCTGATGCCATTGCGCGCCCTGGTAGACCTTGCCCGTTTGATAATCGATCCATGCGCCGGGCGGCAAATAAACTTTCCGGCTGGCGGCGTCGTCAAACATCGGAGCCACCAGCAGATTCGATCCGAACATGTATTCATCATCAATCATCCACGACGTTCGATCATCCGGGTATTCGAAGAAGAGCGTGCGCAGCATCGGGAACCCGTGCGCCGAAGAGTCCTTTGCCTGCGCGATGATGTAGGGCATGAGCGAGTACTTGAGCCCCAACGCACGGCGAAAGTCCTCGGTCAAAGCGTCGTCATATTCCCAGGGCTCACGTGGCGGCGCGCCGTGCGCGCGGGTGTGCGAGGTCAGCACCCCCCAGGCCAGCCACCGGCGATAAAGATCACGCGGAGCGCGCTCGACAAAGCCACCCACATCATGGCTCCAGTAGGTGAAGCCTGACATTCCGAACGACAATCCGCCCCTTAGTTCGGCGGCCATCGCTGAATTCGTATTCTCGGCATCGCCACCCCAGTGCAGTGGATAGCGCTGGCTGCCGGCCCACGCGCTACGCGCCCAGATGACATTCTCGCCATTTACTTCTCTGGTTATGTCGGCGACGGCCTTGTTGTAACGCAGCGGATAAAGGTTGTGCTCGTACCAACCGGTGCGCCCCGAAGCGTATTGACCTGTAAGCGGCGCCCCTTCACCAAAGTCCGCCTTAATCGCGCCCACACCCATCTTGAGCAGGTTCGCCAGTTTTGCTTGATACCACTTCACCGCTTCCGGATTACTCATGTCGACAACAGCGTCTTCGAACGGCAGCGCTCCACCGTCGTTCTTCACCTCATAACCTTTATCGACCAGCTCTTTGAACAATTCGTTCTTGCTCGTGAAATAAGTGTACTGCCAGAGGCTGATATGAAACCCCTGCCGTTTCAGGTCAGCAATCATTTTTGCCGGATCGCGGAATCGTGAAGTAGAAAACTGATAGTTGCTGCGCCAGTCGGTTTCGAACCACCCAGTGTCGAGGTGAATTACATCCGCCGGCACCTTATGCTCCCGGAGCTTCGCCGCCACGTCGCGCACTTCGGCTTCGGATTTGTAGGTGATGCGACTCATCCAGAAACCAAATGACCACAGCGGCGGCACAGGGCTGCGGCCGGTCAGCGCCGTGTACTCAGACAGAATGTCTTTTGGCTCGCCAAGAAAGACAAAGATATCCAGGTTCTCATCACCGGAATAAATGACGTTGTGCGCATCGTAGTACTTGCCGAAATCGAAGGTGACGGGTGCGCTGGTATGCACGAACATTCCATAGCCGTTGTCGCTCAAGAAGAAAGGGATCGGCTTGTACATATACTCGTTCTGCGTGCCCATGCCATCGCGCGTAAACTCGACGACATGCTGGCCGCGCTTATTCAAACCTGTGAACGACTCGCCGCAGCCAAAGATCTTCTCGTCGTGCTGAAGTTGAAACGTTGCAGCAGTCCGACGGCTCAAGTCGCTCGCGCGACGCACGAAGGAAAAAGGGATCGGTGTAATATAGGTATGCGGATCACCGATGTTCTGCGTACGCGTGAGCAGATGACCTGCCTTGTCATAGAACTCAATGTGCCAGGGCTGTTTGATAATACGCACCTGTCCAAACGCACCAGTATAAGTGATCGCTTGATCAGTCTGTTCCACTTTCCAGGAGTGATCTTTCGCTACCGATCCGGCAAGCATCAACGATGGGCCGTCGCTGAGCGGCACCGCGCGCGTGTTGAATCGTAACCTGACGGTGCGCGGGCTGACGAAGGTAACGGAGAAAGGTAACTTCGGATCCTGATCATATTCGGTGCCAGGGAATTCGGTTGAGCGGCCCCGCGCGAAGGTGACATCCATCTTGTTGAATGACAGCGTGGTGTTCCTGACATACCTGTCCCACTCAAGCGTGCCCTGACCGGTTGTCGAATTGAAATCCACGACCTTGCTGCCGATAAAGTAAGTATTCTCCATCTTCTGGAAGTCGTAGCTAACATCAACCGGATCGCCAAGCACTTGAGCGATGACGGTACTGGTGCCGAAGAGAAGGACGATTAAGACAACGACAAGGCGCCCCTGCCATAGGGAAAGCCAGCGACCATCACTGTGGGGTTTCAACTGTTGTTCCTCTTTTTGGCTGTCATTTCGCTTCTGGTCCGTCAATTCGCACTTCAATTTGTGAAGATTACATTGTCAATAACGACTGTCCCATTTATCGGAGTGCATTGGTCGCAGTACACGCTAATTTGTACCGCCGTTAACTTCTTCAGCACTTCCTTTGCGTCGACGTGATCTTCTACCCATGACGGTTGGGCCAATGATTTCAATGGTAACTTGTAGGTATTGAAGCCAGTAGGGCTGAGCTTGAAGGACGCTTGCGGAAAGCCGTATTGAAGGTTGATGCCCTGCCCATGGCTGGTCAACTCCACGCGAATGTACTGGACGCCGGTTGGCGGTGGTGAACCCTTCGCATAGATTTGAAGGGTCAAATTCTTGAAGCGGCTAACATCATCCGCTACTGGTTTCCCGTCTCGGTCCGGCAGACCATGAATCTCCAGCGTCACGTTGGCATACCTATTCGGCGAGGACAGTTGATTCAGGGGTGTCGTTGGCTCCCGGCATACCGGTAAATTTAGCGGGGTTGCCGGGATTCTCCGAACCGGCAAATAACTGCACGTAGCCGCCGCGAGTACTCACGGCTCGGTTGTCTTTGATCGTATCAAAGTCCGCGTAGACGAGCTTATCCTCGGACTGAGCGCTGACCCTTGAAGACTTGTTCGTGCCGACTGCGAAGATGATGGTTAATAAAGCCAATGCACAAAAAGCAAACGCAGACGTGACTTTCCTCATGCCATCCTCTCCAACGTAGTATTTCCACCATCCGCTTTCGAGTAGCCCGCAGTAATGACTCTTGTGATCAGTTTTTATTAGCTATCGATCATTTCGTTCTCGGGGCGCTCCAGGTTTGTTGTATCCTCATACAAAAGACCGGCGCACATATTATTCCCCCAATCGATAGCGATGATTTCATGGCCAGTTGTGTCCTAACGAGATCTTAATTGAAGAAACGGTGTCCCCATTCTCTTTCATTCCCGGCCATTGTTCAAGGATAATTACGAAGAAAACAATCGCTTGATCGATAATCAAAGCCGTAGATGGGAGCTGGTTTCATTTGCGCCTAATCAAACCAAACATTCAAATCAGATTATGCCTGGTAAGCTTGGTGTTAACGCTTCTGCTGGTTCTTCAATTCGGCAACGTCGCGACAGCACTAATGATCCGGGACACCGCCAGGGAACACTCCAGGTACGAATACCCTTTTCAAGATCCCGATCGGCCTCTTGAAGAGAGAATCAAAAACATCCTTTCGCTGATGACGTTGGATGAAAAGGTCGCGTGTTTGGGAACGAACCCAAGCGTGCCGCGTCTGGGAATCAAAGGGAGCAGCCACGTGGAGGGCATACATGGCTTAGCGCAAGGCGGACCCGCGAAGTGGGGCCGGCCAGCGACGATCCCGACGACGACGTTTCCTCAAGGCATTGGCCTGGGCGAAACATGGGACCCGGACCTCATCCGGCAGGCTGGGGCGATCGAAGGGTATGAAGCCAGGTACATCTTTCAGAGTAGCAAATACCATCAGGGCGGAGTTGTTATTAGATCACCCAACGCTGATCTGGGTCGCGATCCGCGTTGGGGAAGAACTGAAGAATGCTACGGCGAAGATCCTTATTTCAACGGCACGATGGTAGTCGCTTTTGTAAAGGGCCTGCAGGGCAATGATAAGAAGTACTGGCAGGCAGCCGCGCTGATGAAACACTTCCTCGCAAACAGCAATGAGAACGATCGCGACAAAACATCATCTGACTTTGATGAGAGACTATTTAGAGAGTACTACTCAGTTCCCTTTCGCATGGGCGTGATCGAAGGTGGATCGAGAGCCTTCATGGCCTCTTATAACGCGATGAACGGCGTGCCCATGACCATCAATCCCGTTTTAGAAAATGTCGCCCGCAAAGAATGGGGACAGGATGGCATCATCTGTACTGATGCAGGCGCAATGCGTAACCTTGTTACTTCCCAGAAATACTCTCCGGACTTTGACCACGCTGCCGCCTCGTCGGTGAAGGCAGGAATCGGCCAGTTCCTGGATAAGTATCCCGATGCCGTTCGCGGTGCGTTGAAAAGAGGCCTACTCACAGAAACCGAAATTGATGAAGCACTCAAAGGAAACTTCAGAGTAATGATTCGGCTAGGATTACTGGATCCGCCATCGATGGTGCCCTACTCAACTATCGGCAGCGAGTCTGAAGATCCGTGGCAGACTGAAAAGCACAAAGCGGTCGCTCGGCTGGCAACTCAAGAATCCATCGTCTTGTTGAAAAACTCCAAGAATCTCTTACCCCTGGATAAGCGGTCCTTGAAATCAATCGCCGTGATCGGCCCACGCGCGAACGAAGTTCTACTGGATTGGTATAGTGGCACACCACCCTACAGAGTTACACCGCTTGAAGGAATAAAGAACAAGGTCGGTCCAGGCGTGAACGTCGGCTTTGCAGCGAACAACGATGGGGACGCTGCGGTAAAACTCGCACGCGCATCTGATGTGGTAATTGTTTGCGTCGGGAACCATCCAAACGGGGGCAACGACTCTGTCTGGGGCAAAGTTTCAACGCCGAGCGAAGGACGTGAAGCGGTCGACAGACAATCGCTCACGCTGGAACAGGAAGAACTGGTCAAGCAAGTCTACCAGGCGAATCCCCGGACCATCGTTGTACTCGTCTCGAGTTTCCCATACGCGATCAACTGGACTCAGGATAACGTGCCGGCGATCGTTCATCTGGCCCTCAACAGCCAGGAAGAAGGTCGCGCGTTAGCCGATGTAATATTCGGCGACTACAACCCCGCTGGACGACTTGTGCAAACCTGGCCCAGGTCACTTGAGCAGCTACCGCCGATGATGGACTACGACATTCGCCACGGCCGAACTTACATGTACTTCAAAGGCGAACCGCTGTATCCCTTCGGCTACGGTTTGAGCTATACAAGCTTTTCTTATTCCAACCTGCGTGCCAGTGCTCAGTCGCTGCCTGCAAAGAGTTCAATCCTGATGAGCTTTGATCTTAAGAACACGGGTAGTCGCGCAGGGGAAGAGGTGGTTCAGTTGTACGTCAAACACTTGGCCTCTTCCGTCCAGAGACCAGGACAGGAGTTAAAGGCATTCAAGCGGCTCTCTTTACGACCGGGAGAAACCAGGAAAGTAACGCTCGAACTAAAGGGCGAACAGCTCGCTTATTGGGATGTCTCTCGGCATCAGTTTGTCGCAGAAAGCGGTTCGACCCAGATTATGATCGGAAGCTCTTCAGCGGACATCAAACTAAAGAAACTGTTAAAGGTTGTGCGCTGAACGGCTTTCGCTGAAGTGAGCCACGATGTGCTCGGTCGGGAAATTCGCGATCAAGAAGCGATCCTATTCTGAGCGATGGATTCTAGGGCGGCGTGGTACGGGCACGCCATTTAGCTTCTATCTCTCTCAATTCCGCAGCGTCCTTGGCCATCGGATCGGCTTCGATATATTTATGAAGCTCGTCAGCTGCCTGTAGGTACTGGCGTTCGCGAGCATAGAGATTAGCAAGATATATGTGAGCCCGAGGAACTGGTTGTGTGTTGAAGCTCAATGCCTTCCGCAAGGCCTCACGCGCGGCCTCGCGCCGATCCAACTCCAGATTCGCAATACCGAGCAGCAAATAAGTGTTGGCATTGTCTGGCTGGGCTGAGAGTGATAGCTGGAAATCGTCAATCGCCTGAGCGAATTCTTTCTTTTCAAGTTTACAGTAACCAGACCCCCGCAACGCTGGTCCATAGTGATCATCGACCTTCAAGGCCTGATCGAAATCCGCAGCGGCCTCGTTCAGCTTGCGCAGAGCAACATAGATATCGCCGCGTTCATACATTGCCTGGAAGTAGGCCGGATATAGCTCGATCGCGCGGTTGAAACGCTCAAGAGCCTTGTCTCGTTGACCCCCTTCTTTGAATCTGACGCCCTGGCTAAAGGCCTTGTGCGCCTCCTTAGGAACCCGTTGCTGGGCCTCCACTGCGGTTATCGCCCGTGCCCTGGGCTTCTTAGTCTCAGCGAGTTCGCGAAGAATGAGATTAACGTTGAGAGTACTGGTGGCAGTGCGGTTAGTGTTTGTCTCCAGTGTTTCGGAGACTTGGTTGGGTTCTCCCAGACTACTAGCCGTCAAACTATAGCTCCCTGCCTCCATTGATAGAAACTCAAATCTGCCTTGCTCGACAGTGTATGTCTGCCGACGTGAAGCGCTGGTGGTCAGCGTCACGAGCACATGGACGGCGGGTCTCCCATCCGGAAGCGAGACTTGTCCCGCGATGGTAAACATTTTCAGTGGCTGAGGTGGAACTGTTGGCAACGGCTGCTGCTGAGCACTTCCGTCTATGCAGGCCATCCCAGCAAGGATGACTATGCCAGCTAAAATCCTGGAAGCGGAGTGGCAGAGTGGAATATTTAGGCCCGCCATCAAGCACTCCTTCAGTTGACGCCCATTCGAGACAGTCACTCCGGTCCTCCTCAGGCCAGGGAGGTCTGGACGCCAAGCTAAGCATTTACCGCCAAGTGATTGGGAAGAAATACAAACAAAGCCATGCGCCAAAACAGTTCTGGCGCGACCACGGGCTTAACCGCAAGTCGCACCAGAATCCAAACCATTATCGAAGAGCTGTCCTAGAAGTAGAACTTCAATGCCAACTCAACCCTGCGGTGACCGTGCTTGTTAAGAACCCTTCCAAAGCTGTTTATCGAATTTGGATCGATATGAAAGCCCTTAGTTGGATCGCAAATACCGCTTACGGAAACCGAGCCCCCGGCTACAAGGTTAACAGGGTTGCCGTTGACGGGCACGGTGCCTGTACCGTTAGGCGTGCCTATCGGTATTTGAAAGCACACGTTGCCAACGTATTTGGGATCGTAGTTAGTCAGCGTGTTCAAACTTAGGGTATTGCCGGATTGACCGGCAATGTCACCCAAATCCGGATTCGGAAATGCCTGGTTAAAGACATTGAAGAATCCGGCCCGGAACTGGAGCTTCTTGGTCTCGCTGACCTTGAAGTTCTTGAAGAAGGTAACGTCCCAGTTTTTCGTCAATGGTGACTTCATGTAAAACGGCGATTGAGCCGGCCCATTAGTTCCAAAAGCTGGCATCACAAAGGCAGAGGCATCAACATATGCAGCACCGAGGTCTGTATTTCCGGTCACACCATTGCGCAGAACAATAGGCGCGATGCCGGTAGCACCTAAGGCATTCCCGCCCGCTACGGCATTGTTCCCAAACCAAGAGAACATTGCGGTATCGTTGGCGACGGCGCCCGTGAATTTAACGCGCATTGGCCTGCCGCTCTGGAATGTAGTTATGCCGGACATCTGCCACCCATTCAACAGACCACGCGTGAACGCATTAGCAAATGAACCGCGAGCCATGCTCGGCAGATCGTAGTTGTAGGAAAAATTGAATATATGGGTCCGGTCGTAAGGCAGCACTCCGAAACTTCGGCCACGAGAATCTAGAGGATCTACTGTCCCGGCGCCGTCACTCTCGTTAACCGACGTCGTACCCAGCGCCTTCGAGAAGGTGTAGGTTAGGAAATACTGGAATCTCCTGCCTAACTGCCGGTTCAAGGTAAGCTGCATCGAGTGATAGGCGGAGATCCCGTTGAACTCCTCCAAAGTAACGCCGCCGCCGTTGCCAGAGTAAACAGGGTAAGGCAACAGGTTTAGAAAGTTCTTTGTGCCGATCGGCTCCCCGCTCTGGTTTGCTTTAGAGGCAACCGCTGCCCTCTGCACTGGATCTGCCAGGTTGGCATTGCCGTAGGTGCCCGAGGTCAAAGTATTGAGAACGAAGTTAGCACCGATTCTCTGCGGCAGGTGACGGCCAAACGTACCCACGTAGGCAACTTCCAGCACGTTTTGGAAGGGCAACCGTCTCGCCACAGAAAGACTCGTGGTAAATATTCGGGGTATCTGGTTCGATTGACGGTCCTGCGATACACCAGCGTCTATACAGTGGCACAAAGGCCCGAAATTGGTGGTCAGCGGATCAAACTTCGTAAGGGTATCCAATGTAATGTCGTTGTTCGCCGTCCCCCAACTATCGGCAGAGAAGGTCTCTTTATTCGGCGCCAAAGTCTGAATGGCATATTGGAAATTTCCTTGAACGCGGTTGTAGAACACACCTGCACCGCCTCGAACAACTGTTTTTCCATCTTTGAATACGTCCCACGCGATATTCACGCGGGGAGCAATATACAGGGGAGGATTAGAACTGAATACGCCCTTAGGAATCTGGCCTTGGGCGAACGTCAGGAAACCGTTAGGCCTGTTAAGATCCGGTTTTCCATCGGCTTTCGTATAGTAGGCGCCCACACTGCGATCATAACTGGCAGGATCAAACACAGTAGCGAGTCCGGTCGAGTCTGTGTTGTTCGGGAAAAACGCTAACCGCGCACCGAATTCAAGCGTGACATTCGGTCTTACTTTCCAGCTATCCTGAGCGTACGTCTCGAGGTTCCAAAATTTGAAATGGGTAGTCGGCACATTTGTGCTTTGGAGGATGCTATTGATACGGCCTGTATAAAGATTCGCAAAGGCGTTACCCGTAGACCTGCCTTGGCTGGCCGCGAATTCGACTCGTCCCTCGACCTCGCTGTTCAGGTTTTGCACTTTAGTGGCCCGCTCGATCAGTCCTCCAAATTTCAGGGTGTGATTGTTGTAGACCTTGGAGAGTGTTTCATTTACCGAATACGAGTCATTAATAGCAAATAAGGGCAAGCCACCGGGCTCCCACATGTTGGCATTATTTGCTTCCCAATTGATGAGGTAAACCGACGCGTACGGTGTCTGCGCTTTGCCTGACGTATCCCAAGGCAGCTTCAGATTCTGTACACCTAAAGCAGCCTTACTGACCTTCGATGGGTCGGCGTAGTCGTAGTCAAGGCGGAGCTTACTGCCGCTAAACACCACTTCGTTTGTCATGGTCGGACTAAGGACACTTGTAATATTAACCGCAGCAGAACGTCCCAAATTCTTTCCTACTACGTGACTGGGAAGCTCAAAGGCAGAAGGACCCCACCAAATCCCATATGGGCTATCATCGCTTTCACTTTCCCTTGCGAGCCTAAGGTAAAGGTTGGTGTTATTGCTCACCTTGTAGTCAAACCGCATCTTCAGATCAATGCGGTTCTCTGGCGAGACAAAGTTCGATGCGTAGTTCCGATGATCGAGGGCCAGTGGGCTCCCCGGCACCGGCGCAAAATTCGGTAACGGATAGAAGTTCAGCAGCGCCGCACCTAGTGCGCTCCTGTAGGGAACAAAGTTTCCGTTCGGAACGGGCGATCTCGCTCCACCGTCCGATCCCAAGCCTCCGTTGCCATTACAATCGGACCATCCAATCGTATCTGGAGGACAAAGATGATTTCCATACTGACCCGTATTGTTGGCTAACGACTTGCTGAAATCGCCGGCCCGCTCCAATGCAGTGGGAACGGTACCAAGTCTGGCTCCGCGGTCTGGCTTTTGCCGTTGCACTTCGACTCCAACAAAGAAGAACGCCTTGTCGTGGTCTTTGTTGAAGTTCGTACCCGGCAAA
>WNFK01217158.1_pt1 | contig 12373 bp, 13 predicted proteins | sample 5400281 | NCBI WGS metagenome assembly WNFK01 (sample SAMN13153350, study PRJNA577476) | soil metagenome | isolation source: 20 cm soil on Douglas fir-dominated hillslope | place: USA:California | collected 2013-09-17
TTGGCGAGATAGAAAGAGAGAGTTTCGAGCTCGATCGAGAGGTCGACGTGTTTGAGGCGGACGTCGCGGGGAACCTTGATGCGGGCGGGAGCGAAGTTGAGGATCGCTTTGATGCCCGCGGCGACCAGCTGGTCGGCGACCGCTTGCGCCGCTTCCGAGGGGACCGCGACGATCGCGATCTGGATGCCGCGCGCCTTCACCTCGCGGCCGAGGTCGCGGCTCGCGAAGATTGGTGTCGATTCGACCTCGGGCGCGACCTTCGTCGGATCCTCGTCGAAGATGGCTGCGATGCGGAAGCCCTGCCGCGCGAAGCCGCGGTAGTGAAAGAGCGCCGAGCCGAGATTACCGAATCCGATGAGCGCCACCGGCCACTCGCGATCGAGGCCGAGGATCCGCTGGAGCTCGGCCTTGAGCCCCGAGACGTAATAGCCGATGCCGCGGACCCCGAATTCGCCGAAGTAGGCGAGGTCTTTTCGAACCTGCGCCGAGTTGAGATTGAAGCGGTCGGCCAGCTCCTGCGAGGACACCGTCTTGACGCCGTCTTCTTCGAGCTGCAGCAGGCACCGGGTATAGACCGAGAGACGACGGATAGTCATCTCCGGAATCTTCGTGAGGCGGGCGTTCGGTCGTGGCGTCATCGTGCGGCGCGCCGCGCGCGGAAGGCGTGCGGCGCGCCGAACCTCCGCTATGCGCTGGTCGTCACGCGAAATTGATGCCTTTCACGAACAACAGGATCAGCGCGATGACGAGCGTATAGATCGCGAGGGACTCGATGAGCGCCAGACCGATGATCATCGCGGTCTGAATCCTCGCCGCAGCGCCCGGCTGCCGGGCCATCGCGTCGACGGCCGACGCCACCGCCCTGCCCTGACCGAGCCCGCACAACCCTGCCGCGATCGCCATGCCGATGCCGGCCGCGATCACCGCGAACGGAGCGATCCAGCCGCCCGTGCCGCCTTCAGCCGCCAGCGCCGCGGTCGGAAACGCCAGAACCGCCAACCCACCCAGAATCAGTGAACGTCGCACGACTCCCTCCTCTATACGTGTGATCTGCTAGTGGTGCGCGGAATGGTGTTCGGACTCTTCGATCGCTCCGGCGATGTAGAGCATCGTCAGCATCACGAAGATGAACGCCTGCAGAAACGCCACCAGAATCTTCAACGGATAGAGAAATCCCACGGTGAAGGCGATCGTGACGATGCCGCCGATCCCGCCGATGATCGCCCCCGGCACGCTGCCCGACAGCGCCCACCCGATCAGGCCGTCCAGGCCCATCAGGAGGAAGATCACCGCGAGCAGGATGTGGCCGCCGACGATGTTGCCGAAGAGCCTGAGCGTCAGCGAGAGCGGGCGCGCGAGGTGGCTGATGATCTCGATCACGAACATCAGGGGCTTGAGCGCCAGCGGAACCGGTCCGGCGAAATGCTTGAGGTACGGAACGAGCCCCTGCTTGCGCGCGCCGATCCAGTTGTACGCCACGAACACGACAATCGCGCAGGCGGCGTTCGTGTTGAGGTTGCCGGTCACCCCGACCAGCCCCGGCACCAGACCCACGAGGTTACCCATGAGGATGAAGAGGCCGAGGGTCGCGATCAACGGCAGGTAGCGCCGGCCCTCGGGGCCCATGACGTCGTCGATCATCTGCTGGAACTGCTCGAGCACGACCTCCAGGAAGTTCTGCAGACCGCGCGGGACCAATTGGAGATTTCGCGAGGCGACGAACGTCAGGCCGGCCAGGATCAGCATGATGAGCCACGTGTAGGTCACGTGGTCGGGAATGCCCGGCAGGCGGAATATCGGGGCATGCTCGATCGCTTCCATCGATCAGCGCTCCGTGCGGGCCGACTCGAGGCCGCGCGCGATCAAATCGCAGGGCAACACCGTGAACCCCGCCACCAGCGCGATCGGATGCGCCCAGCCGTAGGCGAGAAGCATTCCGCACGCCCCGGCGCACGCGGCAAACCGGAGCCCGGCGCCGACGATCCACGCGGCGGCCGACGCGCTGCCGGTGGCGGTCGCGATGGCCGCGCGGGCGACGAGCCACCGGAAGTTCACGACCGCGAGGGCGCCGCCGGCCAGCACGCCCAGGCCGATCGGCGCGCCCAGAAGCCACCAGCCGAGCGCGGCGAGCGCGCCCACGGCGGCGCACGTGTCGAGCGTCACTCGCGTCGTCAGCTCACTTGGTGTCATCGAGCTCCCGGTCGGCGCGGTTCACCGATCGAAAGAGGTTGACGAATCCGGCCGCGATCCCGAGCGCCAGCCCGAGCAGCAAGAGCCAGGGCGACGTTCCCAGCAAGCGGTCCGCGTAGTAGCCCCCGACGAGCCCGATCACCGTACAAATCACCAACGCGAGCCCGATCGAGGAGAGTTCCCCGAGCGCTTTCCAGGCTCCCTGATCCCCGGACTGCGCCATGTGAAGAAGGACACTAGCACATTGACTTCGGGCGGACAAGCAATCGGAAGTGGCTGATTTCGCTATCGTGGAGGCGGAACGATCCGAGTGAGTTCGGTACAACCTCAGCCGAACATTCCGCCCATGCGCGCGCCGGCGACCCGGTTGATCACGGCCAGGCTGATCGCGGCGACGACGATCAGGATGACGCCGAGCGCGGCGGCTTCGTTGGCGCTGCCGGCGATGTAGAACGAGAAAATCCCGACGGTGATCGTCTCCCACCCGCCGAGCGACAGGAACAAGACCGCCGAGGCCTCCTGCAAGGACGTCATGAACGAGAAGAGCGCGCCCACCAGGACGCCGCGCCAGATGAGCGGCAAGGTCACGTCGACGAACGAGCGGAGTCCGCGCGCGCCGACGCTCGCCGCGGCTTCCTCCATGGATCGGTGAACGAGCAGGAGCGACGCGTAAGAGCCGCGTACCGTGTACGGCAGGCGCCGGATCGCGAGGACGAGCGGCAGGACGATCCAGAGACTCGTGAGCCCGCGGTCCAGGAAGGGCAGATCGAAATGGAACGCGCGGATGTACGCGATGCCGATCGCGGTCCCCGGGATCGCCAGGATCAAGGTGTTGAGCCCGTCGAGCGTGTCCCGTCCGGGCAGGCGCGTGCGCGCCAGGATCCACGCGATCGGCACGCCGATCACGATGCACAGCACGACGGCGAGACCCGAGTAGAGCAGGCTGTTCACGATGTACTTCGGCGTCTCGACGATGACCCGCTCGAAGTAGGCGAAGGTGTAGCGCACCGGAAACGGCGTCAGCGACCAGCCCTTCCCCACCGACGCCAGGATCACGCCGAGATACGGGATGAAGGAGAAGAGCATCAGGAGCGACAGAAACGAGACGGCGCCGGCCTGGCCGAGCGGCGAGAGCCGCCGGCGCGCGACCTTCGAGTACGAGAGCGACGAATAGTCCTTGATCGCCACGTAGCGGCGCGCCGCCACCAGGAACACGACGGCCAGGACCACCATGAGCGCCGAGATCACGATGCCCATCCGGAACAACCGCCGATCCACGAACTGGACGATATTGAGATAGGCCTGCGACGCGAGCAGATCGTGGACGCCGAGCACCAGCGGCGTGGCGAAGTCGGAGAAGGTCCAGATGAAGACCAGGAGCGCGCCCGCCACGTAGCCCGGCGTCGTGAGCGGCAAGGTGATCCGCATGAGCTTCGTGAAGCCGCGAGCGCCGACGCTCTCCGCCGCCTCCTCGAGCGCCGGGTCGATCTTCGCCAGCGCGTCGACGACGTTCAGGGTGATCATCGGGAAGAGGTGAAGCGTCTCCACGAGCAGGACGCCGTGAAGCCCGTAGACGAAGTTCAGCGGCCGGGCCAGCCCGAACCAGTCCTCGAGCAGCACGTTCACCGTCCCCGCGCGCCCCATGATGAAGGTGAAGCCGAGCACGCCGACCAGCGGGGGCGAGATGATCGGGATCAGGGTGAGGTAGCCGAAGAGATTGCGGCCGACGAAGTCGTAGCGGACGAGCAGGAACGCCACCGCGAAACCCACCACCGACGTCGCCGCCACGGTGCCGAGACCGAGCAGCAGCGAGTTCCCGAGCGAGCGCAGGTAGTAGGGATCGCGCGCGAACGCGACGAAATTCGCCAGGGTCAGGCGTCCCGCCTCGTCGCTGAACGCGTCGTAGAGGATCCGGAGCAGCGGGTAGACGAGGAAGACCAGCAGGAAAAGCCAGACGACGCCGACACCGGCGGCGGGCAGGAGACGACTCGCGCTCCAGGACGTGTGGCTCCGGGCAGCGGGCGCGGCGGCGGGGCTGCTCATTCGTCGGGAAGCGTCAGGGCCGCCGACGCGGGAAAGCTGACGCGCACCGGCGCCCCCATCGGCAGCACCTCGTGATGCCACGGATCGCCGACGTCCACCTTGAGCACGACGCCGTCACGCACCTCGACGTCGTAGCGGAGCGTGCTGCCGAGATACGAGGCCAGGCCGACGCGCCCCTCGAACGTATTCTCGTGCGTGGCGCCGAGCGTGATGTTCTCGGGGCGCACCGCGAGCACGCAGCGGTCACCGGGGCGAACCCGAGTCGAGCGAGAGCTGCGCACGAGCCCGATCTCGGTCTCGGCACAAATCCGATCGGCCGTGACCTCGCGGCACGTGCCCGCGAGGAAGTTGTTGGTGCCGACGAAGTCAGCGACGAATCGCCCGACCGGCCGCTCGTACAGCTGTTTCGGCGGCGCGACTTGTAGCACCCGGCCGTCCCGCATGACCGCCACGCGGTCGGAGAGCGACAGCGCCTCTTCCTGGTCGTGCGTCACATACACGGTCGTGATCCCGAGATCCTTCTGCAGCTTGCGGATCTCCGCGCGCACCTGAACGCGGATCTTCGCGTCCAGGTTCGACAGCGGCTCGTCGAGGAGCAGGATGTCCGGATTCAGGACGAGTGCTCGCGCCAGCGCGACGCGCTGCTGCTGGCCTCCGGAGAGTTGACCGGGATAGCGAAGCTCGAGCCCCGCCAGGTTCACCTTGTCGAGGCCGGCCGCGACGCGCTCGGTGATCGTGGGGCTGTCCAGGCGGCGCAGCTTGAGCCCGTACGCGACATTCGCCCGCACGGTCATGTGAGGCCACAGCGCGTAGTTCTGGAACACCATGCCGATATTGCGCTCGTACGGCCGGAGCCCGTCGACCCGGCGCTCCCCGAACCAGATCTCGCCGCCGTCCGGCGTGGAGAACCCCGCCATCAGCCGGAGCAGGGTCGTCTTGCCGCAGCCCGACGGTCCGAGCAAGGTGAACAGCTCGCCATCACCGATCTCGAGACTCGCGCTGTCGACCGCGGTCACGCTCCCGAATCGCTTCAGGACCCCGTGAAGCCGGATCTTCAGGGTTTCTTCCAGGTCGCTTCGATGTCTGTCCGGAACTTCTGCTTGAGCGCGTCCGACCGCTTCTGGGCGGCCGCCTCGTCGTAGACGTTCGAGACGTCGCGCTCGAAGTACGAGCGGACGCCTCCGGTGAATTCCACGGCCATCTCGGCGGTCGAGCCCGGCGGGCCCTGCACCTTGTACTTCGGCGTGATCGGGAACAGCCCGCGCTCCATGAACACGCGCTGCCCGCGCTCGCTCAGGAGGAACTCGATGAACGCACGCGCCGCCTTCGGATTGCGGGCGCCCGCGAGGATCGCCATGGGCTCGGGCGTGACGAAGGCGTTCTTCGGCGCCACGAACTTGAGATCGAAGCCGGCGAGCTTTTCCTCGAACGCCATGTAGGACGGCACGGCGAATCCCGCGGTGAACTCGCCCTTGGCCACCACCGTCGGGACGTCGCGGCTCCGCGCGGTGAAGAGCCCGGTGTTGCCGGCGAGCTTGCGGAGCCAGTCCCAGCCCTTGTCATCGCCGAACATCGACAGGATCACCTCGTAGGTCGCGTTCGACGACGAGGACCGCGTGGGCGCGCACTGGGCGATCTCACCCTTGAGCTTTGGATTCAGGAGATCGTCCCACTCCTTGGGCTCCGGAATGCCGAGGCGCTGGATCTTCTTGGGATGGTAGACGAGCCCGTAGGGCTCGAGCGCGGTGCCGACCCAGTGGCCGTCCTTGTCCTTGAGCGGAATCGGCTTGGGCGTCCCGATCGACGCCGGAATCGAGTCCCAGGCCTCGCGGGAGATCTCGACCTTTTGCAGGAGCTTCTGCTCCGCGAGCTTTTCGAACAGGGCCGACTCCCCGCCCCAGAAGATGTCGACCTCCGGCCGGCCCTTCCACTCGACGATGCGCCCGTAGGCGACGGGCGTGCCCGCCGGGATCGCGTTGACCTTCACCGTGACGTTCCACTTCTCCTTGGCGTAGTCGGCGAATGCCTTGAGGGCCGCGTCGTGGATGAACTTCGAGACCGGCGTGATCAAGGTCAGCTCGCCCTCGATCGGCGGCTGCGCCGCGGCCGGGCCGAACCAGCCCGCGGCCAGCAACGCTGCGAGCGTCAGGATCGCGAATCGTCTCATCTGTTGTCTCCGTCAGCGGCCCTTGCCGGCGGCGCGCTCACGGCGCTTCTTCTGCTTCTTCTTGAACGCGGCGCGTCGGCGCGCGGTCTTCCTGCGATTCCTCTTGTGCATGGCCGTCTCCTCCGTCTATCCGGTTTCGCCCGGTTCACTCTTCCAGGGTTCTATCCAGCCGTACAGTACACGCCGGCATTCGCCGGTCGTCGACAAAAGTGCCGCTCAGGGCAGCACCCACGCCTTGGCGCGCTCGACTGCCCGACGCCAGCCGTCGTAGCGCGCCGCGCGCGTCGCCTCATCCAGTCCCGGCTCGAACCGCCGCTCGAGCGTCCAGCGCCGCTCGACGTCGTCGAGGGAGCGCCAGACACGAGCGCCCAGCCCCGCCAGGTACGCCGCGCCGAGCGCGGTGGTCTCGATCACCCGCGGCCTCAACACCGCGACCTTGAGAATGTCGGCCTGGAACTGGCACAGGAAATCGTTCGCTGCCGCGCCGCCGTCCACCCGCAGCTCGCGAACCGCTGTTCCCGCGTCCGCGGCCATCGCCTCCAGCACGTCGCGGCTCTGGAACGCGATCGCCTCGAGCGCCGCGCGCGCCAGATGCGCGCCGGTCGTGCCGCGCGTCAGGCCGACGATCGTGCCGCGGGCGTACATGTCCCAGTAGGGCGCGCCGAGGCCGACGAATGCCGGGACGAAGTGGACGCCGCCAGTATCCTGAACCGACTCGGCCAGCGCCTGGCTCTCGGCGGCGCTCCGGATCAGCCCGAGCCCGTCGCGCAGCCACTGGATCGCCGCGCCCGCGATGAACACGCTGCCCTCGAGCGCGTACGTCGTGGCGCCCCCGATCCGCCACGCGATCGTCGTCAGGAGACCGTGCGACGAGGCAACCGGCTCGCGCCCCGTGTTCAGGAGCATGAAGCATCCGGTGCCGTAGGTGTTCTTGGCCGCGCCCGGCGTCAGACACGCCTGCCCGAACAGCGCTGCCTGCTGATCGCCGGCGATGCCCGCGATCGGTACGCCGCGAGGGAGCCAGCCGAGGTCGGTCGTCTCTCCGACAACGCCGGACGATGGCGTGACGACCGGAAGCACCGCGCGCGGAATGCCGAGGATCTTCAGCATCTCCTCGCTCCAGTCTCCGGTCCGGAGGTCGAGGCACAAGGTCCGTGAGGCGTTCGTCGCGTCGGTCGCGTGGACCCGGGCGCCGGTGAGCTTCCAGACGAGCCACGAGTCGACGGTGCCGAAGGCGAGCTCACCGCGTTCGGCGCGACGGCGCGCGTCGGGGACCTCGTCGAGCAGCCAGCGAATCTTCGTCCCCGAGAAGTAGGCGTCGAGGACGAGCCCCGTCGTCCGCCGTACGGCGCCCTCCAACCCGTCGGCGCGGAGCCGGTCGCAGAGCGGAGCGGTGCGGCGGCACTGCCAGACGATCGCGCGATGGATCGGGGCGCCCGTCGCGCGGTCCCACACGATCGCGGTCTCGCGCTGGTTCGTGATACCGATCGCGGCGATCTCGCTCCCGGTCACCCGAGCCTCGGCGAGCGCCGAGCGAGCCGACCGCTCGACGGTGGACCAGATCTCCTCAGGGTCGTGCTCGACCCAGCCGGGCTGGGGATAGTACTGCGGGAGCTCGGCGTAGCCGCGCGCGAGCACGCGTCCGTCGGGATCGACGACCAGGGTGGTCGACCCCGTGGTGCCCTGATCGAGAGCGAGAACGTAGCGGCGGGCTGTCATCACGGCCCGCCTCGCTGCACGCGCTTGGCCAGATCGGGGCGATCACTGGTGATGATATCGACGCCGAGATCCAGCATCCGCCGAATAGCCTCCGGGTCGTTCACCGTCCAGACGCCGAGTGCCAGGTTCGCGGCGTGCGCCGCCGCGACCAGCGGCTCGTCGACCAGGGCGTAGTCCACACCGAGGTCGGTGGCGCCGGCCGCCGCGGCCCAGTCGAGAAGCTGCTCGGGGCCCGCGCCGACCCAGCCGAGACCGGCGCGCTCGATCAGGAGCGCCGTGCGGGCTCGCGGCGCGAGCTCGCGCACGCGCGCGATCACACGGGGGTCGAACGCCATGACGGTGGCGCGCGCCTGGAGCCCCGACCGCGCGAGCGCGGCCAGAATCAGCTCTTCGAGTCCCTCGTATCGAGCGCCGGCCGCGGGCTGCTTCACCTCGATGAGCAGCCCCACGGGCACCGGTGCCGCCGACGCAAGGGCGAGCACTTCGTCCAGGATCGGCACGTGCTCGCCGCTGAACACCTTGTCCGGTCCGCGCACCCGGAGCCGGCCGAGGTCGGCGGCCGTCGAGGACGCGACCGCGCCCGAGCCGTCGGTCGTGCGCTCGAGCGTGGCGTCGTGGATCACCGCGACGGCGCGGTCGCGCGTCATGTGCACGTCGAATTCGAGGAGGTCGCTGCCCAGCGCGATCGCGCTCTGGAACGCGAGGAGGCTGTTCTCGGGCCAGAGGGCCGCGCCGCCGCGATGCGCCGCGATCCGTGTCACTTCTCGGTCTCGATCAGGCCTTTCACGAACCACCGCTGCATGACGACGATCACGACGACGGGGGGAAGCAGCACCATCATCGCCGCCGCCATCGCCACGTTCCACTCCGGCAGCTGCGAGGTGCGGGGAATCAGCGAGTCGATCCCGATCACGGCCGTCCGCATCTCCGGGCTGTTCGTCACGATCAGCGGCCACAGATAGTCGTTCCATCCGTACACGAACAAGATGACGAAGAGCGCGGCGATGTTCGCCTTCGACAGCGGCAGCAGGAACGACCACAGGAAGCGCAGCGGGCCGGCGCCGTCGAGCTGAGCCGCCTCGGCCAGCGAGTCCGGGATGGTCTGGTAGTACTGGCGGAACAGGAAGGTGCCGGTCGCCGACGCCATCAGCGGCACCGTGAGCCCCCAGTACGTATCGACCCAGCCGAGGACGCTGACCACCTGATAGGTGGAGACGATCCGCACGGGCACCGGGAGCATCAAGGTGATGAAGATCATCCAGAAGACGAGCTGCTTGCCGCGAAAGTTGAAGTAGACGATCGCGAACGCGGACAGGAGCGAGATCCCGATCTTGCCCAACGCGACCGCGAGCGCGACGATCGCGCTGTTGAGGAGGAGCCGTCCCATCTTCACGCGCGTCCACGCGTCGGCGTAGTTCTGCAGCATGTGCGTCGAGGGCACGAGCTTCGGCGGAAGGCTCGTCACCTCGTCGAGCGTCTGGGTACTGATGACGAAGGCGTAGTAGAGCGGAAACGCCAGTACGACCACCGAGGCGACGAGGATCGCGTGAGCGATCACGCCGCTCATGTCCCGCCGCCGGGCGGCCGGAAGACGGCCGGCCAGCTCGGCGGTGGCGACGGCGCCGGCGGACGCGACCGGACTGGTGGAGGCCATCAGTAGGTGACCTTCTTCTCCGCGAAGCGGAACTGCGCCGCGGTCAGCGCGATCACCAGGAGCATGAGAATCACCGACTGCGCGGCGGAGTACCCGAGCTGGAGTCCCTCGAAGCCGTCTTTCCAGGCGCGGAAGACCAGGATGGACGTCGCGTCGCCCGGCCCGCCCTGGGTCACCGCGTGCACCAGGCCGAACGTCTCGAAGAACGAGAACGTCATGTTGAGCGTGAACAGGAAGAAGGTGACCGGCGACAGCAGCGGGAACGTGATCGCGAAGAACCGTCGGATCGGCCCCGCTCCGTCCACGCTGGCCGCCTCGAGCACCGAGCCCGGAATGGCCTGGAGCCCGGCGAGGTAGAAGGCCAGGTTGTACCCGAACTGCTTCCAGATCGCTGCGACGACGATGAGCGCCAGCGCGACCCAGCCCTTCAAGAACCAGTTGAACTGGTACGCCGTCACGAACGACAGCAGATACGGCAGCACGCCGAACGACGGATGGAAGACGAACAGCCAGATGACGCCGGCGATCGCCGGCGCGATACCGTACGGCCACAGGAGCAAGGTCCGGTAGATCGCGAGCCCGCGGATCTTCGCGTTGGCGAGCGCGGCCAGCAGGAGCGCGACCGCCAGTCCCGCGACGGTGACGAGGGCCGAAAAGAAGAAGCTCGTCCCGATGCTCCGGAAGTAGGCCGGGTCGGAGAGGAGCCGCTCGAAGTTGCCGGCCCCGATGAAGATCATCCGGTCGCCGAACGGCGACGCCCGGTAGAGCGACAGGCGCAGCGAGTCGAACGCCGGCCAGAAGAAGAAGACGACCGTGACGGCGAGCTGCGGCGCCACGAGCGCGTACGGCAGCCAGCGATTGCGGAAGACGGTGCGTTTCATCCGCCGGTACCCGACTACTTGTAGAGGGCGGCGAACTCCTTCAGGATCTCGTTGCCCTTCGCCACCGCGTCGTCGAGGCCCTGCTTGGCCGTCTTGTTGCCGCTGAAGATGTGCTCCATTTGCTCCTCGATCGCGTCGCGGACCGAGGTGAAGTTGCCGAGCCGGATCCCCTGGCTGTTCGGCGTCGTCTTGCCGGAGTTCATCTGGTTCACGGCGGTCTTCTGGTTCGGGTTCTTCGCCCAGTGGCCCGAGGCCTCCATCGCCTTGGTCGCGGCGTTCGTGAGCGGCAAGTAGCCGGTGACACCCGCCCACCACGCCTGGTTCTCGGTCGAGGCGACGTACTTGAAGAACTGCGCCACGCCCTTGTACTCCTCGGGCTTGGCGCCCTTCATGACCCAGAGCGTGGCGCCGCCGATGATCGAGTTGCCCTGCGGGTAGCCGGCCAGGCGCGGGAGGAACCCGGTGCCCCACGCGAACTTGCCCTCCGCGCCGCGAGTGAGGTTGCCGATGTACGCCGACGAGCTCAGGAAGATGCCGCACTCACCCGAGGTCATGAGCGACTCGGCCTTGTTGAGCCGTCCGGCATACATGAACCAGCCTTCCTTGGAGCCGCGCGCGAGGAGCTCCATCATCTTGATGCCGAACGGGCCGTTGATCTTGAGTGTGGTCGCCAGACCGTCGAAGCCGTTGCTGTGATCGGAGAATGGCTGATCGTGGTAGCCGTGCATGTTCTCAATCAGCACCCACGACGGCCACGCCGAGCTGAACGCGCACTTGACCCCAGCGGCCTGGAGCTTCTTCGCCATCCCCTCGACCTCGTCCCAGGTCGTCGGCGCCTTGTCGGCGAGTCCCGCCTTCTTGAAGAGATCCTTGTTGTAGAAGAGGATCGGCGTCGACGAGTTGAACGCCATCGAGTAGAGGTTGCCGCCGGTCGAGTAGTAGCTCTTCACCGGTCCGATCAGATCGTTCCAGTCGATCGCGACCCCGTTGTCCTTCATGAGCTGGTACACCGGATACACCGCGCCCGACGACAGCATCGTCTGCGTACCGACCTCGTACACCTGGACGATGTGCGGCGGCTGCTTGGCCCGATAGGCCGCGACCGCGGCGTTGAGCGTCTCCGGATACGAGCCCTTGTGGACCGCCTTCACGACGTACTCGCTCTGCGAGGCGTTGAACTTGGCGGCGATGTCGTTGACCCGCTCGCCCAGCACCGCCGTCATCGCGTGCCAGAACTGGATCTCGGTCGCGGCGATCGCCGAGGCCGGTAGCGCGACGAGGAGCGCCGTCGCGACGAGCACGCGCAAGATCGAGGGCTTCATGAGAGCCTCCATTGTTTTCAGTCGAGTTGAGTCGGGGCGCTTCGTGCGGGGAATCATCCGTGCCAGGTGCGCCGCACTATAGCACACGCGGTCGCGACGGTTCGGTGACGCCGCGACGGCCTGCGGCGCGCACGACCACTACGTCCGGAACTTGTGCGAGCGCGCGACGTGTGCGTGATAGGCCTCGAGCTCCGCGTCGAGCCGGCGCGGCGTCCAGCCGAGGAGCTGGGCCATGCGCTGCCCGATCGACTCCGCGCAGTCCTCACCCTGGCAGCGGCTGGTGCCGACGCCCGTGCGCCGCAGCATCACGTCTTGCAGCGAGACCGCCATCTCGTCCTGCACCGCGTGGTGCAGCTCGGCCACGATGTTGGGGTTCGAGGGGCACAGCCGCTCGGTG
>WNFK01011884.1_pt1 | contig 12371 bp, 9 predicted proteins | sample 5400281 | NCBI WGS metagenome assembly WNFK01 (sample SAMN13153350, study PRJNA577476) | soil metagenome | isolation source: 20 cm soil on Douglas fir-dominated hillslope | place: USA:California | collected 2013-09-17
ATTCCTTGCGAACAAGACCATCCTCGCGTTCCAGGAGTACATGGAGGCGTTCTTCGAGGCGCCGCGGGTGCACGCGCGCGACGCCGCGCAGTACATCCGCGACGCATTCGACTTCTACGGCACCGAGACGGTGCAGCGTGCCTCCGGCAACATCCGCCGTTTCAAGTTGTTCGACCGGCCCTTCGATCAGGTCTCGGGCGCGCAGGAGGGCGAGGGAGGCGCACCGGTCGTCGGGCAGGAGGAAGTGCAGAACGCCATCTACCGGGTGCTGCATTCGTTCGTGCGCGCCGGCCGCGTGCACAAGCTGATCCTGCTGCACGGCCCGAACGGCTCGGCGAAGTCGTCGCTGGTGGCAGCCATGCAGCGGGCGCTGGAGGACTACTCGCGCAAGGACGAGGGCGCGGTGTACCGGGTCAACTGGATCTTCCCCAACGAGCGCCTGGTGAAGGGCTCGATCGGCTTCGGAGAGAAGCTCGGCGCCGGCGCAGTCGAGACCTACGCGCACCTCGAGGGCGAGCAGATCGACGCGCGACTCGCCTGCGAGATGAGGGATCACCCGCTCTTCCTCATCCCCCGCGGCGAGCGCCAGCGGGTGCTCATCGAGCACTGCAAGCCCTCCAGCGACTTCCAGCTCGCCGCCGGCGTCCTGGAGGGCGAGCTGTGCCACAAGTGCCGCCAGATCTACGCGGCCCTCTTGCAGTCCTACAACGGCGACGTGCTCCGGGTGCTGCGGCACGTGCAGGTGGAGCGCTTCTACCTGTCCCGCCGGTACATGATCGGGGCGGTGACGGTGGAGCCGCAGATGTCGGTGGACGCCGACTACCGCCAGGTCACCGCCGACAAGAGCCACGGGGCGCTGCCCGGCGCGCTGCAGAACCTCTCCCTCTACGAGCCCTACGGCCCTTTGGTGGCCGGGAACCGGGGCGTGATCGAGTTCTCCGATCTGCTCAAGCGGCCGCTCGAGCACTACAAGTACCTGCTCGGAACGGTGGAGACGGGCATCGCCCGGATGAACCACTTCCTCCTCCACCTCGACTCGGTGCTGATCGCCTCCAGCAACGAGAAGCATCTCTCGGCGTTCAAGGAGATGGGCGACTTCGCTTCCTTCAAGGGACGCATCGAGCTCGTTCGCGTGCCGTACCTGCGCCGCGTAGAGGAGGAGGAGCGCGTCTACGAGTTCCGGCTGCGCGAGAGCGTCGGCAAACACGTGGCCCCGCACTCCACCTGGGTGGCGGCACTCTGGGCGGTGCTCACCCGGCTGAAGAAGCCGGTGAGCGATCGATACAAGGGCGATTTGAGAAAGCTCGCCGATCATCTGACGCCGCTGGAGAAGGCGCGACTCTACGGCGAAGGCCGGGCTCCCGACCGCCTCTCCTCGCAGCAGGCGCGGGAGCTGAAGAAGCACCTGCAGGACTTCTGGAAGGAGTCGGACAGCTATCCGAACTACGAGGGGCGCACCGGGGCCAGCGCGCGGGAGATGAAGACCGCCATCGGCAACGCCGCCCAGAGCTCCGCCTACAAGTGCCTCACCCCGCAGGCGGTGCTGGAGGAGCTGGAGTCGCTCACCCGCGACAAGAGCGTCTACGAGTTCCTGCAGCAGGAGGTGGTGGACGGCTACCACGACCACGAGGAGTTCGTGCGGGTGGCCGAGGGCGAGTACCTCGACGTCCTCGACGAGGAGGTGCGCGAGGCGATGGGGCTGGTCTCGGAGAAGCAGTACCGGACCATGTTCGAGCGCTACGTGCTGCACGTGCTGGCCTGGACCCGGGGCGAGCGCCTGCGCAACTCGCACACGGGGGACAACGAGCGGCCGGACGAGGAGATGATGGCCCAGACCGAGTCCATCGTGATGGCGGGCTCGGAGGACCGCCGCGAGTTCCGGCGCGGGCTGATCTCGGCGGTGGGCGCGCATCGCCTCGAGCACCCCGAAGGAGAGATCGACTACTCGCAGATCTTCCCGGACCTGTTCCGCCGCCTGCGCGACCACTTCTTCGATGAGCGGAAGCGGACGCTGCGCAAGAACGCGGAGCGGGTGCTCCGGTACCTGGGCGACGAGCGGTCCCAGCTCGCGGCCCGGGAGCAGGCGCAGGTGGTGGAGACGCTGAAGGCGCTGGAGAAGTACGGCTACTGCGAGCACTGCGCCAAGGACGGCATCGTGCTGCTCCTGTCCAAGCGCTACACCGACTGAGCCGCTTTCACCGGCACGCGCACGCAGGTGAGCGTGGCGGCGAGGAACGACGCCGCCGAGAGACCCATCCAGAGATGGAAGCTGGTGGGGTCGAGCTCGACCATCACCCGGCCGACCAGGGAGAGCGCGATCAGTCCTCCGGCCCAGGCCAGCTTCCGCAGGGAGAACGCGGCGCGCTCGCCGGCGCGGGGGAAGAGCGCGGCGAGCAGGAGCGCGGTGAAGCAGCCGAGGAAGATCACGTGCAGCCCGGCGCGGCGGATCTGCGGGGCGATCGCGACCCAGGCGTTGCCGACCGCCAGCATCCAGAGGGCGAGGTGGGCGAAAGAGCGGCGCAGGTTGAGCGGGCCGAACTCCCACCCGGGCCGCAGCGGCAGGGCGAGCCAGACGGTGACTGCGGCGCGGACCGCGTAGCCCAGATGGATTCCGTACCGGCGGCCGATCCAGAAGCTGGCGGTGAAGATCGCTCCGGCGAAGAGATGCAGGGCCGGGCGGCTGTGGTCGTCCCCACGCATCGCCCGGGCAGCGGCTACGGCCAGGCCGGTGAAGAAGCCCTGGATGACCAGGTCGCGGCCCATCTCGTGCGCCCAGAACCAGCCCTCGCCCCGGATCGACGCCAGCGCGGCCATGGCTGCGCCGCCGGCGCCCATCACGAACCCGAGGGCGATCCAGATCAGGCTCGAGGAGAAGGGCCGCTGCAGCCGCCGGAGCGTGAACTCTAGAAGGACCAGCAGCAAGGCGAGCGAGGCCGCCTGTCCCAGCTGCCAGTATCCGAGCGCCGCGCAGACCGCGCTGGCCACCGGAGCGAGCGCGGCCACCGCCACCTGCCAGACGGCGGGCTCCGGCTTCAGGGTGGTCAGCACCACGCCCGCGGCGAAGCAGCCGAGGAACCCGTCCAGCTCGATCAGGGGATGCAGGAACGAACGATACGCGAGCAGGCCGTTGACGGGCTCGTAGACCTGCTGCAGGCGGAGCGCGAAGAAGAGCCAGGGGAGCACGCCGACCCAGGCGAGGACGGCACCCAGCGGGAAGAGCAGTCGGTACGGTTCTCGCCGCAGCACGGAAGCCAGCCTGCCGCGTGGCCGCGGCATGCGCAACCGCTCCTGGCGCCTTCGGCGCCCGGGTTAACTGGGGAACACGAGGTGGAAGAACTCGGCCCGGCCCGCGACGCCCAATTTGGCGTAGACCTGCGTCAGGTGCTGCTTGATGGTCTTCTCGCTGTTCCCCATCATCGCGCCGATCTCGGCCGAAGTGAGGCCCTTGAGGACGAGGCGGGCGACCTCCTCCTCCTTGCGGGTGAGGCGGGCGCGCGAGAGCGCGCGGTTGACGAGCCGCGCGAGATAACAGATACGCGGCCCCGGCGTTGAGCGCGGCCTTGAGCCGCTGCGTATCCGCGAAGGCGGTCACCAGCACGACCGGCGCGCGGACCTCTTGCTTGCGCAGCGCTCCGATCAACTCGATGCCGGAGAGCTTGCCTTCGCCCAGGACCACGTCCGCGACCACCGCTTCGACATGGCGGAGATCGGGATCGTGCAGGGCGCTCTCCACGCTCGGGTGCGGCAGACAGTTCCACCCGAACGCCTGGAGACGGCGAGCCAGGATGGTGCGCGCATCCGGCTCGTCTTCGACCAGCAGGATGACACGCGGTGTGGTTCTGGCGGTGGTTTCCACGCGATCAGGGATCATTTGGAGGGGAATAAACCTCAGGCGGCCTGAAAGGTAAACCGGAACGTCGTATTCCCTGGCGAGGACTGTTCGCACACCAGTTCACCCCCGCTGGCACGCGCCAGCGCCCGGGCGATGGCCAGCCCCAGCCCGGTGCCGCTGTGGCCGGAGGCGAAGGGAGAAAACAGCCCGGGTTTCAGGTACTCCGGGATCCCGGGACCATCGTCTCGGATCCAGAGATCGACCGCCCCGTCCCGCTGCTCCGCCCGCAGCTCGAGCGTCCCGCCGGTCCCTCGGAGCTGCAAGGCGTCGAGCGCGTTCGCGGCGACGTTCTCGACCGCGGTGCGGACGGCGTGGGAGTCCCCGTGGACGATGAGGCCCCGGGGACACTCGATGCGCAAGACGGCTCGCGTCGTCGCCACGGAGGGACTGAGGTGGGTCCGGAGGAGATCCAGGGCCCCCGAGAGATCGAGCGTCTGCTCGACCATGTTCTGCCATTTCTGGCCCGCGCGAGACATCTCCGAGAGCCGCTCGCTGGCGCGGTGCACGTTCTCATGGATGCGAGTCAGCAGATCGGTCCGCCGGGCGGTCTCCTGTTCCTCCGAGAGCTCCTCGATCAACAGGGCCAGGTTGTGGAGCGGGTTCTTCAGATCGTGGGCCACCGCCGCGACCACCACCCAGATCGCCTGCCGGCGCTCGGTCCCGGCAAGTCGCTCGGCCAGCACCTGGGCCGCGGCCTTCTCGGCTTCATGGAGCCTGCGCGCGCGCTGCGCGTAGAGCAGCGCGCCCGCCAGCAGCACGCCGGCCAAGGGCGGCGCGACCCAGTCCACCAGGACGACCACCCAGCGTCCGGGGCCCGCCTCGAGGCGCTGGGCGGGAAGGATGTGATCGAGGCTCGCGAGCAAGAGGCCCACGAAGAAGCCCACGACGATCAGCGGCACCGAGCTTCGTTTCGAGCTCACTGCCGGATCGTATCAGACGAAATGGGCGAATGTCGTACATCTCCACGTTCGTCGGAGATTTTTGGAATCGGCACCCCACCCGGTACTGTTGAAAGGGAGCAACCGGGAGGAGATCACCTTGGCCCTTCGCTCCGTCGCCGCCGCGCTCGCCTTGTCCTTCGCCTTGCCCTCCTTCGCCAAGAGCGAGAAGAGCAGGGTGGTGCAGAGAGCCTTGCGCCACAGCGTCCGCGTCGAGGTTCTGGTGCGCGAGAGAGTCGAACGCGCCGCCAGCGGGGTGGTGGTCGCGACCGAGGGAGACACCTCTTACGTGCTCACCAACCAACACGTGGTCCAGCGCGAGGGCCTCTCCGGCAGCGCCTCGTTCCAGGTGGTGGTGGAGCGTCCGAAGTTGCGGCGCCTGCGGGCGCGCGTGATCGCGGAGGGCAAGGTGCCGGACGAGGATCTCGCCTTGCTCGCCGTCTACGGAGAGGCGCTCAGCCCCGCGCAGATCGCGGCGGAGGAGAACGTCGACGTCGGCGATGACGTGGTGGTGATCGGCGCGCCCTACGGGCGCGCGCTCAGCGTCTCCTCCGGGATCGTGAGCCAGCTGGAGATCGACGACCAGGACCCGAAGCTGCAGCGCGCGATGAAGACGGACGCGCCCATCGGGTACGGCGCCTCCGGCGGCGGCGTGTTCGACATCCCCACCGGCCGGCTGGTGGGGCTGGTGGAGGGATACCGGACCGCGAAGGTCGCCTTCGGCGGCCTGAGCAAGGACGAGTTCTCCTTCGACGTGCCGATGCCGGGGGAGACCTTCCTCTCGCCGCCCGCGAAGATCCGGGCATTCATCCTGCGCTCCGGGATCGGAAAGCTGGCGGGCATCAAGCAGGACTCGGCGATGGCTGGGGCCTCGCACTCGGCCGCTCCGATGGCGCACGGCCGGTAGCCCGACTCGCGCGGGTGGTCCGCGGCGGTGCGCGCGGATACACTCGCGGCATGCGCGCGGATTGGGACAGCTACTTCATGCAGATCGCGAGGGTGGTCGCTTCCAGGGCCACCTGCGACCGCAAGCACGTCGGGGCGCTCCTGGTGCGAGACCGCATCATCCTCTCCACCGGCTACAACGGGAGCATCCGGGGCATGCCCCACTGCGACGACGTCGGGCACGTCCTGGAGAACGGTCACTGCGTGGCCACCATCCACGCCGAAGCGAACGCGATCCTGCAGGCGGCCCGCAACGGCGTGCGGATCGAGGGCGCGCACATCTACACGACCGCCAGCCCCTGTTGGCCCTGCTTCAAGCTGATCGCGAACGCCGGGATCAAGCGGATCGTGTATGGCGAGTTCTACCGCGACGAGCGCATCTTCCAGATCGCCCAGAAGCTCGGGATCGAGTTGGTCGACTTGTCCTCACAACCTCCTGAAATCGCGCCCTTGGGCCCACAACAGGATCTTTGACAGCCCCCTGAACCCAGCGAAATGCTGAAGCGAGCATCGGCCGCCCTTCCAACGGCGGCAGAGGGGGCGTTCGATGCGCGTGCTCGCCGCCATTCCCGTCGTCCTGGCCCTGTGCGCTCAGCCCGCGCTGGCGGCGTCGCGGGGCAACGTCGCCGCCGCGAAGAAGGCGGAGCGGCGCGGCGAGTGGTCGATAGCGCTGCGGGCGTGGAAGGCGGCCTACGCGAAGGAAGGCAATCCCGAGTACTTGATCTCGATCGGCGACGCCTGCTCTCACCTCGGCAAGAAGGCGGAGGCGAGGAAGAGCTACGAGAGGTATCTCGCCGATCCGCTCGCCCGGCCTTCTAGCATCGCGAAGGTGAATGGCCGGATCGCGCAACTCACGCCCCCTCCGCTGGCCTTGCCGATCCCGGGCGTCGCTCCGGCGCCGGCGATCGCGATCGCGGCGAAGAGGGACGTTGCGCCGCCCCTTCCGCTTCCCACCCGCCAGCCCAAGGCGGCGAGAGCCGAGCCGATCGCGCCGCTGCCGGTAGAACCGGCTCCGCCGGTCGCGAAGGAAAGCCTCCCGCCGTCGACGAAGCTCGCGGTGGCGACTCCCGTTTCGCCTGAACGCCAGGCGCCGATGGCCGCGGTCACTCCCGTTCCCCTCGCTGTGGAGCAGCAGCGGACGGGTGGGAGCCGTGTGCAGCGCACGCTGGCGTACACCACTGCCGCGGTCGCGGTGGTGGCGCTCGGCGGCGGTGCGCTCGCGTATGCGCAGGCCAACTCCACCCACAGCGATCTGACGGGCGGGATCCACAGCGCGGCCGACACGCAGCGCTTGATGGAGGACGAGCAGCGCTACCGCACGCTCAGCGTGATCGGGCTCGCCGGCGGCCTCGCTCTCGCCGGCGTCGCGACCGCGCTCTTCGCCTTCTGACGAGGATTCGGCATGACGAGATCGACGAGACAGAAGCTCTTCCTCGCCCTGGCCGCATCGGCGCTCGGGGCCGCCGCCTGCTCCGGCGCGGCGAGCGGGGACATCCCCTGCGTCGAGGACCTGACCTGCCCTTCCGCCTACCCCGTCTGCGGACCCCAGGGAAAGTGCATCGCCGGGACCAGCACGCAGAAAGCGGAGGTCGCGATCGTGGGACCGGCCGGATACCTACCCACCGATTCCGTCGGCGGTACGGTGCGGATGCTGGTGTCGGCCCAAGCCACGACCGGCGTCGCCAGCGTGAAGCTCGCGTCCGGGATGACCAACTTCACCGCGTCCGTTACTTTCCCGACGGGGACCTACCGCTCACGGCCACGGTCATCGCGGGCGACGGGTCCACGGGCAACGCGAGCAGCAGCCTGCACATCGGCAACGCCAGCATCCCGCCGATCAAGATCACGTCGTTCAGCGTGGGCTCGTCGCCGGAGACTTCGAGCGGCAGCGCGACGATCACCAGCGGGCAGACCACCAAGCTCTTCGCCTCGTTCGTTGGACGGGACAGCGTTCCGGCGACGCTGTCGTGCGCTCCGTCGTGCAACGGCACCCTGGCAGCCACCTCCATCGCCAACGGCGGCAGCGTGGACGTTGCAGGGAGCAGCAACGGAACGCTCACCTACACGCTGACGGTCTCGCCTTCCAGCGGCTCCGACGCCACCAAGCAGGTGACGGTCAACGTCGTCCCGCCCGCCACCGCGACCAGCCTGACCACGAGCTCTTCGGTGATCCACCAGGGCGGTTCGGCCACACTCACGCCAGTGTTCAGCTTCGGGTCGTCTCCTGCCGTCCCGGGAACGGCGAGCATCGTCGGTAGCGACGGGTCGGTCTACGGCAACCTCACCAGCGGTATGGACGTCCACGTCGCTCCCAGCGTGCCGACGGCGACGTATACGCTCCACGTCTTCAACGGCGCCGGCACCGCGGCTTCGACCGCGCCGACGGCGACGGTCAGCGTCGCCCCGGGCTTCTGGTCGTCGCTGAACACGAACACGTTCTCCGCGCTTCGGGGCGCGACGGTGACCGCGCTCGACAACGGCAAGGTGTTGATCGCCGGCGGCCTGGACGGGAGCGGCACCCCGCAGAGCACGGCCTACCTGTGCGACGCGACCGGCGCGTGCGCGGTGAAAGCGGGCGCCTCGGGCATGCAGTCCGCCCGGGCGTACCACACGGCCGTGAAGATCGGAGTGGCACCGAACAACGCGGGCATGGTCCTCCTCGCCGGCGGCTACACGGCAGCGGGTCCAGCGAGCCCCACGAGCTCGGCGGAGCTCTACAATCCCCAGAGCGACAGCTTCTCCACCACGACCGCGATCACCGGAGCCCGCGCCTGCCACGTCGCGGTCCTGCTCGCGGACGGGCGAACCGTGCTGGTCGCAGGCGGCACGACCGGCTCCGACTGCGCGAGCGGCACGGGCAACCTGAGCACCGCGGTCGCGTACGACGCGGGCGCGGTCGCGCCGACGGTCACGAGCGTCACCGGCGGGATGGCGCAGCCGCGGGCGGGCTTCACCGGGACCCTGCTCACCAGCGGCAAGGTCCTGATCGTCGGTGGAGCGCCCGGCAACCTCTCGGCCGAGCTCTTCGACCCCACGGGCGTCAGGAGCCACACCGCGGTGCTGATCAACGGGGCCAGCCCGAACAGCGGGAAAGTGCTGATCTCGGGGGGGCTCACCGGCGCGGGCACGCAGTCGTCGACGCAGTTCCTCTACAGCCCCGGAAGCCCGGGGAGCTTCGCCTCCGTCGCCGCCCTCGCCGCGCCCCGCAGCAACCACGCGGCCATTTCGCTGCCGACCGACAGCATCCTGATCTGCGGCGGCACCAGCAGCGGCTCGAACACGCTGAACACCTGCGAGCGGTACGATCCCGCCTCCGGAACCGGGACCCAGTACCCGACCGCGCGCATGCTCGAGTCCCGGAAGGACTTCGGTCTCGCGGGGATCCTGATCAGCTCCCAGGTGGAGATCCTCGCCGCGGGCAGTCCCAGCACGCCGAACAACTTCGCGGAGACGTACAACGCGAATTGACGCATTGCGGCAATCAGGGAACGCCTGCCCGCCCGAGAAGTAGCCTACTTGACACCACCCCCCAACCCGGCGGATTCGTTGGGAGGACCGCCGCCTCGGAGACTGGTGGCGAGGGGGGACACACCAATGCGCGCGCTTGCTGCCGTTCCTATCGCGATCGTGGTGTGCCTCGCGACGCCTGTCTTCGCCGACGCCGGAACGCACGTCACCGCGGCGAAGAAGGCCGAGAAGAAGGGCGACTGGCGCAAGGCGCTGCAGGAGTGGAAGGCGGCTTACGCTGCGGAGCCGAACGCCGAGTACCTGATCGGAATCGGCGACTCGCAGGCGCACCTGGGCAACAAGGCGGAGGCGAAGAAGAACTACGAGGCCTATCTCGCCGACCCGCTGGCGCTGCCAAAGAACGCGGAGAAGGTGCGCGCCAGGCTCGCCAAGCTAGACGCGCCCGCGAACGAGCCGCTCGCTCTGCCTGGGCCGGAGCTCGCGTTGCCCGGGGCCGCAGCCGCGGCGACGGCCGACAAGGGCGCGGCTCCGCCCGGACTGGACCTCTCGGCCGCGCCCGCGGCGAAGAAGGAGCCGGACAAGGTGGCTGCCGCGGCGGCGCCAGCCTTGGTGCTGCCGCTCCCTGGCGCGGCGGCGAAGCCCGAGACGGCGACGGCCCCAAAGACGGCGCCCGCGACCGCCGCAAAGGACTCCACCAAGCCGCCGGCCAAGGTCGCGGTAGCGACGCCGCCTCCCGAGAAGGCGCCTGTCGCCGCCGTCACCGCGACGCCGACGCCGCCGCGCGAGACGCAGGGCGGGGCGAGCTCCGCCCAGCGCACCATGGCGTACGTCACCGCGGGAGTGGCGATCGCGGCGCTGGGTGGAGGCGTACTCGCGTTCACCAAGGCGAATTCCGCGCACGACGACTTGACGGGCAGCGTGCACAGCGGTGCCCAGGCGCAACAACTCTACAGCGACGAGCAGCGCTACAAGACCCTGAGCTTCGTCGGACTCGCCGGCGGACTCGTCTTTGCGGGCGTCGCCACCGCACTCTTTGCCTTCTGACCTTTCCGTTTTCCTGAACGCCCGGCCCGGGCATCACGGGGCCGGTCGGGGGCCGGCATGATCGATTTTTCGAAGAAGCTGCTCCTTCCAGCCCTCGGCGCATTGGCCTTGCTGGCCGGAGGATGCTCGGTCAGCGCGGAGGGAGAGATCCCCTGCGTGGACGACTCCTCTTGCCCGGTGAGCGTTCCGGTCTGCTCGAACGGGAAGTGCATCTCGGGAACGTCCACCGCGAACGCGTCGGTCGCGATCCTGGGCGCGGACGGACACTCGCCGTCCGACTTCCTCAGCGGGACGGTTCGCGTCACCGTGTCGGCTCAGGCGAGCTCCGGCGTGAAGGAAGTGAAGCTGTCCTCGGGGTCGGTGAACTTCTCCGCCGCGACGCCAGCAGCGACGCCTCCGCTCTTCGCTTTCACGGTCGACACCACGACGGTCTCCGATGGCGACGCCACACTGACGGCATCGCTCACGGCCGGCGACAACTCGACCGGCACCGCCACCGGTACGTTGCACGTCGACAACTCCAAACCCGTGATCACGAGCTTCACCGTCGCGGGCGGCGGATCCACCACCATCACCTCGGGGACGACGGCCGCGATCAGCGCGTCGTTCACGCCCGGCACCGCCACCGCGACCATCACCGGCGGCGCCGGAGGCAGCGCCAGCTTGGTCAGCGGCAGCTCCCTGTTGGTGAGCCCCGACGTCGCGACCACGTATACGCTCCACGTGACCAGCCACTCGGGCGTCGCCGTGCAGACGGGCACGACCGGCCAACCGGCCAACGTCACGGTCTCGGTGGTCGCCACCCTCACCTTCACTGCTCCCACCTTCGGGGCTGCGGTGGTTTCGGGAGTTGTCAAGGACGGCGCGGGCGCGACCGTCGGCAGCATCACTTCCGCGGGAACGCTCCAGGTGCCCATCCCCGCCACCACGCCGGCGACGACGCAGCTTCCCTACTCGTTGGTTCTCAGCAATGGCGCGAGCACGCCGAACACAGCGTCGGTCGCCACCGCCGTCAGCGTCGGTGCGGTTCCCTCGCCGGTGATCTCCCGGTTCGCCCCTTCTACGGTTCACGCCACCTCCGGCGATAACGTGACCTGGTCGCTCGACGTCGCGGGCGCAACGACCGGCACGCCTTCGGTAGCCGGAACCTGCGTGCCGACCGCGACGGTGCCGGGCTTCACCATCCCGCTGACCGCCGGGAGCGGGACGCAGAACGCGGCGGCGCCGAGCGTGGCCGCCACCTCGACGTGCACCTATACGGTCACGGTGCAGAACGGGACGGCCTCGACGACGGCGAATGCGGCCGTGGTCGTCGAGCCACTGCCAACCATCGCGGGCGGGAGCTTCGTCTTCCAGTCGTCGGGAACGCCAACGGCGACCTTCGCTCCGGGCGCCAACGTGGCCCTCAACCATACGTACAACCCGCAGGGTGGAACGGCCACGATCAACGGCGTGACCGCCGGCGCCTCGGGCGCGAGCACGACGTTTAACAACATCCAGCAGAGCACTGTCTACACGCTCACGGTCACGAACCTTGCCGGCAAGTCCGTCACGGCCTCGGCGACGGCGACGGTGAGCGCGCTGATCAATTCGTTCACCGTTGGCGCGACTCAGCCAACTTCGACGGGCACCGTCACGATCAGCAACGGATCGACCACGAAGCTGTTCGCGTCGTTCGCGGGCAGCGGCGCAAGTGGGAACGCTCAGGCGGCCTCGTCCTGCGCTCCCTCTTGCAACGGCACGCTGGGTTCGACCACCATCTCGAGTGGTGGCAACGTGACCGTCACCGGCACCGCCAACGGGACGCTCACCTATACCTTGACCGTCACTCCCTCGTCGGGGCCTGCGGCCATCGCGACCGTCACCGTCAACGTCGTGCCGGCAGCCACGGCGACGAGCCTGACCGCGGGTTCGACGCTGATCCACCAGGGCGATGCGACGACGCTGACCTCGGTCTTTTCGTTCGCAGGCGCGGTGGTACCCGGGACCGCGACGATCTCCGGGTCCGACGGGTCCTTGTATTCAAACCTGACGACCGCGACCCCGATCAGCGTGGCGCCGAACGCGACGGTGACCTACACGTT
>WNFK01217269.1_pt1 | contig 12371 bp, 14 predicted proteins | sample 5400281 | NCBI WGS metagenome assembly WNFK01 (sample SAMN13153350, study PRJNA577476) | soil metagenome | isolation source: 20 cm soil on Douglas fir-dominated hillslope | place: USA:California | collected 2013-09-17
GGATCGACGTCGATCAGGAGAGTCTTCATCCCCCTCCGGGCAAACGCGGCGGCGAGATTGACAGCGGTGGTGGTTTTGCCGACTCCTCCTTTCTGGCTTACGACTGAGAGTACGGCCCCCATCTACTCTGCAATCCCAGGGTACTCACTGGTCTTCAGCCGTTGGCCGGTTTGGGAACCGGTTGGAGGCCCCGCGCCCTTCATCTCGTCCAGGGTTTTCTGCGCGTGCTTCACCCATCTCTCCGCTTCGGGGCTGCGGGGTGGATCCATCAGAAAGGCTTCGAGGTGATAGGCCGCGTCGCTGACGTCTCCGCGCCTGAGGAGCAAAAAGGCCAGGCCATAATGCGCGCCGGACAGCTTGGGCTCGATCGCCAGCGCGCGCCGATAGCAACGAACGGCTTCGTCCATCTGCCCCAGCTTGGAGTAGGCGATTGCCATGTTTTGCAGGACCTTGTGGTTGTTCGGTGTTTGCCGGAGGGCGAGCCGGTAGGACGTCAGCGCGGCGTCGTAATCGCCCTGGCGTTCCAGCGCGAGCGCCTCGTTCAGATAATCGAGGTTTGCGCTCGGCGGTTTCGGCTTTCCGCCTGTCAGACGGTCCCAGAATGACATTTGGTCGAATCTACCGACTATGATGTGGTAGGGCTAGCTTAACCTAACTGCTTTTCCACGAACGCTTTGAGAGCGAAATGTCACCTCGTAAACACACCGTCGACGCCTCCAAAGGAGTGCTCGAAATCGAATGGCCGTTTTTCGGGGAGCTGTCCCGCGGACTGGCGCTCAAAGTGGCCAGAGCCTACGACCCACAGCTTGTGATCGGGATCGCGACGGCGGGAGTCATCCCGGGCGCGGTGATCGCCGCGATACTTGGGCGTGAGTTTCACTCGTTGGTCGTGAGCCGCAAATTCCAGGCATCTCCCGCGCGGGAAAATCCGCAAATCTTCGGAACGGCGCCCACTGAAGCGCGCGGCAAGCGCGTGCTGATCGTGGATGAGACTTGCGATTCCGGCGATACCATGCGGCTGGCGGTCTCTGCCGTGAACGAAGCTGGAGCCGCCGAGATCAGAACGGCGGTCTCGATTCGTACCGGCGCATACGCGCCCGACTTTCACGCGATCGCGACTGAGAGTACGATCATTCTGCCGTGGGATCGCGAGATTTTGGTCGACGGCGAGCTTCGGCCGAATCCGCTGTATGCCGCAGCGATCGATGCTGCGCACTGACTGATTCACTGCGGACTGAGGACTAAACTGCGGACTGCGGACCTACTGCGAACTGCGGACACAATCGACCACCGCGAACCTTGCAGTTATCCGTAATCCGTAGTTACTCCGCAGTCCGTAGTTAGTCCGCAGTCCGCAGTTAGTCCGCAGTCCGCAGTTTAGTCCGCAGTCCGCAGTGCAGTCCTAGAACTCTCCTGCCCCAATCGTCTCCCATTCCTCTCCCCGCGAGAGCCGCTCGTAAGCGTGCTCGAGCATGTCCGCGTTGCCGGCAAGGAAGCGACAGCGAGAGCTCGTGCTCGAGCCGCACTCTATCTCCATAACGGCGACCGGGTAGTCAGCGAGGCAGCCGAGGAAGCCCGCGAGCGTGCCGGTGGTGAGATGACACCCAGTCTCGCCCTGCCCGTGGAGCTGCGATTCCCAGCAATCCTCGATGTCGATCACCGCCAGCGCATCGTGGAGCGATCTGAAGGAGACCTTTCCCCATCCCGCGTGCTGGAAAAATTCCGCCGCGCGTAAGGAGAACTCATCGATGGGAAGGTCTTCGGCCCTGTTGGAGCCGCGGTCGTTGAGCCACGTCTCGAACGCATCGAACAGCGAAGTCGCGCCTGCATAGCCGGCCTCGCGGAGCGCATCGGGGCCACCGCCGCTGGCGCCGGCAACGCGCAGCCGCAAATCGCGCAGCGTTCGCTGCGCCAGGCCGATCAGCTCTGGTGCTTCGGAGGTTGCCATGCCGATTAGGACGATTTCACTATGAAGATGTTGCGGAAGATGCGATCCGACGCAAGAGCTCGGCCTCGTCTATTATCTCGACGCCGAGAGATTTCGCTTTCTCGAGTTTGCTACCGGCTTCTTCGCCGGCGACGAGAAAGTCGGTTGCTTTTGAGACAGAGCCGGTAACACGTCCGCCCGCTGCCTCGATCACGGCCGTTGCTTTCGCTCTGCTCAAAGTTGGCAGGGTGCCGGTGATGACGGCAGTCTTGCCGCTGAATGGTCCGCCCGCTACGACGGCGCGGGGCTCGGTGAAGCTCACGCCGCTATTCCTCAGTTTCTCAACGAGTGCCTGTCCGGCCGGATCAGAGAAGAACGCGACGACCCCATTGGCAATCGTCGCGCCGATTCCGCGAACGTTCAGAATGTCGTCCGCCGATGCGGCTACGAGCGCGTCGAGTGTGCCGAAGTGTTGCGCCAGCAGCTGCGCCGCAATCGCGCCTACGTGTCTGATGCCAAGCGCGCCCAGCAGGCGGGAGAGCGGCTGCGATTTTGATGCAGCGATCGCTCCTATGAGCGCATCCGCGCCCTTGTCGGCGTAGCCTTCGAGCTCCAGGAGCTGGTCGCGCGTGAGCGCGTAAAGATCGGCCGGGTCCTTGACCAGCCCCGCTCCGACCAGCTGCTCAATCCGCGCGTACGAGAGCCCGCGAATGTCCATCGCCCCGCGCGAGGTGAAGTGAACCAATCCCTCGAGCTGCCTCCCTGGGCAGGCGATGTTCGGACAATAGATCGCGGCCTCATCCTCTTCGCGGGTAACCGGCGTTCCACACACGGGGCAGTTTGCCGGCATCCGCCAGGGCTGTTCGAGACCGGATCGCTTTTCCGGAATCGGCGCGATTACCTGCGGGATGACCTCCCCCGCGCGCTTCACCTGCACCCAGTCGCCTTCTCTCAGGTCCTTGCTGATGATCAGATCTTCGTTGTGCAGCGTTGCGAGCTTTACTATCACTCCTCCGATCTCGACGGGCTCGAGTTCCGCGTACGGATTAAGGGCGCCGGTTCGACCGACGTTGACCTTGATCTTCAGCAAGCGCGTTTCAGCGATGTCGGGCGCGAATTTCCGCGCGATCGCCCAGCGCGGCTCCCGGCCGCCGACGACGCCCAGCTCTTCCTGCAGCCGCAGCGAATCGATTTTTACGACGCCGCCGTCGATCCCGAAATTCAGCTCCCCACGAACTTTGTGCTCGACCTCATACGCCCACTTCTCGACGTCAGCGAGTGTTCTCGCTCGTGCCCGATTCGGCGCAACGGGTACGCCCCATTCGACCAGTGCATCGAGCAGCTCCGATTGCGTCTCGAAGGGGAGCTCTTCTCCGTCAGGCGCCGCCACTGAGTACCCGAAGAACCGCAACGGCCGAGACGCCGTGATGGCCGGGTCGAGCATCCTCAGGCTTCCCGCTGCGGAATTGCGCGGATTCGCGAAAACCGCCTCGCCGGCGCGCGCGCGCGCCGCGTTCATTTCCTCGAATCGATCGAAGGGGAAGTAGACTTCGCCCCGGACCTCAATGCGGCCCTTCGGGGCGCTCTCCCGAAGTCGCAGCGGAACGTCGTGGAGAGTGCGAAGGTTGACGGTGACATCCTCTCCGATCGTGCCGTTGCCGCGGGTTGCTCCCATCACGAAGACCCGATTCTCGTAGGTCAGGGCGACGGCGGTTCCATCGATCTTGAGCTCCACCGTGTAGCCGGATTTCGCGACGTCGTCGCCGGCCATTCGCACGAGTCGCTCTTCCCAAGCCCTGAGCTCCTCGTCGTCGAATGCATTCGAGAGAGACAGCATCGGCCGCAGGTGCTCATGCTTGGCCAGCTGGCTTTGTGGCTCGGCGCCCACTCGAAGAGTGGGCGAATCAGGAGTCAGAAGCTCCGGATGGTCTCTCTCGAGTTCCTGGAGCTCGCGGAACAGGCTGTCGTACTGGGCGTCCGAAATCGTCGGACTGTCGAGGTTGTAGTACTCGTGGGACGCGCGTGCGAGCAGCACGCGCAGCTCGGAGGCTCGGCTATGCGCCTGCGGGCTGCCCGTGGCTCGGGGCTGCGGATCGTGGCGTTGAGCCGGTGGTTGCTGCTCCTGTTTTTCCTTCCGCTGCCGGCTTGTTGCCATCAGTCGTACCGTTTCCTTTGCCCTGCGTATGTGCGTTGAAATCAGCGCTGTCGAAGCGCACGACGCGGTTGCGCCCGGTCTCCTTCGCTACATAGAGGGCATCGTCGGCCGCCCTCAACAGCGCTTCCTGATCCTTCACTCTCGGGTGCGGCGACGCCGCGACCCCGCAGCTCATGGTGCGGCGGAGCGTCCCGCCTGTATATGAAAATGTATGACCCTCCACCTTCTCCCGCAGCCTTTCCGCGAACGTCACCGCGGCATCGAGCACAGTGCCCGACAGAATGAGAAGGAATTCCTCTCCGCCATATCGGCCGACCCGGTCGATCTCCCGCGCCTCCGACTTCAGGAGCTGCGCAAACTCCTTCAGCACCGAGTCGCCGGCCTGGTGCCCGTAGTTGTCGTTTACAGCCTTGAACTTGTCGATGTCGCAGATGATGAGCGCTATCGGCTCGTGGAGCCGCATCGAATGCTGCCACATCTCGTGGAGATGCAATTCCAGGGACCGTCGATTTTCGACCTCGGTCAGGCCATCTGTGAGGGATATCAGCCGCAACTTGTCGTTCAGGTCCGACAGCTCCCTTTCCCTCGCGGCGAGATCGGACTGCAGCGTCTTGATCCGCAGCAGCGAGTTCACCCGGGCTTCGAGCTCGGCGAAATTGATCGGCTTGGTGATGTAGTCGTCGGCGCCGGCGTCGAGCCCTTCCACCTTGTTCTCGGTGGAATCCAGCGCTGTCTGCATGATGACGGGGATGAAGGGAAGCCCCTTGTTGGCCTTCAGGCGCTTCACCACTTCCATGCCGTCCATCTTCGGCATCATCACGTCCAGCAGAATCAGATCCGGGCAGGTTCGCTGGACCGCGTCCAGTGCCGCCTGGCCGTCGCTCGCACCTTCTACCTCGTAGCCGCGGGCCTCGAGACGGGCGCGAAGGAGCTCAATGTTGTCCTCGTGGTCGTCAACGACAAGGATCCGCTTTTTCTTCTTATGCTCCATTGTTTTTGCCGAGGAATCTCTGAACTTCCGCCACGACGGCTCTCGGCTCACACGGTTTGGCCAGGTACCCATCGCACCCGACTTCCATCGCCTTCTCGCGGTCGGACGCGAGGGCGTGCGCGGTCAGCGCAATTATCGGGATGTTTCTCGTGGATGGGTCGTGCTTCAGCACCTGGGTTGCCTCCCAGCCATCGATGATAGGAATGGAGATATCCATCAGGATCAGGTCCGGCTTTTCTGACCGTGCTTTGGCGATACCTTCTTCTCCGTTCAATGCTTCGGTTACCTCGTAACCAAAGTGCTTCAAGATGGTGGAATAGACGATGCGATTGTCCTCGTTGTCTTCCACCAACAATACCATCTTACCTGAAGTGCTCACTCAGTATCCTCGCACGGCTATTGCTGGGCAAGGTATCAGGGCAAATATCTTACCACCCTTGAGCTAAGCCTTCATGTTTATCTCTACCAGCCCTGGCGATCAGACGGTGTCAACCCCGAAAGCCCCGCCTCCGGGGTCGATCCCGCAGCCCAGTTTGGACGGCCTCCCCTATGAAACCGTTCCCGACTGGAACAACATCGGACTGTTCACCGCGGGCATTGCCGTCGGTGCGATCCTCGGGGCGACGGTCGCACTTCTCCTGGCGCCAGCGAGCGGAGAGGAGACGCGCGACACAATATCCCGCCGGGTGAGACACCTCCGCGGCGATGACGACCTGTGGGACGAGCTCGCCCAGGAGCTCGAGCTGGCCGCCGCGGAGAGGGAAGAGGAAGCCGCCGCCAAAGTAACGACGGAGAGCTAGCCCTTTCTGAGGGCCGCGTCGGCCTCGCCCTTGTAGTGGCGATCGTTGAAATCCGCGTTCGGCAGCTTCATTACCGCCTCGTACTCGGCGCGCGCCTTCGCCTTGTCACCGGTGTCCCGATAGACTCCCGCAAGATCGAGATGGTGCACAATCCGGTCGGGCTCGCTGGCAACTGATTCTTCCATATACCGCTTCGCCTCCGGCCAGCTGGCCGATCCGAACACCTGCCCGCCGAGGAAGTTCTTCGCCATCATGCGCGTGAAGCCGCTGAGCCGCATTACCTCGGCGTTCCACATCCCCATGACGTGAAGGCAGCCGGCGTGCTTGGGATTGATCTTGAGGCATTCGAGCGCCTGCGCGCGAACATCCTTGGCGTACTTGATTCGGGCTTTCGGTCCCTGACTCAGGGCGTTTTTCCCGAGCGCGCGGGCGAGATGGAAGTGCCCTTCGGCGTCGGACGGATTGGCCTCTACCGCGCGGCGCGCGTAGAGCTCCGCGTTCCGGTAAAAGACGCCGCGCATCTCGTCGTTCTTCTCGTATGATCCGAGATCGACGTCTGATCTGGCCGCTTTCCACAGGGCCTCGTAGTTCTTCGGATCGTCGGTGATTGCCGCCTCGTAGTGCTTGAGAGCAGCGCCGGCGTTCATGGCGACGTATTCTTTGTCGCCAAGCGAGATGTGATTGGCCGCGGTCTGGCCGCCCGCGAGTGAAGCGGCGAGCAGCATTCCTGCAGACAGGTACCCAAGAGCGCGCATACGGACCCCTATGGCGACGGAAGTTGATCCTGACAGATACACCGGCTGAGCCTAAATGATCGTACCCCGTTTGATCGAACGCAAACGCGACGGCGAGCGGCTCGAGCCGCGCGAGATCAGGGACCTCGTTCTCGCCTACGCCGAGGGGCAGGTGCCCGACTACCAGATGGCGGCGCTGCTCATGGCGATCTACTTCCGCGGGCTCGACCGGGATGAGATGAACGCCCTGATGGATGCGATGCTCGAGAGTGGAAAGCGACTCGATCTCGGCCGCCTTCCAATGGCCCGAATCGACAAGCACTCCACGGGCGGAGTCGGCGACAAGACATCGCTCATTCTCGCTCCGCTTATTGCATCGCTCGGAATCGCTGTACCGATGATGTCGGGGCGAGGGCTCGGGCACACCGGCGGGACGCTTGACAAGCTCGAATCGATTCCCGGATTCAGAACGGCGTTGTCGCTGGCCGATGCTGAGAGGCAAATCGCGAAAATCGGCTGCGCGATGCTTAGTCAGACGGACGAGATTGTGCCCGCGGACCGGAAGCTTTACGCGCTGCGCGACGCGACGGCGACCGTGGAAGTTATTCCGCTCATAGCGGCGAGCATCATGAGCAAGAAGATCGCTGAGAGCCTCACGGGTCTCGTGCTCGACATCAAGCGCGGCTCGGGCTCATTCCTGCCGAAGCTGGACGACGAGTTGGAGCTGGCAAAAGCGATGATCGATCTGGGCGCGCGCCATGGCTGCCCCGTGGTTGCCCTGGTCACGGCGATGGACCGCCCACTCGGCCACGCGTGCGGAAACGCGCTCGAGGTGGTGGAAGCGATCGACGTGCTGAAGGGCGGCGGGCCGCCCGATCTCGTCGAAGTGACGCTGGCGCTTGGTGCGGCGATGCTGATTTTGGCTGCGGCCGCAACTAGCACGGAGGCGGCGCACGCCCTGATGAAAGACTCAATCTCTTCGGGGAGAGCGCTGCTCAAGCTCGAGGAGATCGTAAAAGCTCAAGGCGGCGACGCGGCGGTGGTGCGTGATCCGACCCTACTTCCGCGGGCACCCCACCAGTCTTCGTTCAACGCAAAGCGTGACGGGGTGGTGCGATCGGTCGACCCACGGGCGATCGGCTACGGCGTCATCGCGCTTGGCGGTGGCCGAAGGAACATGGAGGAAAAGGTGGATCCGTCGGTTGGCTTCGTGATCACGGCCAAGCCGGGCCAACACGTCACCAAGGGGCAGCTCCTGGCGACGATTTACGCGCGGAGCAAAGCGGACCTCGACGTCGGAAGGTCCGCCCTCGAGCGCGCGATCGAAATTGGTGATTCCGCCCTTCCGCCACTGCCGCTCATTTCACATCACGTTACGGTCCGGGGAGTGGAGCAGATCGCCTAGCCAGAAGTTCCGCCGCATCAGTCTTTCAGCAGTGCCAGGAGCTTCTTTGGCGCCGTCATTCTGTAGGCGTCGCGCAGGAGGTCTGGCAGCTCGTTCCAGTCGACTTTCCCGTCGAGCCATACTCCGATCCAGCCGGACGGTCCCACGTACGGCGGTTTGAAGAAACGATCGGGGGCCGCGTCGATCATCAGTGTCTGGTTGATGGGCGACGCCTTGCACCAGACGGCGTGTCTTCCACCCCCATGATGGTTGTTGGCGTGCGCGTACATAGCGAAGATTTTGTTCTTGACCCGAAACGTGGGTTCGCCCCACGCCTCGACTTCGTGGGCTTCGGGGAGCTTGAGACAGATTTTGCGCAACCTGGCGAGGGGACTGGGCGGCATGCTGAATGGTGCGCCGGGAACCCGGGAAAATCCAGAATCGCGTGGGCCGATTTGGCTACTTTTAGCGTGACGCATTAATCTTGTTTCTCCGAAGCGTCAAATCATTTCCTTCCAGAGGAAGTCTTCATGTTCCCAGCCCCGCGAGCAGCGCTCCCGCGACTACGCGTCGGCGTACTCGTTGCGCTTTTGGTCCTGGGCGGCTGCACCCTCAACACCGATGTGTCGCTGGGACCTGCCGGCATGATCAAGGTCCCCGACGGCGAGGGACAGACGGCGGCCCCGAGCACGACGCTGCCGATTCCGCTATCGGTGATCGTCGTGAATCAATTTGGCGATCGGCTGGCTGGCGTCACGGTCAACTGGTCCATCTTGACTGGCGGAGGAACGCTGAGCGCCACTGCGACGGTGACCGACCCGACGGGGACCGCCTCAGTTGATTACACCACGGGTGCGACGCCCGGACAGGTCGTCATCCAAGCCAGCGCGGCGGCTGGCGTCCTCATCATCACGTTTAATGTCACCGTTGCTTAGCGGCTCGGCGAGCAGCAACGGCGCGGACGACTAGTTGGCCGCTTCTTCCGCCTGGTCGATGTGCCGGTGTTGGTGACGCGCGACGATCACTAATGCCGAATAGGCGCTGTATTTCATGCGGCCGCCAAACGGCGACACGATTTTCACCTCATCGAGCGGCAAACCATCCCCCGAGCGGATCACCGCGGCGAGCTCGGCCTGCAGCTTCACGAAATCCGACATGACCTGCTTTGGAGACCGCCCGCGTTTGGGCACGAACGCGGCCGTTGTCTTGACCGGCATGATCCGAATTTTTCCGAGATGTCGAAGCGGGCCGATCATCTGCGTCATGAACCAGCCGACTGGATCGTGCCGGTAGTGCTTCTTCCTGGGACCGCCGCGCGTCCGCGCGCGGACAACCGCATTGGGCAGGAGCTCCAGATAAGCTCGCGAGGTGAGGTTCAGGTGCTCCACGCATTCCGCGGCGGACCACCTGGCCTTGCCGGGACGCTTGCTCCATTCCTCAGCCGAGAGCTTGTCGTCGAGCCGGCGCAGTCGCGACTGCGCCGACCTGAGCGAATCAGTTACCGCTTTGAGCTGCTTTTGCACCTTGCTCTCCGGACGGCTGGCGGTCGGGGGGCAGCGCCGCCGTCCTGCCGTTCAGGTATTTGTCGAACCAGTACAGCTGCCAGTTCAGGCTCTCGACGAGGTGCTTCGGCTCTCCAGTCCTCGTGAGATTGTGATTCTCCCTCGGGAACATCACGATCTCCGCCGTCTTGCCAAAGTGCCTGAGCGCCCGGAACCACTGCTCTCCCTGCTCGAGTGGAACGCGGAAATCGTTGTCCGAGTGAAGAATGAGAATGGGGGTCGTCACGTCCTTCGCGTACTTGAGGGGCGAGCGATCCCAGTACAAGTCGAATTTCTCGAACAGGTCTCCACCGAAGTCGCGGGTGTGTCCGTACGCGCCGTCTCGCGTTCCTTCATCGCTGATGAAGCTCACGACTGAGCGCAGGGTCACAGCGGCCTTGAACAGCGAAGTGTGGCCGACGATCCAGTTGGTGAGGTATCCACCGTAGCTTCCGCCGGTCACGCCCAAGCGTGCAGTATCGAGCCACGGGTTCGCTCCGAGCACCGTGCGCACTCCACTCATCACATCGATGTAGTCGTTGCCGCCCCACTGGTTGGCGATACCGCGCTCGAACTTCTGTCCGTATCCGGTCGATCCCCGTGGATTGGAAAAGAAGACTGCGTAGCCCTTTGCCGCGTCGACCTGGAACTCATTGTACCAGTCGACGCCGTACTGGCCGGCGGGTCCCCCATGAATGCTCAGGATCATCGGGTACTTCGTTCCGGACTTCCACCCCAACGGCTTCACCAGGAATCCATCGACGTCCCAACCCTCGGCGCCCTTGTAGGTCATGCGCTCTACGGATGCCAGATCGAGCTGCTTCCATAGCTCTCCATTCACGTCGGTCAGCTTTTTCTCGGCCTTTCCATCGACGCCGGCTGAATAGACGTCATCGAGATGCTGGAAGTCGTTTACGAGATACACCATGCGGCCGCGGCCGAGATCCACCGATCGAACCGAGCGCGGACCTGACGTGACCGCCGACACTCCGCCCAACTGGACATCAATCCGGTAAAGGTGATTCTCTCCACGCATCACCGTCTCGAAATAGAGAGCGCGTCCGTCATCGCTCCATTGGAGATTCGTGGGGTTCATGTCGAGTCCGTCGGCTGCTCTGCGAAACGATCCTCCGCCGGCGGGCGCGAGGAGAACGATCGGCGCGGAGTCCTCGTCCTCGCTGTTCAGGTAGGCGATGGTGCGCCCGTCGGGCGACCATTCAGGAGAGGTATTTCGTCCTGGCGCCGTAGACACTTTGGTCAGAGCGCCGCCGCCGGCCGGTGTGGTCCACACGTCCCGGTTTCTGCTCTCGTCGTATTCCTTTCCCGAACGATCCGACACGAAAGTGAGACGGGCACCGTCGGGCGACCACTGGGGATCGGTGTCGTTCCAGTCGTCGCCGCTCGTGATCTGTCTTCCCGATCCGGTCGTCGCATCGATTACCCACAGGTGCGATCTCTTGTCGTCGAACCAACCTGTGTCGTTGAACTTGTAGCTGATGTGCGTATAGTGCCGGACATCGCTCCGATTCGTACCGGTGTTCACCGAGTCGCTCGGGCCCGTTCGCACGAGACATACGAAACGGTCTCCCGTCGGAGCCCACGAACAGCTCGATACACCGTTGGCGAGGTTCGTAATGCGCCGCGGCGTTCCGCCGGAGGGCGGAACGCTCCACAACTGGGATTTCCCAGGCGCCGGCTCTTGCTTTCCCGTTGTGCCGGCGCTGTCGGAGGGCACCCTCCCCGAGGAAAATGCGATTGTCCGACCGTCCGGGGACCACCTCGGCGAGCCGGGAGTCCACGCTTCTCCGACCAGCTCGCGGGGCGCGCTGCCACCGTCCGCAGCGGTGATCCAGATCGAGGGAACCCGCCGGTTGCGCGCGCGGTCAACGCGCGAGACCACGTAGACAACCTGCTTTCCGTCGGGCGAGATGCGCGGGTCGGCCGCGAAATGGTACGAGTAGTAGTCCTCGGCGGTTATCCCGCGACGAGCGATCTGTTGCTGGGCGCCGACAGGGAATCCGCTCGCGATCACGCAGAGGGATGCAGAAGCGAAGCTGATACGAAGTTTCATCGTTGAGAGAGGAAGTTGGAAGGATTGTATCGATGGATTTGACTCTCGCGGCCCGCGACTCAGTGAAAGCGAGGCGTCGACGGCGCGAGGACCAGAGTGTTGCCGGTAAACTCGAAGCGCTCACTGAGCTGCGCGTTGGAATCGGTGCCGACGTACAGCGTGAATGTCCCCGGCTCTACCACCCGCCGCATCTGCCGGTCGTACAGCGCCAACGATTCGGGTCCGAGCTTGAACGTTACGCTCTGCATTTGACCGGGATCGAGTGTCACCCGCCGAAACGCCTTGAGCGCTCTCACCGGCTGAGCGACGCTTGCAACGTCGTCCCGGAGGTAAACCTGCACGACCTCGTCGCCGGCCCTGTCGCCGGTGTTTCGAACATCCACTGTCACCTCGAGGGAGTCGCGACTGCCGATGCTCTGCGACGAGAGGCGAAGATTGCTGTAGGAAAACGTGGTGTAGCTCAAGCCGTACCCGAATGGAAAGAGCGGTGTCCACGGCAGATCGAGATACTTGGATGTGTAGCTGTTCGCAGCGTCGGGCGGCCGGCCGGTGTTGCGGTGATTGTAGTAGATCGGGATTTGGCCCGTAGCCCTTGGGAAGGTCACGGGAAGTTTTCCACTGGGGTTGTAGTCACCGAACAGGACATCGACCACGGCACCGCCATGTTGAGTGCCGAGGAACCAGGTCTCGAGCACGGCCGGAGCTTCAGCTGCCAGCTCCGGAATCGCAAGCGCCCGCCCGTTCATGAGCACAGCGACGATGGGCTTT
>WNFK01115811.1_pt1 | contig 12370 bp, 10 predicted proteins | sample 5400281 | NCBI WGS metagenome assembly WNFK01 (sample SAMN13153350, study PRJNA577476) | soil metagenome | isolation source: 20 cm soil on Douglas fir-dominated hillslope | place: USA:California | collected 2013-09-17
AAGACGACCTGCGTCCCGCTCGTCATCCGCGCAGTGTCGCCGATCGGGGGCCGATCGCGACGTCGGATCAAGTGACAGCCACGCGCGCCCTGGGTGCGGCATCGGAGCTCGATCGGGCGAACGATGGTTCAACCGACAGCCAGACCGGCAGATGAGCGTGATTCCGGCAGGCGCTGACGCGACCACCGTCCTCCGGCGTTCATGGCTGTCGTTTGAGCGATCTCGCCGCGGCAACGCGACGCGCGAGCGGAGCCTGGCCCTCGGCGGGTCAGCGTTCGGGAACGACGTCGAAGCTGGACGGTCCACGCCCAGCGTCTTCGCGATCAGGCCGCGTGCGCCGTCCGGTACACCCCGGGTGTCGGGAACGTCTCGAGGCATCGGGGTCCTCGCCGCCTAGTGGTTGAACCAGTCGGTCGTGTCGATCCGGCCGGCTTCCTCGTCCAGCTCCGCGCGCTGGGCCTTGGCCGCCGGCTCGCTGACCCTCGTCCGCTTGCGATTGCCGGCCGACTCGGTCGCGCCCTGCCAATGCTCCTCCGCGAGCAGCTCGTTGATCGCGTCGATGTAGGCCTCGATCGAGGCGGCGATGATGTTCGTCGAGGTGATCTCGCCGACGTACCGGCCGCTGCTCCGCGGCCCGGAGGCATCCGACGGCGGGGCGATCGCGACGGTGACCTTGCCGGCGGCGTCGGGGCCTTCCGCGACCGCGTGGACGTCGTAGGAGAGCAGCCGGGGGTGGCCGGTCAGGACGCCGGCAAGCGCCTTGTCGACGGCCCGGAACAGGGCATCGACCGCGCCGTTGCCGTCGGCCGAGGCCTGCCACTGGTGATCCCCGGCCGAGATCACGACCGCGCCGCGGCTGTTCGCGTTCGAGCCCGAGGTGACCGTCCAGCGGGTCAGGTGGAGCGTGTCGTCCGCGCTGCCCGGGTGGGCGGCGGTGGTCCGGGCGGCGGTGCGGTCGGACGTCATCGGTTGCCTCCGGTCGTCGACGTCGCCGCGGGAGTTGGCGGCGGCGTCGTGAAGTGCCGTTCGTCGCGGCGGCGGAGCTCCGCCCCGGACTTCCAGATCGCGTACTCGAGCGAGTCGGCGAGGGCCTTCGCCGACGCCGCGATGATGTTCGTGTCGCTGCCCATCGTCGACCATTCGCGCGTGCCGTCGGACGAGTCGATGATCACCCGGGTCCGTGCGGCCGTCGCGGAATCGCCGTCGAGGATCCGGACCTTGTAGTCGTACAGGTGGACGTCGTCGAGCTGCGGGTAGAACGCCCGGAGCGCCTTGCGGAGGGCCGCATCGAGGGCGTTGACCGGGCCGTTGCCGTCGGCCGCGGTGTGGAGGATCTCGCCGTCGACCTGGACCTTGACCGTCGCCTCGGCGAGGAGCTCCTGGCCGGAGCGCTGCTCGACGAGGCACGTGTAGTCGACGATCCGGAACGGCGGCGTGTAGCCGTCCTGGTGGCGTCGGATCAGGAGCTCGAACGAGGCCTCGGCGCCCTCGAACGAGAGGCCCTCGCTCTCGAGGCGCTTCACGAGATCGCTCAGGACCCGCGGATCGACGACACCCTCGAGACGGTGGCCGAGCTGCTCGGCCCGGATCGCGGTGTTCGCCCGGCCGCCGAGCTCCGAGACGACGAGCCGGCCGGCGTTGCCGACCGCTGTCGGGTCGATGTGCTGGTAGCTCCGCTCGACCTTCGCGACCGCCGCGCCGTGGACGCCGCCCTTGTGGGCGAATGCCGATCGACCGACGTAGGGCTGGTAGTCGTCGGGGGCCTGGTTCGCGATCTCGGCGACCGAGCGGCTCAGCTCGGTCAGCCCGGTCAGGGTCCCGCCGCCGGCCGTTGCCGGCGCGCTCGCCGTATCCGTTGATCGTGGCCTGGACATGGCGGATGCCCGCTGCAACCGCGGCCATCGAGTTGGCGACGGCAAGCTCCGCGTCGTTGTGGGTGTGGATGCCCCACGTGATGGGTGCTCCCTCGGCCGCGGCGTCGCCCTCGACGGCGGTCCGGACGTCGGTCACGATCCTGACGAGCTCGTCGGTCAGCGTTCCGCCGTTGGTGTCGCACAGGACGAGCGTCCGGGCACCGGCCGCGCGGGCCGTTCGCAGCGTCGCGAGCGCGTAGTCGCGGTCGTCGCGGTAGCCGTCGAAGAAGTGCTCGGCGTCGTAGACGAGCTCCCGGCCGCGCTCGACGATGAACCGGACCGAGTCCGCGACCATGTCGAGGTTCTCCTGGGGCGTCGCGCCGAGCACCTCGGTGACGTGTAACAGCCAGCTCTTGCCGAAGATCGTCACGACCGGCGTCTCGGCCGCGACGAGCTCGCGCAGGTTCGGATCGTTCTCGGCGGTGTTCGCGCGATGACGGGTCGAGCCGAACGCGGCGAGCCTGGCGGTCTGCCAGGTCATCGACCGGGCGGCCTTGAAGAACTCGATGTCCTTCGGGTTCGAGCCGGGCCAGCCGCCCTCGATGTAGGGCATGCCGTATTCGTCGAGCATCCGGGCGATCCGGAGCTTGTCGGCGAGGCTGAGCGTGACGTTCTCGCCCTGGGTGCCGTCGCGGAGGGTCGTGTCGTAGAGGGTGACCGGAAGGTCGCTCTGGGTCGTCATCGGTGGAGGTTCCTGCGTGCGGTGGCGGTCGACGGGATCACGTCCGGGCTGCGGCGGTCGCCCGCGCAGCCTCGCGAATGGCGATCCGTTCGACGATCGCCGCCGTCATGCCGGTCGTGCCGACGTGGCGCAGCCCGGTCTGGTCCGCGCCGGCGCTCGGCGGCACGAGGTCCGCGGTCCGGAACCCGCCGTCCAGGGCGCCGCTCACGGCGGCCTCGATCGCCAGCGCGGCATCCTCGCGCCCCAGGGACAGCCTCACGAGCATCGCCGCCGACAGGATCGTCCCGATCGGGTTGGCGAGATCGCGGCCGGCGATGTCCGGAGCGGAGCCGTGGATCGGCTCGTACAGCCCGAACGTGCCGTGATCGGTCCGGCGCTCGCCCAGCGAAGCCGACGGCAGCATCCCGAGGCTGCCGGCCAGCACCGCCGCCTCGTCCGACAGGATGTCGCCGAACAGGTTCTCGGTGACGATCACGTCGAAGTCGGCGGGCCGGCGGACGAGGAGCATCGCGCACGAGTCGACGAGCTGGTGGGCGAGGGTCACCGCCGGCCGCTCGGCACCGACCTCGTTCGCGACCGTGCGCCACAGCCGCGAGGTCGCGAGGACGTTCGCCTTGTCGACCGAGGTGACGTGGTCGCGGCGGGACGCGGCGAGCTCGAAGGCCAGCTCGACGACACGCCGGATCTCACGATCGGTGTACGGGAGCGTGTCCTGGGCGGATCGCTCGCCGGGGGCGCCCGTCGGCTCGCGCCGATCGCCGAAGTAGATCCCTCCCGTGAGCTCCCGGACGATCAGGATGTCGACGCCCTCGAGCAGCTCGGGCCGAAGCGGCGACGATGCGATCAGCGCCGGGTGGACGCTGACCGGCCGCAGATTGGCGTACAGCCCCAGCCCGCCGCGGAGCGCGAACAGGGCCTGCTCGGGGCGGACGGGCGCGGACGGGTCGGACCATTTCGGCCCGCCGACGGCACCGAGGAGGATGGCGTCCGCCGCCCCGCACGCCTCGACGTCGGCCGGCCGGATCGCGACCCCGTACTCGTCGATCGCGGCGCCCCCGACGAGGAACTCCGACCAGTCGACGGCGAACCCGAAGGCCGCCCGGGATCGTCGCGATCCGATAGGTGGCGCCGCTCAAGGCAGCTCTTCCGCCGTGCGCCGACCGATGAACGCGACGTCGAGCCCGTTGATCTCGGCCCCGTGGAGCTTGTTGACGGCGACGAGGTAGCCGTCGAGGGACGCCTCGATGATGTTCGTCGAAAGCCCGTGGCCGGACACCACGAGCGCGCCCGGCCCTTCGTCGGACGAGCGCCGGCAGCGCACGAGGACCTGGCCCTGCGCGTCCTCGCCGGCCGAGACCGCCTTGATCTCCCAGTGGGTCAGCACCGGGTGCCAGCCGAGCATGCCGTGGAGCGCCTGGTCGACGGCCGAGTACAGCGCGTCGACCGGGCCGTTGCCGGTCGCCTCGGCCGACCGGTCCTCGCCCTTGACGGTCAACGTCACCGAGCCCGTCGCGTTGCCGCCGTGGGACGAGGTGACGTGGTCGCGGCGGGACGCGGCGAGCTCGAAGGCCGCGATCGTCTGGCGGTAGATCGTGTCGAGCGTCTCACCCTCGACGTCGTGGCCGAGCTCGCGGAGCTTGCCCTGGAGCCCGCGCCGGCCCGACAGCTTGCCGATCGTCAGCTGGCTGCCGGTCAACCCGACCGACTGGGGGGTCATGATCTCGTAGGTCAGAGGGTTCTTGATCACGCCGTCCTGGTGGATCCCGGACTCGTGGGCGAAGGCGTTGCCGCCGACGACCGCCTTGTTCGGCTGGACCGCGAACCCGGTGAGGTAGCTGACCAGCCGCGAGGCCGCCGTGATCTGCTCGGTCTGGACGCCGCTGACGAGATCCGGGAACTGGGTCGGGCGGGTCCGGATGCCCATCACGACCTCCTCGAGCGAGGCGTTCCCGGCCCGCTCGCCGAGCCCGTTGATCGTGACCTCGACCTGGCGTGCGCCGGCCTGGACCGCGGCCAGCGTGTTGGCGGTGGCGAGACCCAGGTCGTCGCGCCCGACGAGGGCGACGACCCGGCCGACGAGCGCACCGAACTCCGACGGGATCGCGTAGCCGACGGTGTCCGGGATGTTGACCGTCGACGCGCCGGCGGCGACGACGGATTCGTAAACCTGGAGGAGGAAATCCGTGTCGGTCCGCGACGCGTCCTCCGCGCTGAACTCGATCTCGGCGTCGGCGCCGAGGGCCTCGCGGCCGTAGCGCACCCAGCGGACCGCCTCGGCCAGGGCCTCCTCGCGCGAGATCCGGAGCTTGTGCTTGAGGTGGATGTCGCTCGTCGCGATGAACACGTGGAGGTGCGGCCGTTCGGCCACCCGGATCGCCTCGACGGCGCGCTGCGGATCGCCGTCACGGCAGCGGGCGAGGGCGGCGACCGCGATTCCGCCCTTCGTCTCCTGGGCGATCCGGCGGACCGCCTCGAAGTCACCGGGCGATGCGGCCGGAAAGCCCGCCTCGATCACGTCGACCTTGAGCCGGGCCAGCTGGCGGGCGACCTCGAGCTTCTCGGCGGCCGTCAGCCCCCCGCCCGGAGCCTGCTCGCCGTCACGCAGGGTCGTGTCGAAGATCCGTACCCTGCCCGGGGCGACCGCCGAGCCGCTCATCGGGCGGTCCCGGCCGCGGCGGGCGCCGGCGAACCCGTTGCCCCCGACCCGACGGACCCCTGGGCCTCGCCCGCCTCGACGACGACCGGGTTCAGGAACGCCATCTGGGCCCGCAGGTCGCGTCCGACCTGCTCGATCTGGTGCTCCTTGTCCTGCTGGCGGAGCCGGGCGAACTCGGCGCCGCCCGACTCCTGCTCGGCGATCCAGCGGCTCGCGAACGAGCCGCTCTGGATGTCGGCGAGGACGTCCTTCATCGCGGTCTTCACGCCCTCGGTGATGCGCGGCCCGGAGACGTAGTCGCCGTACTCGGCGGTGTCGGACACGCTGAAGCGCATGAAGTTCAGACCGCCGCGGTACATGAGATCGACGATCAGCTTGAGCTCGTGCATCGTCTCGAAGTAGGCGAGCTCGGGCTGGTAGCCGGCCTCGACGAGCGTCTCGAACGCGGCCTTGATCAGGGCCGACACGCCGCCGCACAAGAGCGCCTGCTCACCGAACAGGTCGGTCTCGGTCTCCTCCTTGAACGTCGTCTCGAGGACGCCGGCCCGGGTCGAGCCGATCCCGCGGGCATAGGCGAGGACGCGGTCGCGCGCCGTGCCCGACGCGTCGTTCTCGACCGCGAACAGGGCCGGCACGCCGCCGCCGGCCTCGTAGACCGAGCGTAGGAGGTGGCCGGGGCCCTTGGGCGCGACCATCCCGACGTCGATCGTGTCGGGCGGCGTGATCCGGCCGAACCGGATGTTGAAGCCGTGGGCGAACATCAGGAGCTGGCCGGGACGGAGGTGGGGCTCGATCTCCGCGTCGTAGACCGACTTCTGGAGCGTGTCCGGGACCGCGATCATGATCACGTCGGCGGCCTTGACCGCGTCGGCGACATCCGCGACGCGAAGGCCGGCCTCCTCGGCCACGGCGCGGCTCTTCGAGCCGGCCTTGAGCCCGACGACGACGTCGACGCCCGATTCATGGAGGTTGCGGGCGTGGGCATGGCCCTGCGACCCGTAGCCGATGATCGCCACGGTCTGGCCGGAGAGCGCCTCTGGGTTCGCGTCCTTGTCGTAATACATCTTCGCGGTCATCGCTTTGTTGCCTCCTCGATGGACGATGAGCCGCGCGACATCACCACGGACCCCGTCCTGACGATTTCCTTGATCCCGTAGCCGCGGACGAGGGCGACGAACCCGTCGACCTCGGCCTCCGGGCCGGTCACCTCGACGACGACGGATTCGCCGGCCAGGTCGACGACGCGACCCTTCGACAGCTCGACGAGCTTCAGGATCTCTGCCCGGTTGCTGTCGGTCGCCCGGATCTTCACGAGCGCGAGCTCCTGGGCGACGACCGCGTCGGCGGTGACGTCCTGGACCTTGAGCACGTCGATCAGCCGATAGAGCTGCTTGGCGGCCTGCTCGACCGCGACGTCATCGCCATGGAGCGTGATCGTCATCCGGCTGACGTCCGGTTGATCGGTCCGGCTGACCGCGAGCGAATCGATGTTGAAGTTCCGGGCCCGCATCAGCGACGCGACGCGGTTGAGCACGCCGGGCTTGTCGAGGACGATCGCGATCAGCGTGTGGCGGCGCGTCTCGCCACCGCCGGGCAGGGCTCGCGCGGGCGGGGCGGCGTGGGCCGGCGAGGACGCGGCTGACGCGGCCGGGGGGACCGGAGCCGGCGAGGACGCGGCGGCCGGCACCCGCCCGTTGGAGCTCGATTCGCCGCTCACTCGTCGGCCCCGCCCCACTTCTCGATCAGGTCGGACAGGCCCTTGCCGGCCGGCATCATCGGGAACACGTTCTGCTCCTCGGCGATCTCGAACCAGACGAGGGCCGGCCCGTCGACCGCCTGGGCGGCCCGGATCGCGTCGTCGACGTCGGCCGGCGTCGAGGCCCGGAATGCCGGGATTCCGTACGCATCCGCGAGCTTCGCGAAGTCCGGGCCCGGCAGGTGGGCGGAATGGTAGTTGCCCGCGTAGATGATCTCCTGCCACTGCCGGATCATCCCGAGCTTCTTGTTGTCGAGGAGCGCGATCTTGACCGGGATCCGGTCTGCGGTCAGGGTCATCAGCTCCTGGCTCGTCATCTGGAAGCCGCCGTCGCCGGTGATCGCCCACGTCTCGCGGGCCGGCGCGCCAAGAGCCGCACCCATCGCCGCCGGGACGCTGAAGCCCATCGTCCCCAGGCCGCCCGAGCTGACGTGCGTGTTCGGATGGCGGAACCCGGCGTAGCGGGCCAGCCACATCTGGTTCTGGCCGACGTCGGCGACGTAGGTCGCCTCGTGGCCGGTCAGCTCGCCGATCCGCTCGATCACGTAGTCGGCCGAAAGCAGGCCGTCCCGCCACGCGCCGGAGCCGTGCCAGGACGAGCCCTCCGAGTCGCGCCGCCAGTCGGCCAGCTCGGCGAAGTAGTCGGCCCGCGTCGCGGGATCGACCGCCTCGATCATCGGCAGCAGGGCCTGGAGGACACGCTTCGCGTCGCCCACGATCGGGACCTCGACCGCGACGTTCTTGCCGATCTCGGCGGGATCGATGTCGACGTGGACGATCCGGGCGTACGGCGCGTACGTCCGGACGTTGCCGGTCACCCGGTCGTCGAAGCGCATCCCGATCGCGAACAGCAGGTCGGCCGACTGGATCGCCCGGTTGACATGCTTCCAGCCGTGCATGCCCATGAACCCGTAGCTCAGCGGATGGGTCTCGTCGATCGCCCCGATCCCGAGCAGGGTGTGCGCGACGGGGATCTGGGCCTTCTCGGCGAACGCGAGGAGCTCGTCCCAGGCCTCGGCGTGCAGGACGCCGTGCCCGGCGAGGATGACCGGCCGCTTCGCCTTCGCCAGCTCGGCCGCGGCGAGCTTCAGCTGGCGTCCGTTGGCCTCGAGGTTCGGCCGGAACCCCGGCAGCCCGGCCACGACCTCGTCGTGGGTAGGGTGAGTGGCAGTGGTCGCCTGCTGGAGGGCGTCCTTCGTGATATCGACGTGGACCGGGCCCGGTCGGCCGGTCCGGGCGATGTGGAACGCCTCGGCCAGGACGCGCGGTAGGTCGTTCGCGTCGCGGACGAGGTAGTTGTGCTTGGTCATCGGCAGCGTGATGCCGTTGATGTCGATCTCCTGGAACGCGTCCTTGCCGATCAGCGCGGAGGGCACGTTGCCGGTGATCGCGACCATCGGGATCGAGTCGAGGAGGGCGGTCCCGATCCCGGTCACGAGATTGGTCGCGCCTGGCCCGGAGGTTCCCATGCACACCCCGACCTGGCCGGTGACCCGGGCGTAGCCGTCGGCGGCATGGGCCCCGCCCTGCTCGTGCCGGACGAGGACGTGCCGCAGCTGGGGATAGTCGCCGAGCACGTCGTAGAGCGGCAGGATCACGCCGCCGGGGTAGCTGAAGAACACGTCCGCGCCCTGGAGCAGGAGCGCCTCGCACACAACGTCCGCCCCGATCCGCGTCCGATGGCGCGGACGCGCGTCGTCGAGCATCGCCCGACGGGCGGCCTCGACCGCGGCCGCGTGGGCGGTTCCGTCGGCGGGGACGTGGGTCCGCCGCTCGGGTCTGGTCTCGGTCGGACTCGGCGGATGCGCCGCCTGCCCTTTCGTGATCGTCATCGGTCCCTGCCTGCCCTCGTGCGATCGTGGCAACAAAAAACCCTCGCCACCCGGCGAGGGTCCCTTCGGTCAGCGGTGGTTCGTTCGCGACTAGCGCCCGTCCCTCCGATTGCCTCCGTTCTCCCGCCGGGAGCCGGTAATGAGGAGCCCAAGAAGGCTCTCAAGCCCGACGACGAGCGAGCGTAGAAGACCGAGGAGCGAGCCGTCCGAGAGACCGCTGTCGTTCAAGGGCATCTGGACACGGCGACCGTCCGCGCGAATCGCGATGGCGACGTGGCGTCGATTGCGACCATCGAACAGACCCAAGGCTGGTCTCCAGAACAGATGCCCGGCCGACCGGGCGGTTCGCGCAGTCTACGAGGCGTTCCGTGTTCGCGCAACCACCTCGGGCCGATGGAGTCGCGGAGCTCCTCCGTGGACCTCGGTGGGCCGGCCGCAAGTCCGCACTCGCGGATCCGCGGTCGGCTCTCCGAAACTACGAGACCGTCGGGCGGTCCGACGGTCTCATTGCCCCCGATGGCGTCCTCGCGGCGAGGACTGATGGTCACTTCCAGCGTTGCCCGGCCTCGAGAACGAGAGCAGAGCTGGCGAGCGCGGACAGCATCAAGAGGACCCGGAAGGCCTGAGCCTTCAGCATGCGAGTCATCCCGATCAGTACCAGCGCAGGCCGGCGCCGAGGGTGAGGGCAAGTGACGCGATGAGCGCCAGCGCCGTGGTGAAGCGCGCCAGGTTCGCCTTCACGATGGACTCCTTTGTGTGAGCCTTCTGCATGTGCATCGGCGATCGGCGGCCGGGCGGTCTTCGGAGAAGATCCCTGGCTTTGCGTCCCCGCCTCACGACGGGTTTGCCCTGGACGATGTGACCGATGGAGGAGCATCCGTCCCTCAGCGATGACCATCCGTCCGGAAGGACCAGCAGGACATGACCCGAGAGTCCCGTTCGCGTCGTACGGGTGGGTCAGTGCGTCCCCGCACCGGAGGCTGCGACCGGGCCGTCCAGCTGCGGGCTCGTCGGCTCAGCGGCGGTTTGCCCCGTTGGCGCGGCCGGGCTCGTCGGCTCCTGATCACGGCCGCGCCGCGTCATGACCACGATCAGGATGAGCACCCCGGCGCCCAGGAGGACGTCGCCGACGCTGAAGACGTTCGCCAGCGGCAGCCAGCGCGGAAGGGCGAACCGGTCGGTCAGGAGCTCGAGGGCCGGCTGGGCGACGACCGCGCTGTTCGAGTAGATCACCGGAGCGGTCTTGCCGAGCGACGCGAGGGCCTCCGGCGCGGCCGGCATGAAGCCGCCGTTGGCGAGGATGGCCGCCATGTTGCTCACAGCGCCCAGGATGATCAGGGGCATCCCGGGCAGGCCGACATTTCGAACGACCGCGATCCCCACGGCGAGCGTCGAGATCACGTACAGCGGAGGGCCGGCCGTCCCGACCCGTTCGGCGACGACGTCGGAGAAGAGGACGAGCTGGGCAGCGAAGCCGACGAAGATCAGGGGCGTCCAGCGGAACGGGATCGAACCGAGGGCGAGGAATCGCCCTCCGAGCACGGCGCCCATCACGAGGCCGGCGATGATCGCGTAGAGGATGAACACAACCGCCTCCGGCGTCAGGGTGCCAACGTCGTCGACGTGGCTTGATTGGCGGACACGCGCGCGTGACGGTCCATCGCGCTGCGGCCCGGCGCACCGGGCCGCGCCCGCCCGCCTGACGCGCCGCCGGCCGCCGCAGTGGTCACGAGGGGCGGCAGGAAGGCCGCCGCGATGGAGGCGCCGTCGCCGGGTCGGGCGAAGAGGTACCCCTGCCCGAACTCGCAGCCCAGAGCGCGGAGCTGGTCGCGCTGTCCGGGCTGCTCGATGCCCTCGGCGATGACCCGCAGGTCGAGGGTCTGGCCGAGCGCGACCATGGCGCGGGCGAACGCCCAGTCCTCCGAGCCGCCGTCCGCGCTGCCGATGAACTCCCGGGCGATCTTGAGGATGTCCACCTGGAACCGGCGGAGGTAGCCGAGCGATGAGTAGCCGGTCCCGAAGTCGTCGATCGCGATCCTGATCCCGAGCGCCCGAAGCGCCTCGAGGCGGGCGATCGTCGTCTGGGTGTCGTGGAACATCGCCGTCTCGGTGAGCTCGAGGACGAGGTCCCGGCCGGGAAAGCCGGTCTCGGCCAGGATCGCCTCGAGGTCCGCGACGAAGTCGACCTGCTGGAGCTGGGCGGCCGACAGGTTGACCGACAGCACGATCCGATCGATGCCGCGCTCGGCCCGCCACGCCGCGGCCTCCCGGCAGGACTCGAGCAGGACCCAGCGGCCGAGGGCGAGGATCGTCCCGGACTCCTGGGCGAGCGGGATGAACTCGTCGGGTCCGAGGATCCCGCGCGTCGGATGGCGCCAGCGCACGAGCGCCTCGACGCCGTAGAGCGCGCCGTCGTCGAGCCGGACAATGGGCTGGTAATAGACGAGCAGCTCGCCGCGCCCGACGCTCTTCGACAGCTCCGCGCTGAGGGCGTGACGGTCAACCAGGGCCGCGTGCATCGTCGGCTCGAACACCGCATAGCGGTTCTTGCCGCCGGCCTTGGCGATGTACATCGCGACGTCCGCGTTGCGCAGCATCTCGTCCGCACGACCGGGCGCCGTTCGACCTGCCGCCATCCCGATGCTGGCGGAGATCGCGACCTCCTGCCCGTCCACCTGGAGCGGAGCCTCGAGCGCCTCGAGAAGGCGGCGGCAGACGAGGACGCTCCGGGCCAGGTCGTCGCCGTCCTCGAGCAGCAGGGCGAACTCGTCGCCACCGAGTCGCGCCGCGAGGTCGCCCGTTCGGACGCAACCGCGCACGCGGTCCGCGACGGCGACCAGCAACCGGTCCCCGGCGGTATGGCCGAGGGTGTCGTTGACGACCTTGAAGTCGTCGAGATCGATGAACAGCACGACCGGCACGAGCCCGTCGTGCTTGACGGCGATCCGGTCGTTGACCTGGTCGAGGAACAGGCTCCGGTTGGCGAGCCCGGTCAGGGGATCGTGGTAGGCCTGATAGCGAAGCTGCTCCTTCAGCCGGGAGAGCTCCGCGAGCGACTGCTCCAGCTGGCCGTTCTCGAGCGCGATCGCGGCATGATTGGCGAGCGTCTCGAGCAGGCGGAGGTCGTCGTCGCTGAAGGCCGTGCCCTCGGTCAGGCGATTCCCGATCAGGAGCGATCCGATGATCCCGGACTCGCCGCGGAGAGGCGCGACCATCGCCTGGCGGAGGCCGACTCGGTCCGTGCTCGTGGGTGCCCGCGTGAAGAAGAACGCGTGCGGTTCGGCACGGATGCGGCGCTCGATCGGGTCGTCCGGATCGTACGGGGTCGGCCGCATCGCGAGCGGCTGGAGTCCCTCGACCGTCGTCGTCCTCAACGCGTCCTGGCCGGTCCCGCGCGGGTACAGGAGGACCTCCGCGCGCTCCGCCCGGAACATCATCCGGGCATGCTCAAGCAGGGCGACCATCGCCGAGTCGAGCTCGGGCGAGACCTGCAGGATCCGACCCGACTGGTAGAGGAACTCCAGGCGCGCG
>WNFK01124472.1_pt1 | contig 12369 bp, 9 predicted proteins | sample 5400281 | NCBI WGS metagenome assembly WNFK01 (sample SAMN13153350, study PRJNA577476) | soil metagenome | isolation source: 20 cm soil on Douglas fir-dominated hillslope | place: USA:California | collected 2013-09-17
CACATAGCCAACCAAAAGAAACGTGTAAGCCGAGAATCTGGTGAAAGGTTGTTCAGGTTTCTCATCATCCCGCATGATGGAATCCTGAATCACCTTCGGACGATAGGTGTAGTGTGCGAAGTATTCACGAAGTCGCGTAGCCAGATGCCAGACGCCAATCACAAACAGTGTCAGCACGATTGCTCGGCCCGCGAAATCAAACGTTTCCCACAGATGCGGTTTGATCATCGCGACAAAAAATGTCGACAGAAACAATGAGACTGTAGTAAACACCGCGCGCTGCCGTTCCCGGCTTTCCTGTCGATCTCTTTCAAGAACCTGGTTGACAACTCGGTCCCAGCGGGCCTGCGCCGCAAGATTTCGCGCCCGCTGCGCATGAGGATTTTCTGACCGGAGGATCGAGTATCCGCTCGACTGGGCCGTCAACTGCTGATCGTGGTACGAACGCTCCTGAGGGTCGATTAGAACGCGATAAGCCCTGGAGAGCAGCGCGAATTCGCGGGCAGCCTCTTCTGACCCGCCATTCACATCCGGGTGCCGTAGTCTTGCAAGCTTTCGATAAGCCGACTTGACTTCCGATCGAGTCGCCGAACGCTTGATTCCAAGAACTTTGTAGTAATCAGTTAACACGCGTTTGCGCTTTCCCCCTGAGGCAAACGCACGACGGAGGACGTTTACCCTAGGGTGTTGCGCCAAAATTATAACACTTTCTGGTAATCCTTTAGACAAGAATGGCGGGGTCTTACAGAGTCTGCGGAGCGATCATGCTGGAATGGTGAGGCCAAAGGAGTGGGTGCTTATGATACCTCGAACGGCTGTCGAGGGGGGCGAGGACATTTTTAATGAGGGATTCCACTCCTTTGGCAACTAAGCACTCCCTAACAATTCTAATGCCAAGATCGGAGGTTAGATAAAGCTTAGTAAAATCAAGCTTTCAGGTTGCGTGAAGTGAAATTGGTGTTCACGAATGAGGACAGCCGTTGTCCTCTGCTGACTACAGCGCCTACGAGCGATTATGCTTCGCCGCCGCTCTCGCCACGATTCTGATAAATGTTCGTACCGCCACGCCGGTGGGACCCTTCGCTCTATACGGCTTCGCCTCATCGCTCCACGCGGTTCCGGCAATATCCAGGTGGGCCCATGAAACGCCGTCAGCAAACTCTTTGAGGAAGGCCGCCGCGGTAATAGTCCCAGCCTTCCGTCCTCCGACATTCTTAATATCAGCAATATCTGACTTGATTTGTTTGGAATATTCTTTGTCGAGCGGCAGTTGCCAAAACTTTTCTCCAGCCTCTTTCCCGGCCGCCACTATTTCGCCGATGAGCTCTTGATCGGTCCCGATCACCGCGGTATTCACGTCGCCCAGTGCTATCGAAACGGCGCCGGTAAGAGTAGCAATGTCTACTATCTTTGTGGCTCCGAGTTTTCGTGCGTAGGCGATAGCGTCGGCGAGAATCAACCTGCCTTCAGCGTCGGTGTTGATGACCTCTATAGTTTTGCCGGTCATGGCGCGGACGACATCTCCGGGCTTGGTGGCCTTGCCTGAAGGAAGATTTTCAGAACACGGAACCACTCCCAGCACTGGTATCGAAGGCTTGATCTGCGCGATTGCGCGCATCGCTCCCATCACCGTGGCGCCGCCAGTCATGTCATACTTCATCAACTCCATATTTTCGCCGGGCTTGAGTGAAATGCCTCCGGAATCAAAAGTGATTCCCTTCCCGACGAATGCCAGCAGCTCGCCACCATCCTCGCTCGCGTTTGACGGTGTGTACTTCAAAATGATCAGCTTGGCCGGCTCGTCTGATCCATGCGAGACGCTCAAGAGGGAGCCCATGCCTTCCTGCTCCATGCGCGCTTCATCAAGAACATCGATACTGAGGCCAAATTCCGTAGCCACTTCCCGAGCCCGTTCAGACATGTTGGTTGGCGTCATGTAAGCACCCGGTTCGTTGGCGAGATCGCGGGTGAAGTTAACAGACTCGCCTATGATTCTGCCGCGTTCTGAGCCGCGCTGAAGTTCGCCTTTGTCCGCCCCATCCATAACAACTACAAGCTTGCTGATTTCCCGTGCTTCTTTGTCCTCGGTGCGATATTTGTCGGGATCAAACAAGGCCATGAAAGCACCTTCAACAACTACCGAAGCTATATCCTCCGCATTTCCTTCGAGTCTGGGTATAACTGCAATCGACTTCACGTTCTTTCCCCGAAGCGCGCGCACGGCCGTGCCCGCCATCTGTGATGCCTGTGCGGATGTGTACTCGCCCCGCTCGCCGACGCCCACCAGTAACAATCGCTGCGCCTTGATCTCACCATTGCCGACCAGATGGAGATATACGGTCTCGGCCTCTTTGCCCTTCAACTCTTCGGAATCAATGATTGACTTGATTACGCCGCCAGTGACTGAATCGAGTTCCTTGAGAAACCCGTCGGCGTCAGCATTTTCGTCTTTGAACACCGCTATAGCGATCGCCTGAACATCGAGGTCTCGATAGGATCCATTTGTGCTTTCAATTTGCATTTTTATGATTACTCCTGCCAGTTCTTCTAATAACTTTCATTTATTACGTTCCTTTAATTGCGCGCGCGTTTCTCGTTCCACCGTGCGCCGCAATTCGGTTTCCCGCTTGTCGTACAACTTCTTTCCTCTCGCGACTGCCACTTCAACTTTGATGTGGCGTTTCTTCAGATAGATCCGCAAGGCCACCAGGGTCATGCCCTGCTTTACCGCCGCCTGGTCTAACTGCTCGATCTCCCGTTTGTGAAGGAGTAACTTGCGCGTTCGCAGTGGCTCGTGGTTTTCACGGTTCCCATGAGCATAAGGCGAAATGTGCGCATTGAACAACCAGACTTCGCCATCGCGAACCGCAACATATCCTTCCTTTAACTGCACCCGGCCCGCCAGAACGCTCTTCACCTCTGTACCGGTTAAAGCAATACCAGCCTCGTACTTGTCCAGGATGTGGTATTCGTGAAAGGCGGCACGATTTGAGGCGAGCAGTTTTTCTTCAGCTGTAGCAGGCATAGTTCTTCACGGTTCAAAACATCTACACTACCTAATTGCTCTCTCCTCGCAAGCACCTCATTAGTTATGGGCATGTCCACTCCCAGCCGCGCGGACAGCCTCTTGACGGCGAGCGTCGTTTTCACGCCCTCGGCAACTTCGTTCATCCCGGCAGTGATCTCGTCCAGCCTTCGTCCTTTTCCAAGTTCCTCGCCCACAAAACGATTGCGCGAGAGACTTCCGGTGCAGGTCAAAACCAGATCACCCAAGCCGGCAAGGCCCATCAGGGTTTCAAGTTTCGCCCCCTCACGCAACGCCAGCCGCGTCATTTCGGCCAAACCTCGCGTGATTAATGCGGCTATGCTGTTAGAACCGAAACCCAGCCCTGCAACCATGCCTGAGGCGATGGCCATCACGTTCTTTACCGAGCCACCGAGTTCAGTGCCTACGACATCATCGTTGGTGTAAATGCGAAAATTGTCAAAACTTAGCTCTGACTGAACCGTGCGACTCGCATCACGATCCTCGCTGGCAGACACGACTGCGGTCGGATGATTCGCAACTACTTCTTTCGCGAATGAAGGTCCGGACAAACTAACGAACCGCAAACGTAATGCCTGCGGCACTACTTCGGATACAACTTGCGAAATTCGTTTACCGGTCTCGATCTCAATTCCCTTCGTCGCGCTGACAACAATCATCTCCGGCCGCAATCCGCGAGTCATGGCAGCAAGCAATTCGCGCGTAGCGTGTGAAGGAGCGGCGAGTATGATCATGTCTGCCGCGCCGACTGCAGCGACGATATCACTGGTCGCGCGAACGGTATTGGGAATCCGCAATTCGGTCAGGTAACGCGGGTTGATATGCTCACTATTGATCGCTTCAACAACTGCCAGGTTATGTGACCAGAGATGAACTTCATGGCCGGCCCGAGCCGCCACGACAGCAAGCGCCGTCCCCCAACTGCCTGCACCGATGACTCCAATACGCTTCATCTAATCAAGGAAGGGCTCAAAGCCAGGTCGCCAGCGTCAAGCGAAGTTCTGGGACCGCGGGCGTCCCGCCCGCAATGAGCGCCGCAGGCGCGAAACACTTCTTACCTAAACTTATTCTCAGTCCCGTCTCTCAACCTTCGGATATTCTCCCGATGCGCAAACACGATCAGCATCGCCCCGGCCATCGCCGCACACATGATTGGCATAAAGGCTTCAACCGGTTGAACTAAAACATTCCGCAATAACATAAACAAAGGAATAGCAACCGCGGCCAGGATTGACCCGAGCGAAACATAACGCGTACGCCAAACCACCAGCACAAAAATCAAGCCCGCAACAGCAACCGCGACCGGCGTTAACATTAAAAAGACCCCTACCCCTGTCGCTACACCCTTCCCGCCATGGAACCGCAGCCAAACGGGAAAGATGTGACCGACGATTACAGCAATCGCCGCTGACGCCACCCACCAATAGGCATTCTCATTAGACGAACCAGCGAGCGCGCCTTCACCGAAAATCGGCAAGCCCAAGACCCCTTTCGCAATCGCAACCGCAGCGGCGCCCTTCAAGGCATCGAGCAACAATGTCAGGACACCCGCCGCTTTGCCGGCACGTCGGGATACATTCGTCGCGCCCGTGCCACCGGAACCAGTGTCCCTCACGTCCGCGCCCTGCGTTGCTCGAACGATCAGATAACCAAACGGTATCGAGCCCAGCAGGTAGGAAAGAAAGAGTACAACCATGGGCGATAAGTTAGACATCCAGCTGCTTCACTTGAGCCGGAGACTATAAGTAGTGTCGGCCAAACTCACAAGCAATTCACATCCTGCGCTTAACGGTATAATCTGCGGAGAAGAGGAAGGGCAAGGATCCAGAGTGGATTGATTGCAAGAATGGTTAGCAGATGGCACTTAAATCAAAAACCGTATTTAGAGAAATTCGACGCGTCTTCATCTTTTCCGAGATGAATGCCCTAATCGCGAGACTCGCCGTACTTTATGAGGATCTCCGAATCGAAACGTTTGGAATAATTGCTGAATCTTTAGCCGAGTTGGATTATACGGATGAGAAGTACCGCAAGAACTATTTTATGAGACGATCCGTCGCCACGCTTGTCGAGGTTGCAGAAGCGTTTAGAATGCTGGACGAAGATCCTGATTTTCAACGCGTAAAGGACAACTTCGACGAGAAACACCTGATCCGATGGAAGAGATCGCTCAGGTTTTTCAAACGGTTCGAGCCAATCTTGCGCCGTGTGAGGAACGACATCGGAGGCCATTTTGGCCATGAGGCTGCAAGATATGCGATCAAAAACATCAACTTATCAACATGCGGCAAGATTGAATTGTCGAACGAAGGACCATCAAGGGTTGGCGTCAAGCTACATTTTGCCGGCGAAATTGCCACATATGCATTAGTCAGACACAGGGGAGCTGTTTCGGATGATGTCTACGCTAAGTATCTCATAAGAATAATTGCACTAGGCTATAAGCAAGCTATCCGATCCATTGACACAATTAACGCCTTCTACCTCTGGAATAGGTTCGTTGGTTAGAGCAAATCAATTGTTCGTAGGAATATGTCAAAACTATCGAAGCTGAAGTTAGCAGCCACGCAACAAACAGATCTGATTATTGATTAGTGGAAGTTGGCTTTCGGTGGTGGGCTTTCCCTTACCGAACTGAGGAACTGCGTCAGATCAGTCTTTTCCGCAAAAGATCCAGCGCTGCCTGTGACGCGCGCCAGCGAATGAGTTGGCGGTCGCCGGGAACAATGAACCTGCGATGTTCGGTGTGCGCATCATCGGCAAGCGCGATATACACAAGGCCCACAGGTTTCTCTTCACTGCCGCCCCCCGGCCCGGCGATCCCAGTTATAGACAAGCCAAAATCTGTCCGCGCACGTTTGCGTATGCCTTCAGCCATCGCTTCGGCAACCGGCGCGCTAACAGCACCATGCTCAAGCAACAACACCGGCTCGACGCCCAATGTTCTCGTTTTCGCGTCGTTCGAATAGGCGACAACTCCCTCGATAAAGTATTTCGACGAACCCGGCACGTCAGTCAATCGTTGCGCAATCAGTCCGCCGGTGCAGCTTTCGGCGACGGACAACGTATAGCCTCCAATTGTCAGCTTTAAGCCAACTACCTCCTCCATCTTCTCCCCGGCAAACGAGAAGATGGAATCGCCCAGACATTCCTCCAGTTGTTCCGATAGCCGATCAAGCAAAGCGTCTGCTTCGGCTTCGGTTCGTCCGCGCGCCGTTAGATGAATTTCGATCTCGGTCTGGTTGAAAAGAATTGTCGTCTGCGGATTCTCGTACTGCGTGTAGATGGGTGCAATTTTTTCGTCTAACGCTGACTCGCCGAAGCCGGCAACACGCAGCATCCGCCTGACGATCTTTATCGAACCCGCCCGGTTAGCCAGTTTTGGAAGCACGTGATTCTCGAACATCGGCTTCATCTCGCGCGGCGGACCCGGCAGCAGCACAATGGCAACGCCCTCCTGATCGATAAACAAACCGGGCGCGCTGCCTTTGGGGTTAGGCAATACCTGCGACTCGTCAATCACCATTGCCTGGCGCGAATTTCGTTCAGGCATCACGTGACCAAAGGCGCGAAACTTCTCACGCAGCTCGGCAAGAATTGACTCGTCAAGAATCAATCGCCGGCCAAGCGCGCGGGCCGCCACCTTGCGGGTCACATCGTCTTCCGTTGGACCCAGACCGCCGGTTGTGATCACAACCTTCGACCGTCGGATCGCGTCTTTGATTGCTTCTTCCAGGCGGGCGTCGTCGTCGCCGACTATGGTCTTGAGTTTTACTTCAATGCCGATGCTGTTGAGTTTTTCGGTGAGCCAGAGACTATTGGTGTCGCTGCGATCGGGAGCAAGCAGCTCCGAGCCGATCGCAATGATTTCTGCCGTGAGCGTTTCGAGCAATAGGGTGGACACCGTAATTGGGACTTGTAGCGCAAAGTGTTAGTTTGCGCCTTCTCCATAAGCCCCATCAAGATCCGCAAACTAGCATTACGACTTCTCAGAAAGTCTACCGGTCTTCCTGATAGACTTCGTTCAGGACTTCCGAGATTGTCGGCGGAGCAGTAATGGACTTAAGCGAGCGGCTATTAGAAATCGGTAAATCTCTGCGCGGCGAACGGATCTGCTCGGACATCTCGCCTTCGTAAGCCTCGACCATTCTTTTCAATTGCTGCTGACTTTCCGCGAGCAGTCGGGCTCCACGCTCCTGGTGCATTCGTTCCAGGCTGGCAATCGCCGCGTTTAGTTTTGCGTAAAGTTTTGGGCGCCGTTCGATGCGCCGCAGTCTGGCGACGTAACGGCGCAACTGCCGTGACGGCGTGGAGTGGCGACTCTCCTTCAGCACTTCTTCTTCCGCAGCAAAACCCAACTGCTCAACCGCCGCATTGTGATCCCCGATTGAATAGTACAGAGCGCCCAGCGCGAAGCGACTCAACGGCGGTGAATCGGGCATCGACCTCACGATTCGTTCGCCAGTTTTGATGACCTGGGCAATTTCAAAGTGGTAACGGCTCTTATCGCCATCAACAAGTATTTCATTAGCCGCGACGTAGAAACCGAAAATCACTTTCGTCTTGCGGTTAGCTCTAATCTTTAAAGCAATGACAATCAGTAAACCCAAAGCGACAAGCCCGACGGCAATGATCGGCAGGGCGCGGACGATCACAAACACGCCAACGATTGCAGCGAAGATAACAACGCCGGCGCCTATCCTTATCGCGAGTTTTTTTCGGCCTGGCGTCATGAGATCACTAAGCCCAAATCAGGTTCGAACTAGTGTGATTGTACCGCGAAGCGGTTATATAACTTAGCCCAGGGTTGCCGCGTCACGCGGCTACCCTGGGGCTACGAGTCGATCGATAGCAACCCCACCGGGGTTGCGTCAGTATTTCGATGAGTGGTAAGCAGTCGGTTCAATATCATTGATTAAGCGCTTTGGTCGATCTGCGCGGGAGACGCAACCCCGTTGGGGTTATACCATTTCCATAACTCGATCCCAGGGTAGCCGCGCGGCGCGGCAACCCTGGGCTAAATTACATAACCGCTTCGCGGTTTTCGAGCTAAGATCAACTTTTCCAGTCACTCGCCGGTTAGTCTCGCACAAATCGCAGTGCCCGCCTGCTCTGTAGAAAGGTTGCCACCCAGATCGCGTGTCGTCTCATTGTTGGAGATCGAGTCGCGTACTGCCTTCTCTAAGGCCCGACTTGCTGGTTTGTTTCCTAAGTATTCTAACATCATCGCCGAGGTCAGAATAGCACCTACCGGATTCGCTACTCCCTGCCCCGCAATTGCCGGCGCGCTACCATGCACTGGCTCAAATAACGAAACGCGGCCAGGATGAATGTTGCCGGAAGCAGCTAAGCCAAGGCCGCCCTGAATGGCAGCGCCAAGATCCGTAAGAATGTCGCCGAACAGGTTATTACTTACAATGACGTCATACTGCGCCGGATCGAGCACCATAAACATTGCCATCGCATCGACGTACTGATGGTTCGCATCTATCTCCGGATACTCCGCGGCAACTTGCTTGAAAACGCGCTGCCAGAGATCGCCGCCAAAGCGCTGGACGTTTGATTTGTCGGCCATCGTCACGCGCTTTCGCCCGTTGGCTCGCGCATACTCAAATGCGGCGATGATGATTCTTTCGACTCCGCGGCGGGTGTTGAGTTCCTCCTGCGTCGCAATTTCGTCGACAGTTCCCTTTTTCAGAAACCCACCAGCTCCGCAGTAAGCGCCCTCAGTGTTTTCACGGAAGACTACGAAGTCGATCTCCTCAACCTTGCGGTTGCGCAGGGGAGTCAAACGCGCGTCCAGCAAACGCACCGGGCGCAAGTTGATATAAAGATCGAGGCCACGACGCATACCCAACAGAATATCTTCGGCGTGTTGATTTGAAGGCACTCGCGGATCCCCAAAAGCTCCCGCGAGGATTGCCTCAAATTCAGCAGTCAGCATTTCCAACGCACCGGCCGGCAACGAAACGCCCTCGCGCAGAAACTTCTCCGCGCCCCAATCAAAATGCGTAAGTTCCAATTCGACGCCGTGCGTCTCACGCGCGCGCTCAAGCACGCGAACTGCCTCGCCGATGACCTCCGGACCAATACCGTCTCCGGCTATCATCGCAACTCTGGGTTTTGTAGCACTCATTTAGACTTGTTTTATCTTTCCCTGTTCGTTCGCGACTTTCGTGGACCGATCCTCACTGTGGAATCATTGGCGTGGGCGACGGAGTAACTTTAAGCGACGGCTTTCCGGCCACGCGTTCCGCAATTTTCGGCAGACTCGCCAACACTACATCGCCGACCACTTTCATACTCTGGCCGGAAACCTTATCCACCGTGTCATCAGCCTTATGCCAGTAAGGATAAGTGCCGAGCTGAATCAGATCCAGCGAATCGATTCCGGCCTTAAGAAATGGTTCATGGTCGTCACCACCGACACCCTCAGGACGATCAACGAAAAACTTTCCCTGCCCCAGGTCCCGGGCCGTCTGCCAGACAATGTCCTGTAGCCATCTGCTGCTCATCGACTCTCGGCCGAGTTCGAGGTTTTTGGATCCAATCATGTCCAGCAGTATCAGGGCTCGCACACGATTGACTTCATCATTCTCGCGGAGCCGAGCAACGTAATGCCGACTACCGTAAGTGTTGTCAGGCAGCGGGCTCTTCGGATCGGCAGGGTTCGGATTCTGACACTGCTCCCAGAGTTCACATAACGACTCCTCGCCATCGAAGAACACCAGCCAGTAAGTCAATTTTGGTTTCTGCTGGCCGGCACTCAACACTCTCCCTAACTCCAGCAAGGTCGCGACCGACGTTCCCGGATCGTTAGCTCCGACGAACCGCATGTCCTTGTAAAACTTTGAGTCGTAATGGCTGGCGACAATAATCACCTCTTTCGACTCGCCTGGGATCTCGGCGGTGAGGTTAACCATGTTCTTTTCACCAAAGGGAGTGGTGACAGTAAACTCATCAGTCTTCACAACCAGGCCCGAACTCTTCAGCGTGCGAAGGATGTACTCGCGCGTCCTGGCTAGTTCAGGCGAGCCCGGAATGCGCGGCCCAATGTCGAGCTGCTTCTTGACGTGATCCATCGCGCGCTCGCCGTTGAACGCAACCGCACCGGGCACCACTCGCGGACTCACTTCTCGCGAACGATCCGAAGTTCCGATACGCGCGGTCGGCGGCCTTTCCTCTTTCGGACAACCGGTCGAGAGAAATGAAAGCATCAACAAGCACAGCGGCAGCGGCAACTTGTTCAGCCACACGCAAAACCCGCGTCGTTCATGTCCACTGTTAGGCATCAAACGCAAGTTACACTGTTACGAAGGGAAAACGCAAAAATGGTACTACTTTGAGGTATCAATTCCTTTCATTAACACCGCGGCTTTAGCCCGGTGACAAGGTGGGTGGAAAGAAAGTGAAACCGTTTAAACGGTTTTCATGTTTTCGTGCCGACCTTGATCCACCGGGCTAAAGCCTCGGTGTTAATGAGAGGACAAAACGAAAACGCGCCAGTCCCAAACTCTATACTTCTTTCCACCATTGCTGAGTTTGTTCCGGTATCTATCGAGCTTTGGCGGTCGCTTGCGTGGCAATTCTGCGTGAGGCAGGTTTCTCTTTATCGGCTTCTCTCATCGCTCGGCGACACTCCGCACACACGCCGATGATCCGCAGCAGGTGTTGTCCGGCCACACTCCGAACAGATCATGTGATCGTGATGTTGGTGTTTGTAGTTGTGCTCGTAGTGGGTAACGCCATCGCCAAAACGAACTTCGCGAGCGAGCCCTGCTTCGGCGAGTAACTTTAACGTCCGGTAGACAGTAGTTTGGCCGATGCTTGGATCTTCCTGTTTGACCAAACGGTAGAGATCTTCACTGGAAAGATGAGCTTCCGTCCGTAGAAAGATGTCGAGAATCAAGTCGCGCTGGGTGGTGCGCTTGAGGCCCTGCTTCTGGATATGCTTGAGGAAAACTTCCTGCTCTTCAGTCATTTGTTGGGACGAATCAGCTGCGGCGCTTGATCTTGTAGGACTGATTCTACACCTCTACACGATCAACGTGAAGACGCTGGCCCCGCCCGCGTCCGTGGTAACGGATTTGAACTTGAAACCCGAGACCAGAAACTAGAAACTTGAAATCCCTACTGCTGCACGGCAATTTGATATTGTTCGAGCTTCCCATCCGGCATTTCATAGGTCCAGGCGCGCAGGGTTTTGGTCGTCAGTTTGATTTGGTAGACGCGCAAGGTCATGCCGCCGCGCAAGCCCTGTCGTGTTTGCACAAACGATTGCGGCGCCCCTAAAGGCTCGAGTCCGCTCGCAAAATCCTTCAGCGCCGCCTCGCTAAAATAAGCGTTCGCATTATCAGTGAACAGTGAACGATCGACTGTGCCGTGTTGTAGTCCCTCAAAGATCTTTTTTGCCTGCTCCAATTTTTGAGGCGTTGCCGGATCGCTCTTCTCAAACAACAGCGGAACTATGCCGTGCGCTATATCTCCTGATGCAGAGACTGCGTCCTGATTAGTCAACGCGACAACGGCGACGCGCTCATCAGGAAAGACGACGTTCTCAGCTGTGAATCCGGAAACTTCCCCGCCGTGTGAAACTGCGCGATGGCCGCCTTCCATAGCCAGGGTGACGCCAAGACCGTAACGCGTGCCCATGCCGTTGCTGAGTTGAACCTCGCGCTCCAACTCGCGATATGAAGCTGGACGTAAAACTTTCTGATCCATTATCGCCATGTCCCACTTCGCGAGATCTTCTGCAGTCATAGCCAGCTCACCAGCCGCGAAAAGCCAGCCCTTGCCTTCTTTCGGCGCCACCCGCAAGGGGCCGAGTGCATAGCGTAAATAACCAACCGGATCGCTCGCGGTGGCTTTAGTCACATCCATACTCGCCACGCTCTTCATCCCCAGCGGCGTGAATATCTTTTCCTGCATAAACTCGAGCAGGGGCTTGCCACTTGCGCGCTCAATAATTACTCCGGCGATGACGTAGTTCGTGTTGCTGTATTGCCACTTGCTGCCCGGCTCGAAGTCGAGTGGCTTGCGTGCCCACTGATCCATAATCTTCTGCGCTGTGACCGGCTGAAGCATCATCGGCATCACGTAATCCTGTGGCCAATAATCCTGATAACCCGACGTGTGCGACAGCAGTTGGCGAATTGTCACTTCATTTGCGCGCGTGAGATCGGGAATGAATTTTGACACCTTGTCGTCGAGGGACAGCTTTCCCTGTTCCTGCAAGAGCAAAATTGCCGCCGCCGTAAACTGCTTGCTAATAGAACCGATGCTGTAACGCATCTCAGGTGTGGCGGCAGTCTTCGGGTCGAGTC
>WNFK01244994.1_pt1 | contig 12369 bp, 11 predicted proteins | sample 5400281 | NCBI WGS metagenome assembly WNFK01 (sample SAMN13153350, study PRJNA577476) | soil metagenome | isolation source: 20 cm soil on Douglas fir-dominated hillslope | place: USA:California | collected 2013-09-17
GGGCAAAAGACACGCTGCCAACGCGGCGATTGCCATCACCACGAACGCCGACCCGAACGCCAGCGGATCGCGCGGGCTCACTTTGTACAAGAGGCTCCCAAGCAGCCGCGTCAATCCAAGCGCCACCGTCGCGCCAAGGACCACACCGGCTGCCGCCAACGCCAAGCCACGCCACATCACCAGCCGCAACAGATTGGAGGCGTCGGCGCCAAGCGCCATGCGCAGCCCCAGCTCGCGTGTGCTCTGCGACACCGCATAGGACATCACGCCATACAGTCCGATGGCAGCGAGCAGCAGCGCCAAACCACCCAAGATCCCGACCAAAGTCACCGCCACCTGCTGCGGCGATGTCGAGCGATCCACCTGTTCCTGCAGCGTGATCACCTCGTAGAGGGCCAGATTCCCGTCGAGCGCATGCACCTCGCGCGCCAGTGCCGTCGCCATCGTCCCCGGGCTCAGCGGGGTTCGGATAAACAAACCCGCCCCGCGCGAGAAATTCTGACGCAGCGGCACATAGAAAAAGGGTTTCGGTGCCTCCCGGACGCTCTGGTGCTTGGAATCTTTCGCCACACCGACCACTTGCATCCATCGGCTCTTGACCTGAACCCGCTCGCCAATCGGATTCTTCCCGCGCCAATATTTCGCGGCCATCGTTTCATTCACGACCGCCACCAGAGCGGCCTTTTCGTCGTCCGCCCGCGTGAATTCGCGGCCGGACACTAAGGGGATGCCCATCGTCGCGAAATATTCCGGCCCCACTTCGTTGTACTCCACCGTGGGCTGCTCCTCAGGTGGTGGCTGATAGCCATCTACGGCAATCACCGTCGAAGAAAAGCTCCCATAGCTCAGTGGCCTCATTCGCGCAAACGCTGCTGACTCGACACCTGGCAGGGTCTTCACACGCTGCAGCAGTTCGTCCTGGAAACTCTGCGCGCGGGGCGCATCGTATCCCGCGGGCACCAAATTGACAGCGGTATCCAACACATTACGCGTCGAAAAACCCGGGCCGGTATTTCGAATTTTCTGCAGGCTCTGCAGCAGCAGGCCGGCCCCGACCAGTAAAACGAAACTCAGCGACACCTGCATCACCACCAGGCCCGAGCGGACCCACGCTCTTCCACCGCCCCCAACGACCCCTGCCGAATCGGACTTTAGCGCGCCGGCAAGATCGATCTTGCTAGTTTGCATGGCAGGAATCAGCCCGAGCAGGAGCGTCGCGATCAGGCAAACCCCGGCGCTCAATGCCAGCACACGCCAATCGATTTCTCCCGGCAGGTGCATAGCGACCCCTCCTCGCGCGGGAAAGAGCAGCACGAGCGCGTGACGGCACCAGTGCGCCACGAGCAATCCGCCGGCTGCGCCAAAAGCCGACAGGATCAATCCTTCCGTGAAAAGTTGCTTCAGCAACCGTCCCCGCCCTGCGCCGATCGCCAGCCGCACCGTCATCTCATGCCGCCGCGCAAAGGACCTGACCAGCAACAGATTGCCAACGTTCGCGCACGCGATCAGCAGGACAAACGCGACCACCGCGAGCATGATTTCAAGAGTGGGGAGCAGAGTGTTCGCGTTGTTGAAAGGCGTTTGCCACAACGGCCACAGTCTGATGCCGCGGCCACGGTTCGTGTCCGGAAAATCGGCTTCCAACTGTTTCGCCGCGGCGGAAATCTCCTGTCGCGCCTGCACGCGAGTTACGCCGGGCTTCAGCCGCACGTAAGCTTCAATCCACCGAGCACCGCGATCCTCCAGTTTGTACCCGCCCCCTTCAAAATTCTCCTCCATCGACGCTGGAACCCAGAACTGCATCGCCCAGCCCACGAAGGTCCCATAAAAGCCCTCTGGCGCGACGCCCACAATGGTGTGCACAACATTATTCAGCCGTTGCGATTTCCCGATAATTTGCGGATCGCTCTTGAAGCGTCCTTTCCACAGCTGGTAACTGATCACCGTCACCGGATGCGCGTTCCGCCCCGCGTCTTCGCCTGGTTCGAATCCGCGTCCAAGAATCGGATGGACGCCGATGGCATCGAAATAATTCGCGGATACGATGCTCCCTGTCGTGACCTCAGCCCGGTCTCCGATGCTGAGCGAAGTGCCCATGATCTTGGTCACGATAAATGAATCAATCAGCGTGCAACTTCTCTGCAAGTCGAGAATATCCGGCCAGGAGGTAAGCTCGGGCTCGCCACGCGCCGTTCCCGTAAGAGCGAATAGCTGTTCCTGGTGGGTAACCGCCGGGTACGGACGGAATAAGATGCCTTCGACCCAACTGAACACCGCGGCATTGGCACCAATTCCTAAGGTTAGGCAGAGGATCGCCAAGAGGGAAAAGCCAGGACTGCGCCGGAGCATCCGGAGGCCGAAGCGGAGGTCTTGCAGGGCGGTCTCCAACATAGGTAGTCCTCTCTGGTCGCGGTAAATTTCTTTGGTTTGCTCGACGCCGCCGAAACTGCGAAGCGCCTCGCGGCGGGCGTCCTCGGCGGACATGCCTTTTCGCATGTTCAGCTCGATCGCCATCTCAATGTGCGAGCGCAGTTCCGCGTCCAAGTCGTCTTCGAGATGACGGTGGCGGAAGAGGGCAGCGAGACGGTGGAGGAACGTGCGGCAAAGTTCGCGCATGGGCTAGGTCGTCCTTAGCACCCGGTTGATCACGGCGGACATGCGACCCCAGCTTTTCACTTCCTGCTCGAGCTGCTTGCGTCCGGCGTAGGTCAAGGAGTAGTACTTCGCCTTGCGGTTATTTTCCGAGACGCCCCACTTGGAGGCGATCCAGCCGCGCTGCTCGATGCGGAGCAGAGCGGGGTACAGCGTTCCCTGGTTCAATTGCAGCAGTTCATCGGAGACCTGCTGGATACGCAGGGCGATTCCGAACCCGTGCATTGGCCCCATCGAATCGAGGGTCTTCAGCACCAGCAAATCGAGTGTTCCTTGCAGGACTTCAGATTTGGGAGATGGCATACGCTCCTTTAGACGGTCAACAGGAAAAAAGAGAGCATACCAAATTCCTGTTGGCCGTCAACAGGAGTTTTGGTGTAGTGAGAGGCGCCGATGGCGACTTGCGGAAAGCGCTGCAAACAAGAAGGTCGCTCGAATTCGGATGGTTGCATCGGGTGGGAACCCGCCCTGCCGAATAACCCGCCAAGCAGAAACTTGCCCTGCGATCGAATCGCGGCTCGCAATCGCGGCTCGCTTGCGTTGAGGGCGGGGCGAGCTTACGATAAGAACCTGCCGTTTCTTGATGTTTTCCAAAGCAGTAAAGGCGAAGTGATGATTGCGACGCAGAAGTGTGGCTGAGGAGAGGGAAGGACAGGCAAGAATGCCTGTCCTACCTTGAGGAGAAAGTCTGCATGAAATCGGTCGTGGTAGTGGGCGCGCAATGGGGCGATGAAGGCAAAGGCAAGGTGGTGGACTACCTTGCGGGATCGTTTGACTACATCGCGCGTGTCGCGGGCGGCCACAACGCGGGGCACACGGTCATCATTGGCAAGGACCGCTACGTGCTGCAGCTGATTCCGTGCGGAATTCTTCGGCCGAAGCAGCAAGCGGTGATCGGAACGGGCACCGTGGTGGATCCGGCCGCGCTGGTGGCGGAAATTGCGACGCTTTCCAAGGCGGGGATAGACGTGAAGGGGCGCCTGCACGTCAGCAATCGCGCGCATCTGATTTTTCCGTATCACCGGGAGCTGGACAAAGCCGCGGAAGGCGCTCGCGGCGCGAACAAGATTGGCACGACCTCTCGCGGAATCGGCCCGGCCTACGAAGACAAAATGGCGCGGCGCGGCCTGCGACAAGATTGGCACGACCTCTCGCGGAATCGGCCCGGCCTACGAAGACAAAATGGCGCGGCGCGGCCTGCGTATGTGCGACCTACTGGAGCCGGAGCTGTTTCGAAAGAAAGCGGCGCACGTGGTCGCGGAGAAGAACCGGCTCGCAAAGGGCGCGTACGGCGCGGACATCGATTTTTCGCATGAAGTGGAAGAAACCCTGAAACTGGGCGAAAAGATTCGCGGGTACATTTGCGATACGGCGGAACTTTTGAACCGCGCGCTGGACGAGGGGAAGTCCGTGCTGTTCGAAGGCGCGCAAGGGACGATGCTGGACATCGACCATGGAACGTATCCCTTTGTAACTTCTTCCAGCGCGACCTCCGGCGGTGCGGCGACGGGCGTGGGCGTGCCGCCGACGAAAATCAAGCACGTGCTTGGAATTTCGAAAGCGTATACGACGAGAGTGGGTGGCGGACCGTTTCCCACGGAGATGCCCGATCTCGATGCCAAGGAAGTGCGCGAACGCGGACAAGAATTTGGCGCGGTGACGGGGCGGCCGCGGCGCTGCGGCTGGCTGGATTTGCAGGTCCTGCGCTACGCGAAGATGATCAATGGGATCGATTCGCTGGTGATCACCAAACTGGACGTTTTTGATACGCAGCGGGAAATTCAAGTGTGCGTGGGGTACAAGTATAAAGGCACGCTGCTGAAGGAAATGCCGGCGCTCGCGGAAGAATACGAGCAGGTCACGCCCGAATACAAGATGCTGCCAGGGTGGAATGAAACAACGTACGGCTTGAAAGACGCCGCAAAACTCCCAAAAGCTGCGGTCGACTATTTGCGTTTCATTTCAGATTTTCTGCAGGTCGAGATTGGAATGATTTCCACCGGACCCGAGCGCGACGCGACGATTGTGCCCGCGGGAACGCTGCTGGCCCGGTGGTTATAGCCAGCAGCCCAAGATCTACACAATGGGGTGCCACACTCTACCTGAAATGCTCCCCTTTGAAGAAGCACGCGGGAAGGTAATCGAACAAGTTGGGAAGAGGAAAGGACCACGCGCGACCGCCGGTGTGAGCGTGTGGGACGCGCTGGGATTGGTGCTGGCGCAGGAAGTTCGGACGGACCGCGAATATCCGCCATTTGACCGTTCGACGCGCGATGGATACGCGGTTCGTTCGAAAGAAGCTGCGCCCGGCGCACAATTGAAGTGCGTGGGAGAAATCAAAGCCGGCGACACGGTGAGGGAAGCACTGGCCGGGGGAACCTGTTTGCAAATCATGACGGGCGCCGCGGTTCCAGCAGGCGCAGACGCGGTCGTGATGATTGAACACACGAGCCGTGAAGGCGTTGCCGTGCGATTCGAACGAGCGGCGCAACCCGGGCAGAACATTGTGCCAAGGGGAAGCGAGGCCGCAGCCGCGCAGACAATTTTGACGCCCGGTATGCGGCTAGGCTACGCGGAGCTGGCGCTAGCGGCGCAAGTTGGCGCGGCGCGCTTGCAATGCGCGCAGCGCCCGCACGTGGCCATTCTTTCAACCGGTGACGAAGTAGTTTTGATCGACGAAACACCGGGAGAGTTTCAGATTCGAAACAGCAATAGCGTCTCGCTGGCCGCGCAGGTTCGAATCGCGGGCGGCGAGCCAGTGGTCCTGGGGAACGCGGCGGACCGAATCGAGGATTTGGGAGAGAAAATCGAGCGTGGGCTGAAAGAAGACGCACTCGTGTTGTCGGGCGGCGTCTCGATGGGAAAATACGACCTAGTTGAAAGCGTGCTCAAAGCCATGGGCGCGGAATTTTTTTTCGACGCGGTGGCGATCCGGCCGGGGAAGCCGGCCGTGTTTGGGATGTGCCAGGGCAAGCCGGTGTTCGGTTTGCCGGGGAATCCCGTTTCGACGATGGTGACGTTCGAATTGTTTGTGGCGCCCGCGATTGATTTGTTGAGCGGTGCGGAAGCGCGCGCGTTGCCGTTGGTCGAGGCTCGGCTTGCGGAACCATTGAAGGAAAAACCCGGGCTGGCGCATTTTTTGCCCGCGCGCGTGGGGTGGGGTGGCGGGGTACCGCAAGTGAAAGCGTTAAGGTGGCAGGGCTCGGGCGATATTGCCGCGCTTTCGAACGCGAATTGTTTCCTGGTGGTGCCGGCAGACCGGGAAAAGATCGAGATTGGCGAGAGCGTTTCCGTGTTACTGAGGAAGGACGTGGTCTAGGCTCACGGGTATGGCAAGGCTTTCGCATTACGGACAGAAGGGCGAAGTGCGGATGGTCGACGTGTCGGAAAAAGCGGTAACGACGCGAACGGCGGCGGCACGGGGTTTTGTGAAAATGAAGCCGCGCGTGGTGAGCGCGGTCCGGCGGTTGAAAAATCCGAAAGGGAATCCTCTGGAAGTGGCGCGGATCGCGGGAATCGCGGCCGCAAAGAGGACCTCGGAATGGATACCTCTTTGTCATCCACTGCCGCTGACGCACATTGATGTGACCGCACGGCTATGCCAAAATGGCGTGGAAGTACGATCCACAGTGACCACGGCCGCCCAGACGGGCGTGGAAATGGAAGCTCTGGTCGCTGTTACCGCCGCGGCCCTCACAGTCTACGACATGTGCAAAGCCCTCGATAAGAGGATGGAAATCACGGACATCGTTCTCACCGAGAAGACCGGCGGGAAGAGCGGGGACTTCCATCGGCGGAAGGCTCCGCAAAGGCGCGCGCGATGAGCACGGCAGCGCACAAAACGGTAAAGCTGCTGCTTGCGGATGATAACCCGCTGGTGCGCGAGTTGATCGTGAAGGGGCTTGAAGCGGTTTGCGAGGTGGAGGCCTCCACGGACGGCGCGGACGCGCTGCTGAAGGTCGTCGACGCACCGCCAGATGTGATTCTCTGCGATTACAAAATGCCGGGCCTGGACGGCAGGCAGCTCTTCGAAAAACTGCGCGCGCGGGAGTCGACGCGGCACATTCCATTTTTGTTCATGGCCAGCCGGCCGGACATCGAGGAGCGTCTGAGGCCGCTAGTGGATGGCGTCGAGGATTTCATCACCAAGCCATTTTTGATTAAAGATCTGGTACGCATCACGAAAAAAGTTGTGGATCGCTTGCACCTCGAAAAACTGCAGAAGAAAGCGTCGCGGCCGGGAGTCATTCAGGGACGGCTGGAAGAGATGAGCATGATCGACCTGATGCAGTCGCTGGAGATGGGGCAGAAGTCGTGCCGGTTGATCGTGCGGCAAAACGGCGCGCAGTGTGAACTGTATTTTGCAAGCGGGCAGTGCCGCGACGCGAAAATCGGTTCGGTGGAAGGGGACGACGCCGTTTATAAAGTTGTGTTGTGGACGGCGGGAGAATTTGAAATCGATTTCAACGCCGCGAGTGCCTCGACAAAGACGACCACGACGCGCAACACGACCGGCCTCTTGATGGAAGCGATGCGGCTGATGGACGAGGCCAATCGCGATACGGTGGGGGCGCCGTGAGTCTCCTGAAGAAACCTTCCTGATGCGCGTAGCGGTCCTTACCATCAGCGACTCCGTGACCAAGGGCGGCCGCGGGCTGGGCTGGGAAGTCACCTCGGCGTTGCGCGTGTCGGACGATCCCGCAAATATCCGCGAGCAGTTGCGCGAACTGGCGGATTCCGGGCGCGTGGATGTTCTCTTGACGACGGGCGGAACGGGAATCGGGCCGCGGGACAACACGCCGGAAGCGACGCAGGCCGTTGCCGACCGGATCGTGCCCGGAATTTCCGAAGAGATGCGCCGCAAGGGTCTGGAGCATACGCCGACGGCGGTGCTCTCGCGCGGTACGGCTGCGGTGCGAACGAAGACGCTCATTGTAAACTTGCCAGGAAGCCCCAAAGGGGCGGTGGAATCGCTGGAAGCGGTGGCGCACTTGTTGCCGCACGCGGTGAAAGTTCTCCACGGCGCGCGCCACGACTGAGCTGCGCCCCTCCCCCTGTGTTTTTGTAAAAGATTGATGCGACTAGGGTTAAGGGGTGGGGGTCGGCAAAAAGTGTGAGGGGAAAGGACTTAGGGGAGGTAAGGGAAGTAAAGGAGGCAAAGGAAGCAAACCGAGCAGCGCTACGGGGCGAGAGCCGAGTAGTCCGGGCGGATTGGATCTTGGTTAACACGGGACAGAATAGCATGGGAGTGTCGACTGGTTAGGTGTTATGCAGGGAATGGTCAGAATTGGGGATTGGACGGCAATAGGGCAGGCTTAATGACGGTGGGGTGAAGGACGGGCGAAGCGCGGCACTTGCCTTTGAACAGGAGATTGCGTATCGTCGAAATAACAGGAAATTCGATGAATCTGGAACGCCTCAATCGAATCACGGTACAAGCCGACAAGTGCGGGGGCCGGCCATGCATTCGCGGGCAGCGCATCCGTGTTACGGATGTGCTCGAACTGCTCGGGGCGGGAGCTTCCTTCGAGGAAATCCTGGCGGATTACCCATTCCTGGAGCGCGAAGACATCCTTGCAGCCTTGGACTACGCAGCCTATCAGACTGACCACGTCGTGCTTCCGGCGTCGTGAAATTCATTGTTGATAACCAACTACCGGCTGGCCTCGCCCAATATCTTCGCGAGGGCGGTTTCGACTGCCAGCACGTCCTGAGAGGCCGGCTTGGGCGACGCCCTCGACAGCGAGATTTGCCGGTACTCCGAACTTCAAGGACGCATCATTATCAGCAAGGATGAAGATTTTCTTTACTTCGCCAAACAGCGCGAGGCGAGAATCCAAATCATCTGGGTCCGCCTGGGCAACTGCCGAACGTCAGCACTCTTGGCAGCATTCGAGCGGTCTTGGCCCAGGATCGAATCCTGTCTGAAGGCTGGCGACCGAATTATTGAAATCCGTTAGGTCGCTTGAGTGCTTCAACAGAATGGCTCAGAGCACTCGCCGAGGTTTTTGCACACCTGTCCACAGATTTGCACAAAGGTTCGATCAGAATTTGATTGACGGCGCGAACGGGAACCTCTATCTTGCGCGTCAGATTGAACCGGGAAGCTTAAGAACTTTACGGATCAATTTAAGGGGCGCAGCAAGCTTAACAGCGGTTGCGCCGCGAGATTGAATCGCGAAGCTCGAAGCCTTAACGGTTTCGTTTGGAGGGCGGGACTAGCCTAACGGCGGTCACGCCGCTAGGTTGATTCGGGAAGGTCAGAAACTTTACGGCTCCGTTTAGATGGCGCAACAGCTTAACGGTGGTTGTGCCGCGAGGTGGAACCGGGAAGCGTAAAGCCTTTACGGGTCGGTTTGGAGGGCGCAGCAAGCTTAACAGCGGTTGCGCCGCCAGGTTGATTCGGGAAGGCTAGAAACTTTACGGCTCCGTTTAGATGGCGCAGCAGCTTAACGGCGGTTGTGCCGCGAGATGGACCGGGAAGCGTACGGCCTTTAGGGATCGGTTTGGAGGGCGCACAAGCTTAACAGCGGTTGCGCCGCCAGAAGGAATCGGGAAGGTTAGAAACTTTACGGCTCAGTTAGAGGGCGCAACCGGCTAAACACCGGTTGCGCCCTCAATTTTTTGCTCTGGCGCTTCCGCTGAAGGGTCTTCGATGGATCGAGAGTCAGCCACGCGCCGAAGCGAAGAACTGCCCACTCTTTGCGCAAAAGGGAATCGCAACGGGCAGGCCACCAAGATCATCTCAGCTTTTAGGCATGGCCCTCCGCCAACGAATCGACGCGTGTTGCTGATGTACCTTCAGTAGAAAGATGCTACGTTCGGCGAGTGGTCTGGACCCCTGAAAGGAGTTTAGCCGATAGCTTTTCCATCAGATCCGTAAACAAGGAATTGCACGTAAGGAGAAAATCATATGAGCACGATTACAGTAAAAGATGGCACGACGATCTACTACAAGGATTGGGGATCCGGTCAGCCCATCGTTTTCTCGCATGGCTGGCCGCTGACCGCGGACGACTGGGACGGACAGATGCTGTTCTTCGGGCAACGCGGCTATCGCGTCATTGCGCACGACCGGCGAGGCCATGGGCGCTCCAGCCAGACGTGGGACGGTAATGAGATGGACACCTATGCGGACGATCTGGCGGCGCTATTTGAAGCGCTCGATCTCAACAATGCCATCATGGTTGGGCATTCCACTGGCGGTGGCGAGGTCGCGCGCTATCTCGGGCGTCATGGCAGCAAGCGTGTTGCTAAGGCCGTGCTGATCAGCGCTGTGCCACCGCTTATGTTGAAAACGGAAAAGAATCCTGTTGGTCAGCCCATCGCGGCCTTCGACAGCCTTCGGGCAGCACTCGTGGCCAACCGGCCGCAGTTCTACAAGGACATCACCCTCCCGTTTTACGGATACAACCGCCCCGGCGCAAAGATTTCGGAGGGTATCCGCGAGCACTGGTGGTTGCAGGGGATGATGGGAGGCGTCAAGGCCCATTATGACTGCATCAAGGCGTTCTCGGAGACGGACTTCACCGAAGACCTGAAGAAGATCGACATCCCCGTGCTGGTGATGCACGGTGACGACGATCAGATTGTGCCGATCGCCGCAGCAGGGCCCATGTCCGCGAAAATACTCAAGAAAGCAACGCTGAAGGTCTATCCGGGCTTTCCGCATGGCATGCCCACGACCAACGCGGAGCAGATCAACGTGGACCTGCTCGCGTTCTTCAAAGGCACAGCGAAAGCGGCGGCTTAACGGCTAGCTTACCCGGCCTTTCGGATTTGCCGTAAAGGCCGGGTAACTCGGTTGCAGTCAAGCCGTAGAGCCGCCCGGCAGAAAGAGAGTTGTCAGTTTTCAGTTGTAAGTCATTCGATGAAAACCAAGAGTGGAGAGTCTGAAGAACCTCCCGCGCGCTGAGGCTGCGTATCGAACAAGGAAAAAACAAGGTAGTGGCTCCGTTCGATTTGACTGGAGATGGCTGACAAAGCCATGCTACGGTACTTACTATGGCGCCTAACTCCAAAAAGCTTGCAACATCGGCCATTGTTTGGTCACTTGTTTGGGCATTGGCCATCATTGCCGCTTGCCCCAGAGATATTTATGAACGTAGTACTGGTTGAAAAAAATCTCTTTCAAATCGTAGATGCGATCATTGAGGCTGGCGATAAACCCATGGGCGTTGGGAAGTCTACGAGCTAAGGCTTCATTGATTCCTGATTCGAACGATTTGTTCCATACGATGATGTTTCCAGTTGAACCGATATTCTTCTGTAGCGACCTAACGAACAATTCGCTCGGATCTTCCAACACAGTATGCAAAAACTCCTTATGTATAGGTTCTTCGTCCAGAGATCTTGCGATATGGAGAGAATATTGAAAAGGGACGTGGTGATACGGGGCATACTGTTCAAAGAGAGGCATCGCCGAAGGATAGGTTTCGTAATCGATAAAATAAAGTGGAAACTTGAGTTTCTTCAGCTCGCCGGTTATAGCCTCTCTCTTGATCAGAGTTTCTCCCGAGTTGTATGCGCGAATCTGCGCCTGTTGAATGTCGCTGAGCTTAATATGCGTAGGTATATTTTCTAGCGTGAATACGCCGCCATCTATGATTTCCTTGAGCTTTTTGGGGCTGTTGCCGATACGCGAGATATCATGAACGCTGTAGTCCGGCACATGAGGGTTGGAATAACGGAATGTGCTGCAATGTTGTGAACGCCCCTTATAGATGCATGAGCAAGGGCCACTTGGTTCCACGTCATTCAGAAGATAGGTACGCGCCTCTTCGATTTCGCATGCTACGGTTCCGGCGATTTCATCAACCTTTGCCGTCATATCAGTAGTCGCAAATAGACTTGCGAGATCAAGCTCACCTGACCGTACGTAGCCAGGATTCAGATGAAATAGGACAACCCGGTCAATCTTCAGTCCACACCGACGGACTAGTGATGTCTGAAACGCGACGTCATATAGATGCTCTTCCTTGGGTTTCGTTGAAGACTTTATTTCGCAAATATTGTATCCGCCCGTGCCGCTGTTTAAGTCCATCACGTCAACCACTGCTAGAAAACCGTCCCGTTCGAAAATCGGTTGAAAAAGGGTCGGTGTTCTGAAAAGGGTCGGTGTTCTGGCGGCAAGCAGTCTCTCTGTCGCTTGTCGTATTTCCTCGCTACCGCCCGTTATGAAAATCCCGGCCGGAACGGCCGCGAGCTACCTCCTCAACTTCTATGCCATTGTCGATTATGGATTTCTCAAACTCTGTTAGTTCCGAGGCGTAATAGATGTCAGGCTTGTGGACCTTAAGCCAGGCGTTTTTTGGACATTCTCGCCAGAGCATGTAGTCAGTTATATACAAACAAGTAATGGAGTCGAAGGCAAGAAATTGCGGTTACAGTAATGTGCTGAAGTAACGGGGAAACTCATAACGTCACCCATGGGGCTCGGCATCCAAAATCGTCTCAGGATCTATCGTCGGAGCCACCCGCCTATGTGTGCAGATGTTTGCCCTTCTCCTTTTCCATTTGTTGCCAGACTTCACCAAGCTTTCAAGATCCACACCGCCAGCCGATTCTAGGCACATCATGCAAGTTTCTTTAATTTGGTTAAATGGCTCCTTCGGTACCTTACAGATTTTTGCAGCGAGAATAACCAAAAGCGCCGGCGCTATAGCCATTTCATTTACAACAATCAAAATTCTCGCTTCTTGCAAATAGATTTCTCCG
>WNFK01157082.1_pt1 | contig 12355 bp, 9 predicted proteins | sample 5400281 | NCBI WGS metagenome assembly WNFK01 (sample SAMN13153350, study PRJNA577476) | soil metagenome | isolation source: 20 cm soil on Douglas fir-dominated hillslope | place: USA:California | collected 2013-09-17
GTGGTTTCCAAAGGAAAGGCCCGCTCAGGCGACTTTAATGTCGTAGAAGATATATTATGTCAACTACGACTAGATACTGGAATGGCTGATGAACTACGCCCTGCTTCCCCACGGGATCATGGAACGACCACGTTTACGAGCCTTCCGGGGACAAGAATGACCTGCGCGACCGTCTTTCCCGTGGCGTAGGAGCGGACCTTGGGGTCCGCCAGGGCCGCGGCCTCGATGACCGCCCGGTCGGCCCCGGCCGAGACCTCGATGCTGGAGCGGACCTTTCCGTTGACCTGCACCACGAGGGTCACCTTGTCGCGCTCCAGAGCCTCCCTGGACGCCTCCGGCCAGCCCGCCGTGAAAATGGACCCAGACCCGCCCAGAAGGGCCCAGGCGCCCTCCGCGGTGTGCGGCGCGAGCGGCGCCAGGAGGCGGGTTCCGATGTTCATGCCCTCCTGCACTTCGGGATCGGTCCTATCTCCGCCACCATCAAGGTACTCTTGAAGTGCGTTCACAAGCTGCATCATCCCGCTTACCGCGGTGTTCAAGTGCAGCCGGTCCATGTCGGCCAGCATCTGGGCCGTGAGCTGGTGAACCCGGCGTCGGAGCTCACGGCGTGCGCCGGCCGATGCCCAGGCCGGATGCTTTCCGCCGGTCCGGGCGGCCTTAGCGCCCGTGGCGGCTGCGACATCCTCGACGAGCTTCCAGTAACGCTGTAGGAAACGGTAGGCGCCTTCGACCCCGCGGTCGTTCCATTCCGCGTCCTTCTCGGGTGGGCCGATGAACAGCGTGTAGAGGCGGACCGTGTCCGTCCCGTAGCGCTGGATCAGGTCGTCTGGGGCGACCGTGTTGCGCTTGGATTTCGACATCTTCACGCCGTTCTTGGTGATCATCCCCTGCGTGAAGAGCCTTTCGAAGGGTTCCGAGAAGGAGATCAGGCCCATATCACGCAGGACTTTCACCATGAACCGGGAGTAGAGGAGGTGCAGGATCGCGTGCTCGACGCCCCCGATGTACTGGTTGACCGGAAGCCACCTGTTCACGGCGGCCGAATCGAACGCGACCCTGTCGGACTTCGGGCTGAGGAAACGAAGGAAGTACCAGCTCGAGTCGACGAAGGTATCCATCGTGTCGCTCTCACGGCGCGCCGGTCCGCCACACTTCGGGCACGATGTATTCAAGAACGCCTCGTTCGTCCGAAGCGGCGATTCCCCCGTCGGCTTGAACTCGACCTGATCCGGGAGGAGCACCGGGAGGTCGGACTCAGGCACCGGCTGCACGCCGCACCGCTCGCACGTCACCATCGGGATGGGGGCTCCCCAATACCGCTGGCGCGAGATGAGCCAGTCGCGCAACCGGTAATGCACGCTGGCCTCCCCCGCGGACTTGGCTTCCAGCGCTCCGATGATCGCGCGCTTCCCTTCCGGGCTGGGCAGGCCATCGAACGCTCCCGAGTTCACGAGCGTGCCTTCCCCTTCATACGCGGCTCGACCGTCGAACGCACCGTCGGGGGCGCGGACGACCTCTACGATCGGAAGCTTGTATTTCTTCGCGAACTCGAAGTCCCGCTGGTCGTGCGCCGGCACCGCCATGATGGCGCCGGTTCCGTAGCCCATGAGCACGTAGTTTGCGACCCAGATGGGAATCTTGGCGCCGGTCAAGGGATGGACCGCTTCGATTCCGGCCGGCGCGCCCTCCTTCTCGGTCTCGACCCCGAAACGGTCCCCCAACCGCGCGCGGCGCAGCCGCTCGACCAGATCCGCGGCCTGACGCGGGAACGCTCCTCTTTCTTTGAGCTGCGAGATGAGCGGATGCTCCGCGGCCAGGACGACGTAGGTCGCGCCGAGGAGCGTGTCGGGGCGGGTCGTGAAGACCTCGATCGATTCCTTGGAGCCTGATACCGGGAAACGAATGGTGGCGCCCTCGCTCCGGCCGATCCAGTTCGTCTGCATGACGCGGACCTTCTCGGGCCAGTGGACGAGCTGATCCAGATCCCGGAGCAACGGTTCGGCGTACGCGGTGATCTTGAAGTACCACTGCTCGAGGTCGCGCGTCTCGACCGCGGTGCCGCACCGTTCGCATTTGCCGTCTACGACCTGCTCATTCGCGAGCACCGTATTGCAGGAGGGACACCAGTTCACGGTGCCCTTCGCGCGATACGCGAGCCCGCGTTCGTAAAGCTTTAGGAAAAGCCACTGTGTCCATCGGTAATACGTGGGATCACATGAGGCGATCTCGCGGTTCCAGTCGTAGGCTAGGCCCCAGGAAACGAGCTGTTCTTTCATGCGGGCGATGTTGCGACGGGTCCAGGTCGCGGGGTGAATCTTGTGCTCGATCGCGGCGTTCTCGGCGGGAAGGCCGAACGCGTCCCATCCCATGGGGGTAAGAACCGAGTGCCCCTGCATCCGCTTCAGGCGCGTGACGACGTCGCCTAAGATGTAATTCCGGCCGTGCCCCACGTGGAGATCCCCAGATGGATACGGGAACATATTGAGGCAATAGAAGGGGCGTTCCGCGGTCATTGGGTCCCGGATTTCGAAGAGGCCCTCCTCGCTCCAGAGCTTTCGCGCGCGCCGCTCCATCTCATGGAATGGATACAGGCTCTTCGTCCGCTCCTTGGCGTCGTCGATCACAGGCTCTCCGGAGATCCCTTTTCGAATCGATTCACCCATGGATGGCTTCCCTCACGCCGTGAACCAGGGCGTCGGCCAGCTCGGCGTCGCGGATCTCGCCGCGCTTGAGCGCGCGATCCGCGCGATAGACCTGGTCCAGCACGGCGCGAGCCTTGGCAGGCGGAAGGGGTGCCAGGGTCCTCCCCGCGCGACGATAGGAAAAGCTCTGCGGCTCGAGCGCGCCGAGGGCGATCTCGGCGAGGGCCCAAAGGGCGCTGGTTCCGCCCACGCCTTCACGGGCCAGCGCCTCGGTCTCTGCGCGCGCATCGGCATCGCTACCGGCCAGCACCGCCTGGGCCCACCGTTCCACGGAGCCGCCGACGCGCGCCTCCCGCAAGGAATCGAGCGCTTGAGCCGGCAACCGCCCTTCCGGGTCGGCATGGGCGGCCAGCTTACGAATCTCCTGGCGAAAGGACAAGAGATCGGGCGTGGCCCCGAGGATCGCCTCGACGGTTCGGCCCGGCAGTTTGAGGCCCTCTTCCCTGGCGATGATCTCGGCCCACTCGAGGCCGTCACGTCCCCGTACGACGCACGGAACGGTCACGACGCGCGCCGCGACGGTGCTCAGGAACTTGACCTCGTCCACCTGGCGCGAGGTCGTGAGGAGGAGGAACACCCCTTCCCCAGGCTCGTCCATCCATCGGAGAAGCGTTTCCTCCACAGCGCCGCCGATCTTCGATGCATCGCGGATCCAGATCCGCCGGGCTTCGCCGAAGAGCGAGAGCGTCGCGAGCGCCCCCGCGAGGGTCTCGGCGTCGAGAGCGTCTCCCTCCAACCGCTGAAACTCGGCGCCCTCCGAATCGGCCCCCGCGCGACACGCCTGGACGAGGCGGTCGCGAAGGAAATCGTCGCTTCCCGCGGCCAGCATGACCGGCGGGAGTCCTGCCGCCGGTCCCCGTAGCCTCCGCTCGGCCTCTCGCACCGTGACAATCGAGCCGCGCGAAGTCGTGCCGTCCCTACGCGATGGAGCGGCTCCCTCGCCTCCGGCTTTCACCATCCCTGCACCGTGCGGCTCACGATCTGGTCGGCCAATTTCTGGATCACGTCCCGTCTCCCGTCTGTCTCCGTTTTCGCGGGCTCCGTGCCCACCGGAACCACAGTGTACGTGGTTCTCACCGAGAGGGCGTCCTCCTTCCAGACGTCGCGATTCTTGACCATGTCTCGGAACGAGACCTGCACGGTGAGCACGACTTCGTACTCCGTGGCGCGCTCGGTCGAGGTATACCCAAACACCTGGTTCTTGTAGGCCGAGACGGTCCCACGCAGCACCGCGTCGGCGTCGCGCTCCTGAACGATGCGAAGGTGGCGGTCGGCGAGAAAGCCGTCCACCAGCGCCTGCGTGATGTCGTCGGCGAGGCCGAACTCGACCGTGTTGTTGACGAAGACCGGGATCGCGAGCGTCTTGAGGTGTGAAGGGAGGGCGCTTCGGACGGTGTAGCCGCACCCGGGGCCCGAGGCGGCGAAGAGCATGAGGGCGATCCAAATCCCCGCGGAACGCCGCGGGGCCACTCCGGGCATTCTACCCCACATCCGCGGCGGGCGTGTCCTGGAATCCATAGAGCTTCATTCGATAGCGCAGCTTGTCCCGCTTCATCTGCAGCAGGTTCGCCGTGCGGCTCTGGTTGCCACCCGACCGATCCAAGGCTCGCTGGATGATGTCCCGTTCGATGCGGCCCAAGGTACCCTCCAGATCGAACGGGACATCATCCAGGTGGGCGCCGGTGCGATGGCTGCCGTCAGGTGCTGTGTCACGATCCGGTCCCCCTGGGATAGAAGCACGATGCGTTCGAAGAGATTCCTCAGCTCGCGAATGTTCCCGGGCCAAGGATACGACAACAAGATCTGCTCTGCACCCGAATCGATCGTGGAGAAGCTCTTCCCGAACAACCGGTTGAACTGCGCGAGGAAATGCCGCGCCAAAGGAAGGATGTCTTCCCGGCGCTCGCGGAGTGGTGGGACCCGGATGGGGACAACCTTGAGGCGATAGAAGAGGTCTTCACGGAACCGCTGCTCCCGAACCATCGTCTCAAGATTTTGATTCGTGGCGGAGATGACCCGGACGCTCACGGTAATGTCCTTCGTTCCTCCCACCCGCTTGAACGTCATGCGTTCCAGGACCCGTAAAACCTTTACCTGGATCGTGAGGCTCATCTCCCCAACCTCGTCTAGAAACAGCGTGCCGCCGTTGGCGAGCTCCAGGAGGCCCTGCTTCTGCTGGCGTGCGTCGGTGAACGCGCCCTTCTCGTGCCCGAAGAGCTCCGATTCCAACAGCTCGCGGGGAATCGCGGCGCAGTTCACTTCCAGCATCGGCTTGTCGCGACGCGCGGAGAGCTCGTGGATCCAGTGCGCGATGAGCTCTTTTCCGGTTCCGCTCTCCCCCTCGATGAGGACGCTCGTGGAGTCGCTTTGCGCCACTTGCTCGACGACGGTGTAGACCTGCTGCATCGACGGACTCTGCCCGCGGACAAAATCGCGCGAGAACTTTTGGCTCTTCTGCTCCCGGTGGTGCTGGACCTCGCGGCCCAACCGCTGCGCGCTCAGCTCGCGGTCGAGCACAAGCAGGAGCTCCTCGCGGATCGGTTTCCCCTTGGTCAGGTAATCGCGGGCCCCGAGGCGCATCGCCTGAACGGCGGTTTCGTGATCGGGCTCGCCGGTCAGCATCACGACGATTTGGTCGGGCCATTGGGCGCGGATGCGTTCCAGGACCTGGATGCCGGTCAGATCGGGCAGGCGTATGTCGAGGAGCACGAGATCGGCAGGCTCCTTCTCGAGAAGCTGGAGCCCCGCCTTGCCGGAGTCCGCGGTCAGAACCTGGTAGCCCTCGGCCTTCAATTCCCGCGGAAGGAAATGGCGGATCGTTTCGTCGTCGTCGATGACCAGTACGGTTGCCTTCATTCCGGCTCCCCTCTTACGCGGCCGCTGGGAGAAGGATCCGGAATCGGGTTCCTTGGCCCGGCGCGCTTACGACCTCGATCGATCCGCCGTGGCGCTGCACGATGCCGTGCGCCACGAACAATCCCAGGCCGGTTCCCTTCGGGCGCGTGGTGTAGAACGGCTCGAAGAGGTGCGGCAGGTGGTCCGGCTCGATTCCGACTCCGGTATCCGCGATCTCGATCTCGACCCGCGAGAGGGGCGGATTTCCCACGGGGCGGGCCCGAATCGCCACTTCCCCGTGCCCTGGAATCGCCTGCACCGCGTTCTGAACGAGGTTCAGGAATACCTGCTGGAGCTGGTCGGTATCGGCCAGGACCTTGGGCCAATGATCGGCACCTTCGAGGCGTATCTCGACCCTTCCCTCTTGGATCGTTGGGCCCAGGCTCTGGATGGCCCGTCCGGCGGCATCGGCCACGGAAACCGGCCCGAGCGTGAGCATCCTGGGCCTCGTTGCCGAGAGCAGGTCCTGGATGATGCTGTTCAAGCGGGTGACCTCGCGGAGGATGAACCGGACGTCCTCGTGCCGCTCGTCCCCTTCGGGAAATCCGCGGCTCAAATACTGCACGCCCGTGGCAATCCCCGTGAGTGGGTTCCGAATCTCATGGGCGACGCTCGAGGCGAAGCGTCCGACCGCGGCCAACCGGTCCAATTGCCTGATTCTCTCTTCCATGCTTCGGAGATTGGAGAGATCCGTCAGGGTCGCGACCGCCCCGCGGACGGCTCCCTCAGCGTCGCGAAGGGCCGCCGCGTTTACCTCGACGGGAATCGAGGCGCCGTCCGGCCGGCGCACGATGTGCTCGGACGGGGCCTCGAGGCCGCCCCGATCGAGGGAGCGAAGAAGGGAGTCCCGCCAGCCCTCGGCGCCCGCGATCTCCCGTACGTGGCGCGCAAGCGCCGACTCACGCGGTGTGCCGAGGATTTCCTCCGCGGAGCGATTCCACGCAAGGACCTGCCCCTCGCGGTCGACGGCGATCACGCCCAAGGGCATGTTTTCGATCACGTCCTCTCGGAAGCGGGCTTCAAGATCGAGCGCCTCACTCAGATTCAGGTTCACGCAGAGCGCCCCGAGAGATGGGACGATCGCTTCCAGCGATGCGCGCTTCCGGTCCGCGTCCCCGACGATGCCCAGGAGGCCTACGACCCTGCCTAATTGACACGGGCCGCACCGGCGGTGCCCACCCGCCAGATCCTCGAGCGGCGCGCCGGACAACGCGCAGGAGACGCCCTCCACTCGGGAGCCGGGGCACACCGGCGCTCCCCCGCTCAGCCGATCGGCCGGCATGTCTCCCTTGATAGGCGTCGGGTGCCAGGGGCCGCCCTTGCGCCTCCCCAAGGGGTCGGCCCCCAGGCTCGGCTCCCCTTCCCCGAGCACGATCCAGCGGAGCCACCCAGGGTCGATGTCGCGCAGGGAAACCCGCTCGGCTTCTGTCGCGTCCCATGCACGGTAGAGCGTGAAACCGGGGGGGTTCCCCCGCAGCATACCGAGCCAGAGATTGGGCTCGTCCAGGGCCCGCGCGAGGTACTGAAGCAGGATTTGGTAGGGCCGGTCCGGCTCGGGATCCCGGATCGCGAACGTCATCAGCTCGCCCAGCCCTTCCAGCTGGACCCGGGTCGCAAGCTCCCTCCGGAAGTTGCTCTCCAAGTCCCCTAGAAGAAGCTCGACCAAGCCCTCGGCTGAATCGCGTCGCGGAGGCGGCCGTCGCGCATCGGGATCCGCGAGGGACGGGAGTCCGCAGAGCGCGCGAATCTCCTCGGCGCGGCGCCAGAGTGCTTCGAGAGCCGTTTCCTGTGTCGTGCGGTCGGGTGTGGTCAAGGGAGATGCGGGTGTCGGCCGAAACCCGCTGCCGTCACGCCGGACGGCGTGCGGCGGGCGCGGGGGATCCCGATCCGCACGCTATCACCGCGCGCGGCGGGGGGTCAAGCGAAACGCCGTTACCCGAGAGCTAGTGGGCTCCGTCGCCCTTGGCCATGACCTTTACGGTTGCGGCCATGATCTTGATGTCGAGCAGGAGGCGGCCGTTCTTGAGGTAATAAAGATCGTACTGAAGCTTTCGGCTCACGCTTTCGACCGACGTGTCGTAGTTCGATTTAACCTGGGCGAGGCCGGTGATGCCCGGGAGCACGCCGCAACGTTTGGGATAATCGGGAAGCGATACGGAGAGCGATTGGACAAACGTCGGGCGCTCCGGACGCGGCCCCACGAGGCTCATGTCGCCGCGCAGTACGTTCCAGAGCTGCGCGGTTTCGTCGAGCCGCGACCGGCGCAGGAATCTTCCCAAGGGCGTGATGCGTGAATCCTGTGCGGAAGCCCAGACCGGGCCGGTATGCCGCTCCGCATCCGCGACCATGGTCCGAAACTTATAGATCATGAAGGGCCGACCAAACGCGTCCGCCTTCCGACGTTCCTTGCCGGAAGACAACCTGTTCCGCCTCTGGCGGCGGTTTCGGCCGACGCGCTCCTGGGAATAAAAAATTGGACCGGGGCTATCCAACTTGACCCCGACGGCGATGGCCGCGAATACCGGTAGGAGAATCACGATGCCGATGGAGGCAAGCGTGATGTCGATCGCGCGCTTGAACAGCGGACCGAAGAATTCCTGGAAGCGCGCAGACCTCTCCGAATCGACCCACTCGGACGGAAGAATCACGATGCTCAACCCAACCTCTACTTCTTAGCCGGGCGATTGAGCCGATCTGGGCGTCGAGAGGCATGTGCTGCTCGGTCAACGCTGGAGTACGCCGAGACGGCGCGATCTCTCCGGACACCGGCACCTCGAAGAAACCGGCGAGGGGAGCTAGGCGGGTACGCCGAGCCAACGCGCATTGACCCGCGCCTTGACTCGCGTATGGAACCTGCCCCCCACGGCAACCAAAACTATACCAGCGTGCCGTAGGGGATGCAAGTACCGTTTCTGGGCTGCGCGGAGCGCTCGACCGGGTCCCGGACGGCCACCCTTACCGATCCCTTCGCAATGAAGTCAGCCGCGTGGTGACCATCTGCGCCACCACTTCGAGCAGAAGGAGCGTTCCTGCGAGCGTCTCTCGCCCGCGGTCAGGATCGCCGCACAGGATGAACCCAAGCAGCTCTCCCCTCTCGTTCAAAGGAACGGCGCACGCCGCCTCGCAGGCCGCGATCTGTTTCGCGTTTTCCACGTAAATTGGGATGAGGCCCAGATCGTCCGCCCTTCCCCGCAGGTGAATGGCGTGGCGCGACGCACGGAGCTCGCGGGCGAGCGGCTCTTCCCGCGCGACGCGCTCGGCAGGAACCGGCTGGAGCGTGCTCCCCACCACCTCGAAGTCACTCGCACCGCCCGAGGCCATGAAAAGCGTCACCGGCCCGATCCCCGCGATCTCGGCAGTCCTTGCCGGCACCATGCGGCAGAGGTCCTGGCGGGTCGAGGAGGCGTCGAGCTCGTGGGAGAGCCTGGTCCAGACCGCTTCCGGGTCGAACCGGGAGGTATAGAGAAAGGGCTCCAGAAGCCTCTGGAGGGTGCCCTGAAAACGCCGCGACATCGCGACCGCTCCCAACCCCAGGAGTGCCGCGCAGAGGGTCGAGATCCAGAAGGCGCGGGCCACGGTCCATCCGGTCACGTGGGCGATCTGGACGAGCGCGAACAAAAGTACGATGGCCGCCATCCCCACCACGAAGGAGGCGGTCTCGTAGAATGGTTTAAGGTGCGCCGTCACCGACGCCTCCGCCATGCGCTTCCGCACGAAGGCAACCGGCACCGCCGCCGCGAGGAGGGTGACCGGGATCGAGGTCAAGGCGACGTCAGGGAACGAAAGTCGCCCGGTCAGGATGCTCCTTACGGCGAGGTAGATCCACAAACCGCAGAGCAGGACGAGCGCCGCGAGCAGGGGGCGGAACACGCGCCTCCAGCGGGCCGAAAGACCAAGATAGGTCGATTCGAGATTCGCGCTCAGGAACGTGGCGTTGAGAAGCAGATTGCCCAGGAGCAGCACGGCGAAGGACGTGAGCGGAACGGCCCGTCCGTCTCCTCCTACGACGAAGCGCCCCAGCGCGGAGAACCAGTGAAGCCCGGCCACCGCTCCGAGGGAGAGCAGCGCCTGGAAGGATATGTACAGACGCCAGACTCGGGTCTGCTTCGGTTCCGTTTCGCGGGCGAGCACCACCGACAGGAGGAGCCAGGCGAGCGAAACCGGCAGCGCGAAGACGAGGGAGAGATCGAGCCAGGAATTCCGTTCCCCCCACGAGATCGCGTCGATCGCGCGCGCCCAACCGAGTTGCTGGAGCCCGAGAAGAAGGAGGGACGCCGCCGCGAGCAAGGACACGACTCGATTCGGCTTCCATAGGAGAACGACGGCTCCCGAAAGGAGCGCGAGGGCGCCGCTCGCGATCAGAAGGGGGACCATGACGGTCATGGGCCGCCGCGCGCCACGACGTGGCGAACGAGGAAGGACATGCGGGAAGGATAGAATTCCTCGCCGGCCCTGTGAAGGAGGAACTGCCCCGGCCGGGCCGGGTGCCCGAGGCGTCACGGGCGCGAAATCTTTCCATCTGGGCTCAAAACGTTGTGGACTCGATTAGGCGGATTTGGTAGTGTCTAGTTCTTGGGGGGTTTTAGTTGACGAACGTACCGGTGGCGTTCAAGGGCTACAAGCGTGGTGGCAACTCTACGCTTGCCCGGCTGTGCTTTGGTTTTGGAAATCTCCTCGCAGCGACCCCCGGGTTCCCTGCCCCTCAAGCTGTAACCGTCCATCCATCCACGACGCGACGCGGGCGCTTCGGCCGTATCGCCGTACGAGCCGCTCTCGTCAGCCTCAGCCTGACGGCCTTGTCGCTGGTCCACATCGATCCGGTTGGCGCCACGACACTGGAACGCCGTGTTGTGACCTCCAATGATGATGCCGAGGAATCCGCTACCGGGAAAGTGTCACGGACCAGTAGCGATCTCGAGCTCGTCAATGACGGCACCGATCAGATCGTGGGCATGCGCTGGACCGCGCTCACGATCCCTGCGGGCGTGACCATCACCGCAGCCTACATCCAATTCAGCGCCAAGGAATCGCAGAGCGTGGCGACGAGCCTCGTCCTCCGTGGCCAAGCGGCCGACAATCCGCTGAACTTCGGCTCGGCCAATGGCGGCATCTCGACCCGGGCGCGCACGACGGCGGCGACCAACTGGGCGCCCATGGCGTGGACCGTGGGCCAGGTGGGAGCGAACCAGCGCACGCCGGACCTGAGCGCGGTGATCCAGGAAATCGTGAGCCGTCCCGGGTGGGCGAGCGGCAACGCGCTCGTCATGATCGTGAACGGCACCGGCCACCGCACGGCGTGGGCGTGGGACGGAAGCGTGGCAGGCGCGCCGCTGCTTCACATCGAGTACAACCCCCCGGACTTTCCGCCGGTGGCCAGCCTGACGGTTTCGCAGCTCTTCACCCCGGCGCTCACCCTGCGCGCCGACGCCTCCGGCTCCACCGACACGGATGCCACCCCGATCGCCAGCTATCAATTCGACTTTGGGGACGGCAGTCCGGTCGTCACCACCACCGCGCCGATCGCGACCGCCCAGCACACGTACGCGGCTGCGGGTCCCTACACCGTGACGCTTACCGCGACCGACACCGCCAACAAGACCTCAACCCCGGCGACCGCCACAACCACCGTTCAACCTGACTTCCCGCCGGTGGCCAGCGTGGCGGTCACGCAGCTCGCCACGCCGGCGCTCACTCTAAGCGCCAGCGGCTCCGGCTCGACCGATACGGACCTGACCCCGATTGCCAGCTACCAATTCGACTTTGGGGACGGCAGCCCGGTCGTCACCACCACCGCGCCGACCGGGGCCGCCCAGCACACGTACGCGTCTGCGGGCCCCTACACCGTGACGCTCACCGTGACCGACACCGGCAACAATACGTCGACCCCGGCGACCGCCACGATCACCGTCAACCCGTCCGCCACTCCGTGACTATGCGCGCCGACGCCTCCGGCTCGACCGACGCGGACCTGACCCCGATCGCAAGCTACCAATTCGACTTTGGGGACGGCAGCCCGGTTGTCACCACCACCGCGCCGACCGCGGCCGCCCAGCACGCGTACGCAGCTCCGGGTCCCTACACCGTGACGCTCATCGTGACCGACACCGGCAACAACACCTCGGCACCGGCAAGCCTCCCCATAACCGTCGATCCGCCGCCCGACTTCCCGCCGGTGGCCAGCGTGGCGGTCACGCAGGTCGTCACGCCGGCGCTCACGGTGAGCGCCAACGGCTCCGGCTCGACCGACACGGACCTGACCCCGATCGCGAGCTACCAATTCGCGCCGACCGCGACTGCCCAGCACACGTACGCGGCGGCGGGTCCCTACACCGTGACGCTCACCGCGACCGATACCGGTAACAGCACCTCGACCCCGGCGAGCACCACCATCACTGTTCAACCCGACTTCCCGCCGGTGGCCAGCCTCGCGGTCACGCAGGTCGCCACCCCGGCGCTCACCGTGAGCGCCAGCGGCTCGGCCTCGACCGACACGGATGCTACCCCGATCGCCAGCTACCAATTCGACTTTGGGGACGGCAGCCCGGTCGTCACCACCACAGCGCCGACCGCGGCCGCCCAGCACACGTACGCGGCGGCGGGCCCCTACACCGTGACGCTCACCGTGACCGACACTGGGAGCAATCAGTCGACCCCGGCGAGCGCCACCATCAACGTTCAACCCGATTTCCCGCCGGCGGCCAGCCTGGCGGTCACGCAGCTCGCCAACCCTGTTCTCACCGTGAGCGCCAGCGGCTCCG
>WNFK01194923.1_pt4 | contig 12343 bp, 11 predicted proteins | sample 5400281 | NCBI WGS metagenome assembly WNFK01 (sample SAMN13153350, study PRJNA577476) | soil metagenome | isolation source: 20 cm soil on Douglas fir-dominated hillslope | place: USA:California | collected 2013-09-17
CCTCATTGCTCCCCTCCCGTCGCGTCCTGTCTGACCTCGTGGCGGCCGCAGTCTAGCATCACGCGGTGGCTCAGCCCGCCACGATGCGCCTCCCCCGCTCGGCGATCGCCTTGTGGACGGGGGGTCGGGGATGGTTCCTGCTGACGACCGTGAGCACGCGGGCTAGAAGAAGGAGTAGTAGAGCGCGCCGGTCAAGGTGTCCTGGGCGTGCGAGGTCGGCGTCAGCCCGTGGTTCTGGAGGCTGAAGGCGCGGCGGTTGGCCTCGTCGTGACGGAACTCGAGACGCCCCACCAGGCCGCGCCAGATCCTGTACTCGACGGTGGCGGTCAGGCTCACCAGGTCGACGTTGTGGCCGGCGACGACCGTCTCGCTGCTCCGCACTGCCTGCGGGTCGCTGAAGTACTCGGCGCGGAAGACGGTGCGGAGGGCCTTCGTCCAGTCGTAGGCCACGTAGCCGGCGACGCCGCCCCAGCGAGAGTTGTTGTCCTTCCGCGTCCCCAGCGCGACCAGCGCGGGGTCGTTCTCCTCTCCCGCGAAGTCGAAGTTCGCGGCGAGGGTCAGCTTGTCGACGCCGGTGTAGAGGATGGTGGTGTCCACGATCCACCGGTTGTTGACCCCGCCCTGCATCTGATTGCGGTTCTGCTCGGGACCGACGTGGAAGCTGGTGGTGATCGAGAACTTGTCGGACGGAGTGAAGGCGACCTGCCCGATGGCCCGGAGATAGCCGTTGTTGTTGTCGGCGCCGTCCCACCCATTGGTGAAGCCCAGGGTCACCGTGAGCCATTTGAAGAATGGATAGCTGGCGAGCGCTCCGGTGTGTGTATAGGGCGTGCCGAGGGTGTAGAGGAAATCGCGGGAGAAGTTCAGGTTCTTCGGGCTCTCATAGCCCTCGTAGCCGATGAGGGTCGCCCACTTCCCGGCCTTGAGGGTGAGGCCGTTGCCCACCGGGACCAGGAAGGACGCGTAGGCTTCCGGCAGGTCGAACTTCTCGGTGTTCCTGAAGAAGGGCGGCTGGTCGTCGCGGTCCCGAAAGATCCCGAGAGAATGGTTCTTCTGGGAATCGAGGCCGGCGGTGATCACGACCCCGTAGCCCAGGCGATAGCGCTCCGACGGGTCCTTCTTCACGCTGAGCTCGGCGGCGTTGAACGTGTAGCCGTTGTCGTGGTCGTAGAACCGCAGCTCGTTGACGTCGCCGCGGCCGGCCGTTCTCAGGTTCCACACGAAGCTGTTCTCGATATAGCTGTACAGCATCAGCTCCTCGAGGTAGGTCTTGGTCCCGCCCTCCGGAGTCGCGGGCCGGCCGAGCAGGTCGGCCACCGACTGCTGGGCACGGGCGGCGCCGGGAGCCACCAGGACGATCATCACGAGACAGCCGAGCAGCGTTGCACGTCGAGTCCTCATGGCCGGCCTACTTTTCGTCGAGCGCGAGGTTCAGCGTGAGGACGTTCACGCGGGCCTCGCCGAGAAAGCCCAGGAAGCGGCCGTCGGTGTGCCGCTCGACGAGGACCCGCACCGAATCCGGCGAGAGCTTGCGCTCCCTTGCCACTCGAGACACCTGGTAAAGGGCGGCCGCCGGGCTGATGTGCGGATCGAGCCCGCTTCCCGAGGCGGTCACCAGGTCCACCGGAACCGGAGCGGTGTTGGCCGGATCCGCCGCCCGCAGCGCCCCCACGCGACCTTGTACCGCCTTGATCAGATCCGGGTTCGTGGTGCTCAGGTTAGACCCGGACGAAGACGCGGCATTGTAGCCGAACGGGCTCGTCGCCGAGGGGCGACCCCAGAAGTACTTCGGCTCGTCGAAGGACTGCCCGATGAGAGCCGAGCCCACCACCTTCCCGTCCTTGACGATCAGGCTGCCGTTCGCTTGGAAGGGAAAGACGAGCTGGGCGATGCCGGTCACCAGCAGCGGGTAGGCGACGCCGGTGATCAACGTGAAGAGGATCAGGGACATCAGGGCCGGTCGCAGATGAGCAAGCATCGCGGCTCCTCCACTCACACGAGCTTCAGGGCGACCAGGATCATGTCGATGATCTTGATGCCCGGGAAGGGAATCAGAAGGCCTCCGACGCCGTAGATCCACAGATTACGCCGTAGCATGGCGGCCGCCCCGAGCGAGCGGTACCGCACGCCCTTCAGCGCGAGCGGGATCAAGGCGATGATGATGAGCGCGTTGAAGATGACCGCCGAGAGGATCGCGCTCTCGGGGGTGGCCAGCCCCATGACATTGAGCGCTCCCAGGGCCGGGTAGGTGGTGGCGAAGGCGGCCGGGATGATCGCGAAGTACTTGGCCACGTCGTTGGCGATGCTGAACGTGGTGAGCGAGCCCCGGGTCTGCCGGCTTCCTTGGCGGCCTGGGTCCCGGTGTTCATCGCCACCGCCACGTCGGCCTGCGCGAGGGCCGGCGCATCATTGGTGCCGTCTCCGGTCATGGCCACCAGCCGGCCCTCCCCTTGCACGTCCCGGATGAGCTTGAGCTTGGCCTCCGGAGTGGCCTGGGCCAGGAAATCGTCAACCCCCGCCTCCGCGCTGATGGCGGCCGCGGTCAGCGGGTTGTCGCCGGTGATCATGATGGTCTTGATGCCCATTCGGCGGAGCTGAGCGAAGCGCTCGCGGATCCCGCCCTTGACGATGTCCTTGAGCTGGATGGAGCCGAGCACCTTGGCTCCGTCGCAGACCACCAGCGGCGTGGCGCCCGCTTTGGCGATCGTGTCCACGCTCTGGCGGACCTCAGGCGGAAAGGTACCGCCCAGATTCTTCACGTGAGCTTCGATGGCATCGGACGCCCCCTTGCGGACCTGTCGGCCGTTGAGGTTGACGCCGCTCATACGTGTCTGGGCGGTGAAGGCCACAAACGTGGCGCCGAGTTTCTCGATCTCGCGCTCGCGGATCTGGTACTTCTCCTTGGCGAGCACGACGATGCTGCGGCCCTCCGGAGTCTCGTCGGCCAGCGACGCCAGCTGGGCCGCGTCGGCCAGCGACGACTCGGTGACACCGCTGGCGGGGAAGAAGGCGGTGGCCTGGCGATTGCCCAGGGTGATCGTGCCGGTTTTGTCGAGGAGCAGGACGTCCACGTCCCCCGCAGCCTCGACGGCGCGGCCGGACATGGCGATGACGTTCTTCTGGATCATCCGGTCCATCCCCGCGATGCCGATGGCGGACAGCAGGGCGCCGATCGTGGTCGGGATCAAGCAGACCAGCAGGGCCACCAGCACGGTGACCGTGACCGGGCTTCCCTGCCCGGCCGCCGCGACGCTGTAGAGGGAGAACGGCAGCAACGTCGCGGTGGCGAGCAGGAAGACGATCGTCAGGGCCGCGAGCAGGATGTCCAGCGCGATCTCGTTGGGGGTCTTCTGCCGCTTCGCGCCTTCGACCAACGCGATCATCCGGTCCAGGAAGGCCTCACCCGGATTGGCGGTGACCTCCACGATGATCCAGTCTGAGAGCACCTGGGTGCCGCCGGTGACCGAACTGCGGTCTCCACCCGCTTCCCGGATGACGGGCGCGCTCTCGCCGGTGATGGCCGCCTCGTTGACCGAGGCGATGCCCACCACGACCGTCCCGTCGGCCGGGATGAAGTCGCTGGCCTCCACCAGCACCAGGTCCCCCTTGCGCAAGGCCGAGGCGGAGACCGCCTCGAATCGAGCCATCCGCTCCGGACGCGGCACCCGCTTGGCCTGCAGATCCCGGCGCGCCTTTCGCAGCGAGGCGGCCTGGGCCTTCCCTCGGCCTTCGGCCATCGCCTCGGCGAAGTTGGCGAAGAGCACCGTGAACCAGAGCCACACCGAGACCCAGAAGATGAACCAGGCGGGGGCCTCTCCCTTGCCGAACAACGCCTGGACCCACAGCAGGCTCGTGAGGATGGACCCGACGTACACCACGAACATGACCGGGTTCCGCACCTGTCGCCAGAAGGTCAGCTTGCGGAAGGAATCGACGATCGCCTGCTTGACGATGCCGGTGTCGAAGAGGGAATGAGCCCGTGCCGTCGCGCTAGCCATGTGTTAGCTCCTACTTCGCCGCGATCAAGGTGAGGTGCTCGACGATGGGCCCGAGAGCCAAGGCGGGCACGAACGTGAGCGCACCGACGAGAACCACCACGCCGATCAGCAAGACCACGAACAGCGGCGTGTGGGTCGCGAGGGTCCCCGGGCCCGACGGCACGATCTTCTTCCGAGCCAGCGAACCCGCGATGGCCAGCACCGGCACCGCCAGCCAGTACCGGCCGAACAACATGGCCAGCCCGAGCGCGGTGTTGTAGAAGGGCGTGTTGGCGCTCAGCCCCGCGAAGGCGCTGCCGTTGTTGTTGGACGCCGAGGAGAAGGCGTAGAGGATCTCGCTGAAGCCGTGGATACCGGGGTTGAGAATGCCCGCCTTCCCCGCCGCGGTGACCACCCCGACCGAGGTGCCGATCAGCACGAGGGCGGGCGTGATCAGGATGACGAGGGACGACATCTTCATCTCGTAGGCCTCGATCTTCTTGCCGAGGTACTCGGGGGTGCGTCCTACCATGAGGCCCGCCACGAAGACCGCGACGATGGCGAACATGAGCATGCCGTAGAGCCCGGAGCCCACGCCTCCGTAGATGACCTCGCCAAGCTGGATCAGCCACATGGGCACCAGCCCGCCCGTCGGAGTGAACGAGTCGTGCATCGAGTTGACGGAGCCGTTGGAGGCGGACGTGGTCGCGGTGGCCCAGAGGGCCGAGTTGGCGATCCCGAAGCGGATCTCCTTGCCTTCCATGTTGCCCCCGGACTGCAGCGCGCTCGCGGTGTGATCCACGCCTTGCTTGACTAGGACGGCCCCGTTCTGCTCGGCCACGTAGCAGACGCCGAGGAGCGCCACGAACAGGATGGTCATGGCCGCGAGCACGGCCCAGCCCTGACGCGTGTCCCCGACCATGACGCCGAAGGTGTGGCAGAGGGCCGCGCTGATGAGCAGGATCGACAGTAGCTCGAGGAAGTTGGAGAGCGGCGTCGCGTTCTCCAGGGGATGGGCGGAGTTGACGTTGAAGAAGCCGCCCCCGTTGGTCCCGAGCTGCTTGATCGCGATCTGGGAAGCGGCCGGGCCCACCGCGATGATCTGCTCGGTGAGCGTCGACTTCTTCATCTTGGGCTGACCCTTGTCGTCGAGCACGGCCTTGCCGTCCTTGTCGGTCTCCGGCTCCTCGTACTGGGTCGGCTGGACCACCGCGGCCTTGGCATACGGGCCGAATGTCTGGACGACACCCTGCGAGACCAGCACCAGGGCGAGCACGAACGACAGCGGGAGCAGGACGTAGAGTGTTCCCCGGGTCAGGTCGACCCAGAAGTTCCCGATGGTCTCGGACGAGCGCCGCGCGAAGCCGCGGATCAGCGCGACCAGGGTCGCCATGCCCGAAGCCGCCGACAGGAAGTTCTGCACCGTGAGGGCGAGCATCTGGGTCAGGTAGCTCATGGTGCTTTCACCGCCATACCCCTGCCAGTTCGTGTTGGTGGCGAAGCTGACCGCCGTGTTGAAGGAGGAATCGGGCGAGACCGCGCCCATGCCCTGCGGGTTGAACGGCAGGCCCCCCTGGAGACGCTGGAGCAAGTAGACGGCCAGCAGGCCGAGGAGGTTGAACGCGAGCATGGCGCCCGCATACGCCTTCCAGCCCATCTCCGCGTTCGGCCACACCCCAGCCACGCGATAGATGAGCCGCTCGACCCCGCCGAACACGCGATCCAGAACGAGGCGGCGCCCCTCGTAGACGCGCGCCATGTACGCGCCGAGCGGCTTGGCCAGGGCGAGCAGCACCACCACGTAGAAGACGAGCTGGAAGAGTCCGTTCGCAGTCATTGAAAGAGCTCCGGCTTCAGCAGGGCCAGCACCAAGTAGACCAGGAGTCCGAGAGACACCACCGCGCCGACCAGGTAGAGCAAGGGCATGGATGCCTCCTCCTACAGCCGCTCACAGAGCTCGACGAGCAGCCTCGACAGCCAAAAAAACACGAGCGTCACGCCGAGGTACACAACGTCCGCCATCGCCGATCTCCTTCTCGTTGTCCGCACCGCCGTCGCCGCCAACCGATGAGGGCGGCTCAAATCTAGCCGCCGCGCGCGAAGGAACACCTCAAGACTGATCGCTACGACGCCGCACCCGGCCCCCGGGTGACGCGAGTCGCCGGTTCCCACAAGAACCGGGAAGACGGCGGGCCGCTTTTGACACTTTCTTGATGAGTCGCGGTATCTACTGGGGCGGTGGTTGAATCGCGCGGTTCTTCCATCGTAGGCTGGCGCCTGGCCGATTGATGAGCACCGAGCGTCGCCCGGATCCCGACGAGCTACTGGCCCGCGTCAAGGAGGCAGAAACCCGCCAGGCGCGTGGCAAGCTCAAGATCTTCTTCGGCGCCGCCGCGGGAGTCGGAAAGACGTACGCCATGCTCGAGGCCGCCCGCGAGCAGCGCGCCCAGGCGGTGGACGTGGTGGTGGGCTGGGTCGAGTCTCACGGCCGCGCCGAGACGGAAGCGCTCCTGGGTGACCTCGAGATCCTGCCCCGGCGGGCCATGGCGTACCACGGCACCACGCTGGCCGAGTTCGATCTCGACGCGGGACTGACCCGCCGGCCCACCCTCATGCTGGTGGACGAGCTCGCCCACACCAACGCGCCCGGCTCGCGCCACGCCAAGCGCGTCGAGAGCCTCAACGACGTGGTGGCGAAGATCACCGGGGTGGTCGTGCGCGAGACCGTGCCGGATTCCATCTTCGAGCACACCGACGAGGTGGAGCTGATCGACCTGCCCCCCGACGACCTGCTCCACCGCCTCCGGGACGGCAAGATCTACATTCCCGAACAGGCCCGCGAAGCGGCCGAGAACTTCTTCCGCAAGGGCAACCTGATCGCGCTACGCGAGCTGGCCCTGCGGGTGACCGCGCAGCACGTGGACGCGGAGATGCGCCACTACATGCGCGACCACGCGATCCGCCAGACGTGGCCGGTGCGTGAGCGGCTGCTGGTCTGCGTCGGGCCGAGCCCGTCCTCGATCCGCCTGGTGCGCGCGGCCAAGCGCATGGCGGAGGGGCTCGGAGCGGAGTGGATCGTGGCCTACGTCGAGACGCCCGGCCAGGCGCGCCTGGCGCAGGACGCGCGCGACCGCGTCGCCCAGACCATGCGGCTGGCCGATCAGCTCGGGGCCGAGACCCACACGATCACCGGGGCCCGCATGAGCGACGAGATCCTCGCCTTCGCGCGCGTCCGCAACGTGAGCAAGATCGTGGTCGGCAAGCCGGCGCGGCCGCTGTGGAAGCGCCTCGCGATGGGCTCGATCGTGGACACCCTCGTCCAGGGCAGCGGGGAGATCGACGTCTACGTGATCAGCGGCGATCGCGACGACTTGCGGCCGCTGCCCCCCCGCCCGTGGCGGCGGCAGACCCACTGGGGGCCCTACGGCGCGGCGGTCGCCTCGGTCGCGATCTCGACCGCGTTCGCCTGGGCGATGTTCCCGTACTTCGCGCTCTCCAACCTGATCATGGTCTATCTCCTCAGCGTGATCATCGTGGCCACCCGGTGGGGCCGCGGCGCCTCCCTGCTCGCGACGCTGCTGAGCGTGTCCGCCTTCGACTTCTTCTTCGTGCCGCCCTACTTCACCTTCGCGGTGACCGACACCCAGTACCTCGTCACCTTCGCGGTCATGCTGGTGGTGGCCCTCGTCATCAGCAGCCTCGCGGTGCGCATCCGCGCCCAGGCCGAATCGGCCCGGGAGCGCGAGCGTCGCATGGCCGCCCTGTACGCGATGAGCCGGGAGCTGGCCGGCACGCCCGGCGCCCGCGAGCTGCGGGAGATCGCGGTGCGGCACATCGCGGAGGTGTTCCGGACCCGGGTCGTGGTGCTGCTGCCGCAGCCGGATGGGCGCCTGGCCCCGGCCGACGACGACGCCCAGTTCCCGATGGACGCCAGCGAGCTGGCGGTCGGCCAGTGGGTGCACGAGCACGGGCAGGTCGCCGGCCAGGGCACCGATACGCTCCCCGGGGCCTCCGGGCTCTACGTCCCGCTCACCGGCTCACGCGGCACCGTGGGGGTGCTCGGCCTCCGGCCGCAGGATCCGCGCCCGCTCCAGGCCCCGGAGCAGCTCCACCAGCTCGAGGCCTTCGCGAGCCAGACCGCGCTCGCCATCGAGCGGGCCCGGCTCGCCGAGGACGCGGAGCGGGCCCAGGTCCGCGCGGAGACCGAGCGGCTGCGCAACTCGCTCCTGAGCTCGGTCTCGCACGACCTCCGCACCCCGCTCGCCTCGATCACCGGGGCGGCCAGCACGCTCCTGGAGAACGAGGGGCACCTCGACGCGGGCACCCGCCGCGACCTGCTGGAGTCGCTCCACGAGGAGGCCGACCGGCTGAACCGGCTGGTCCAGAACCTCCTCGAGATGACGCGGCTCGAGTCGGGCGCGCTCCAGCTCCACACCGAGTGGCATCCCGTCGAGGAGGTCGTCGGCGCCGCGCTGGGCCGCTTCGGCAAGCCCCTCGCGCGGCGCGCGGTCACCACCCACGTGCCCTCCGAGCTGCCGCTCGTCCCGATGGACGACGTACTGGTCGAGCAGGTCCTGATCAACCTGCTCGACAACGTGCTCAAGTACACCCCGGCCGAGAGCCCGGTCGAGGTGACCGCGGAGGACGCGGGCGGCGCGGTGCTCATCGAGGTCGCCGATCGCGGGCCGGGCCTGCGGCCGGGCGAGGAGCGGCTCATCTTCGAGAAGTTCCACCGCGCCGAGGCCGCCCCGACCCAGCGCGGCGCCGGGCTCGGCCTCGCGATCTGCCAGGGCATCGTCAACGCGCACGGCGGGCGCATCTGGGCCGAGAATCGGCCGGGCGGCGGCGTCAGCGTCCGCTTCACGCTGCCGGTCAAGGAAGCGCCGCCGATCCTGAGCGAGCACGATGGCTGAGCCCGGCGCGAGTGCGTCCGCGCCGGCGCCCCCGCCGGTCGTCGTCCTGATCGAGGACGAGCCCCAGATCCGACGGTTCCTGCGCGCAACGCTGGGCGCCCACGGCTATCGCCTGCACGAGGCGACCTCGGGTGAGGACGGGCTGATCGAGGCGGCGAGCCGCCAGCCCGATGTCGTCATCCTGGATCTGGGCCTCCCCGACCTGGACGGCCTGGCCGTGATCCGGCGCCTGCGCGAATGGAGCCGCGTGCCGATCATCGTGCTCTCCGCTCGGGGCCAGGAGCGCGACAAGGTCGCGGCGCTCGACGCCGGGGCCGACGACTACGTCAGCAAGCCCTTCGCGGTGGGCGAGCTGCTCGCCCGCCTGCGCGTCGCGCTCCGCCACGCGGCCGGCGGAGACTCCGGCGAGCCCACCTTCAAGGTGGGCGATCTCCTGGTCGATCAGGTCAAGCGGCAGGTCCTGCTCGACGGCAAGGACGTCCACCTGACCCCGATCGAGTACCGGCTGCTGACCACCCTGGTCAAGCATGCCGGCCGGGTCCTGAGCCAGCGGCACCTATTAAAGGAAGTGTGGGGGCCCGCCCATACCGACCAGGCCCACTACCTGCGCGTCTACATGGGAGCCCTCCGCCGCAAGCTCGAGCGCGACCCCGCCCGTCCCCGGTACCTGCTGACCGAGCCGGGGGTCGGCTACCGGCTGGCCGCCGAATAGGGTCAGATCCTCCCAAAACCTTGACAGGCCGGACTTAGTGTCTTAGTGTACTAGGACACTAACCCCTATACACACGGGCCGGCGATCCCACTGTCCTAGGACACTAGGCGGCCCCCATCAAGGAGGATGGCGATGAACACGCACCTGCACGAGCAGCTGGTCAAAGAGCGGTTGGACGAGGCCCGGGCGACGGCAGCCCACCTGGCCCTCCTCCGAAAGCTCCGGCCGGCGCGCCGGCCCGTGCGGGTCGCGGTCGGATTCGCGCTCATCAAGGTCGGGCACTGGGTGGCCGGGCGGGCGCCCAAGCCGGCCACCGGCCCGCGACGAGCGACGGCCTGAGGGGAGCCGCGGACGTGGCGCGCGAAGCCTCGCAGATCGCCCCGCCCTCGGGGCTTCGGGTCAACCGGAAGAGCGCGGTACCCGTCCACGTCCAGCTCCAGACCCAGATCCGGCACCTGATCAACACCGGGGCGCTCAAGCCCGGGATGCAGGTGCCGACGGTGCGCCAGCTCGCGGGCTTTCTCCGGATCAACCGCAACACGGCAGCGCGGGCGCTCGCGGACCTGTACCAGGACGGCTACCTGGAGAGCCACCAGGGCCGCGGGACGTTCGTGGTCGACCGGCCACCCGCCCACGAGGGCCGGGCGGCGCGTAGCCTCGAGCGGCTGGTGCAGGACACGCTCGACCGGGCCCGGCGCCTGGGCTTCACTCACGATGAGCTGACCGCCACCATCGCCGCGCAGGCCCCCGCGGTGCGGGCGGCGCGCCGGACCAAGGCGCGCGTGCTGCTCGTCGAGTGCAATCATCCCGAGCTCATCCGGTATCGTGAGCAGCTTGAGGAGGAGCTGCCGCTGGTGGTGGACCGGGTGCTCGTCGATGAGCTCGCGGCGAGGGTGCAGGAGCCGGGGTTCCTCAAGGGCTATCGCGCGGTGATCACCACGTTCTTCCACATCCACGAGGTGAAGCAGGCCGTGCCGCTCGACGGGCCGCCCGCGCTCGCGCTCCTGTCCGAGTCCAACATCTCCTCGCTTCTGCGGCTCACCGAGCTGCCGCCGGGCACCCCGGTCGGCCTGATCTGCAGCATCCCACGCGGCAGCCAGAATCTGCTGAGCTCGGTCCAGTCCGCGGGCCTGTCGCATCTGGTGCCGGTCCTGGCCTCCGCCGACGATCCGTGGTCCATCGACCGCCTGCTCGAGAAGACCCGCATCATCGTGTGCTCCGAGCAGGCGCTGGGCGTGCTCGACGGGCGGCTCCCGGACGACGCGGAGGTGATCCGCGCCCACCGGCGCCTGGACGCGGGGGGGATCGAGCTCCTCCGTGATCTCCTCGCCCAGCACGACGGGGAGCGCGCATGATCGCGCGCGAGGCGATGACGCCGGCGCCGCTGACCGTGACCCCGCGGACCAGCGTGGCGGCCGCGCTGCGCCTGGCCCGCGACAACGGCATCAGCCACCTGCCGGTGGTCGAGCGCGGCCAGATCCTGGGTGTGGTGCGCCAGGACCGGCTGCTCGCCCTGACCCCATCCGAGGCCACCACGCTGTCGCGCCACGAGATGCACGACGCGCTCGCGCGCCTGACCGTCGAGCGCGCGGTGGAGCCGGCCCTCACCCTGCCCGCCGGCACGGCGCTCGCCGACGCGGCCCGCCTGCTGCTCGCGCGCGGCGCCCACGAGGCCCTCGTGACCGAGGACGGCCGGCTCGTCGGCATCCTCACCCACTCCGATCTTCTGCGCGCGCTGGTGCTCGACCAGCCGGAGGCCGTGGCATAGGCACCGGGCCGGCGGTCTGCGTCTTCGACCTCGATCACACGCTGGTCAACTCTCCGCTCGATCTCAAGGCCGTGGGCCGCGACATGGAGGCCTTCGTGCGCGCCCGGGGGATCCCGGTGCCCGAGCGAGCACTGCGCTGGTCGGGCGCCGAGCTGTTCGACCTGGTGCGGCGCGAGGCCGCGCACCTCGAGGCCGAGCTGCTCGCGATCCCGGTGGCGCACGAGCGACGGGCCATGGCCGACGCCACGCTCGTGCCGTTCGCGCGCGAGACGGTGGCCGCCATGAAGGAGCTCGGCTTCGCCACCGCCATCTGGACCAACAACGACCGGGTCGTGGCCGACTTCGTGCTCGCGCGCTTCGATCTGCTCCCCCACCTCGACCTGATCGTCACCCGCGACGAGATGCGCCGGCTCAAGCCCGATCCCGACGGCCTGCGCGTGGTCCGGGAGCGCTGGCCGCACGCCGACCAGATCGTGGTCGTGGGTGACTCGTGGGTGGACGGCGCGGCCGCCCTGGCCGGGGGCGTGCCCTTCATCGCCTACCGCCCGGACCGCGACGAGATGGAGCAGCGCGGGGTCGTCATCGCGGCGGAGATCCACTCGCTGCTCGATCTGCCCGCCGCGCTCGCGTAACCCGTATAATTCGGCGCGTGGACCTGTTCGACACCCCGCCCTCCTCCGCCCCCAGGGCGCCCGCCCCGCTGGCCGACCGCATGCGGCCCACGCGCCTCGACGAGGTCGTCGGCCAGCCGCAGCTGACCGCGCCGGGCAAGCCGCTGCGCCGGGCCGTCGAGGAGGGCCAGCTCCACTCGATGATCCTGTGGGGCCCGCCGGGCACCGGCAAGACCACGCTGGCGCGCCTCCTGGCCGACGTGGCGGCCGCGCGCTTCGTGCCGTTCTCGGCGGTGGTGTCGGGCGTGAAGGAGATCCGCCAGGTGATGACCGAGGCGGAAGCCGAGGGCGGCCGGCGGGGG
>WNFK01260141.1_pt2 | contig 12343 bp, 14 predicted proteins | sample 5400281 | NCBI WGS metagenome assembly WNFK01 (sample SAMN13153350, study PRJNA577476) | soil metagenome | isolation source: 20 cm soil on Douglas fir-dominated hillslope | place: USA:California | collected 2013-09-17
GTGATCAGGTCGATGCCGACGAGCGACACGCGGACCCAGGCATCGATGACGATTCCTTTGTCCAGGATCCGGTCGAGCACATCGATGAGGCTCGAGCCACCTGGACTGCGTTCTACGACCGCCATCTGCTAACCCCCTTTTGTCTTGAGCTGTCGCTCGAGATGCGCGATGCGGGCTTCGAGGCGCGCCACTTCGCCGGCGCCGATCCCGTCAGTCTTGCGCGTGCCGCCGAAAGCAGGTTCATTCCGCCACCAGTTGAGGCCGATCTGCTCCGCCTTGTCGATCGAGCACACCAGGAGGCGGATGCGGATCGTGAGCAGCTCGACGTTCGCGAGCGACACACTCACGTCACCGGCGACGACGAGCCCCTTGTCGAGGACGCGGTCGAGGAGGTCGACGAGCGTCGCCGACTCGTGCTGGGCTCCTGGAGAAAGCCGTCCCATGCTCACGACGAGGCTCCGATCCGGAGCTGGATGTCGTCCTGGTCGAGGCCGAACTGCTCGGCGATCTCGCCGATCTTCTGCTCGAGCCGCATGAGTGCGAGCCCGACCCGCTCCACTTCATCGTCGCTCAACGTGCCGCCCTCCATACGCCGAATCGCCTGGCGCTCGAGCACCTGCCGAAGGAACTCCACCAGTGTCAGCACGAGTCCGGCGAGCCCGCGCTCGATGTCGTCCGGGTCGAGATCGATGCGCTCCGGAAGAAGCGAGCGGAGGCGAGCGATCTCCTCGCGCAGCTCGAGCTCGATCTTGGTCGTTTCGGGTGCGGTCATTCGCTCACCGCGAACGTATACGGAGCCCAGGGTCCCTGCACGACGATCGTGACATCGGGAAGCTGCGCGCCGAGTCGTTCGAGGCGCGCAGAGAGTTCAGCGATCTCATCCCGCGTCACCAAGGCGGACATTGAAACGGCCACCGCGGGTCGAGGGCAAGTCCGGTGGCGCACGAATGCTGGCTCGGTCGCCAACTCGCCGAGGAGCCGGGCAACGATGGCTTCCGCGCGGATTTCGCGCTCCCGTTCGGTCCGGCTGCGCTCCAAGCCTCGCTCGAGGTACGCGCGCCCGCTCCCGGAGCGGACGATCGAAATCGGTGAGGTCACTCCTTTATCACGCCAGGCGCAGGTGATCGCGAGCTCGCAGCGATGCCCGAGCCGGGCCAGCTGCGAGGCGAGGTCCACCTCGCGGCCCGCGAGGCGAGCCCGCAGCGCGCCGTCGTCGGCGAACACGCTGCCGAATCGCGCGGGGAGGCACGGCACGCGCTCGAAGACCGCCTGGATGATGCGATGGTGCTCGAGGAGCTCCGGCTCTCCAGCGACGCGAGACGTCTCCCATGGTGACGCGAGCGCCGCCACCGCCGCTCCCGAGACGGACGTGAGGCCGAGGTCGGCCGCGACGCCGGCGTCGTCGGTGGCGACGATCGCGCGAAGGAGCAGGGTCATATCTTCGTCCCGGCGCGGCGGATCGTGTCGACCGACGAGAGCACGACGCTGAGTCCGAGATAGATGAGGTCGACACCGGCGACCGAGATCGTGAGCTCGCCGGTGAGCACGACGCCCCGATTGAGCAGGCGATCGACCAGCTCCACGAGTGGCACGTCGAGCGTTGCGGCTTCGCGCGTCACGGCATCGCTCCGAAGCGATACGCGGGCCACGGCCCGCTCGCGCGGACGTGATAGCCGCGCGGGCCAAGCTCGCTCTCGAGCTGGCCGATCGTCTTTGCCAGTGCGGGCTCCCGTTCACGTGCGACGAGGATCGATGCGCGGAGCGCGACCGCGTCCGAGCCGCCGGCCACGACGGATTCCTGATATGTGCGCACCGCGACGCTCTCGAGCGCAGCGAGCGCGGTGTTGGCCGCCTCGCTGTCGCGCTTCTCGATCGAACGGGAGAGTGTCGTGCCGCGCTGCTTGTCCAGAAGGAACGCGCGGCCGGGCGGGCTCGCGGCGATCTTCGCGTCGAGCTCGCGAACGTCGGCATCGTCGCCGGGGGCGTCCGTGTCGCGCGAGACCGTCACGACCCACTCGGCGTGTCCCGCGAGCGACGTCAACTGTGTGCTGCGGTCACCGGCGTCCTCGCGCAGCATCTGCCGGACGCGTTCGTCGTCCCGGTAGATCGCGCCGAATGACAGTGGCAGGACCGTCCCGAGAAGCTCGAGAAGACGTCCGTTCACGGCCTGGTGCTGCGCTGCGCGCGCGGCGAGCCAATCGAGATCGCGCACGTGCTCGTTGAGGGCGGTCTCTCCGTACTCGGCTTCGTCGACGTCGCTCGCGGCCGCGAGCAGCGGACCCTCCACGACGGAGCCGACCGCGCTCTCGTCGATGCCGGTGAGGCCGGCGGACGCGACGCGCGTTGCATCACTCGCTCTCGCGATTCCGTACACGTAGCGAAGCCGGCTCATCGGATCTCGTCGGGGAGCTCGATGACGACCTGGCGCGCGCCGTCGTCCGGAAGTGCGGAGAGCTGCGCCTGTGCGGCCGCCTTCTTGTGCTCGCGGATCTCGCGCAGACGTGCAAGCAGCTCGGCCTCGCGTTCGCGGAACTCGTCTTCGGGCATCCTGCCCTCTTCGTACGCCTCGTTCACGAGAATGAGCTGCTCGCGTACCGGATCCTCATCCCACATCTGGTGCTCGGCGACTTCGAGGACCTTCTCGAGGCAGTAGCGGATGCCGGCCGCGGGCGCCGTCACCGGCAGCGCCAGGAGCTTGAAGAGGATCACGCGCCCGACCCGGCGGCCCGCTCCAGCTTCAAACGGATCGTGACGAAGTTGTACGGCGGCCACGGCCCGGTGTACTTCCAAGAGAGCTTGCCCTCGAATCGCTTGCCGATCTCCTGTACCCGCTTGTCGAACTGGTTCGCCTTGTCGCGCGCGACGAGGAACGCGCCGTTCATGATCATGCGGTCGCCGATGACCTTGTTCGATCGCGACGCGATGACGGAGTCCTGAAGCGCCTCGTAGATCTCGCGGACGTACGCCTCGGACTTCTCCGCCAGGGCTTGCTCGACCAGACGGCCGAGCTGCATGCGCGCGAAGTACGTGGATGACTGCTGGTTCGTCTCGATCTGTGCTTTGAGGCGCCTGATCTCCTCGTACTCATGCTCCACTTCCGCGAGCACCGACTCGCGGTCCCAGTTCACCTTGAGGCCGAACTCCAACTTGTCCTTCATCTTGCCCAGCACGTCGCGAAGCTCTTTGTACGTGTCCTTCAGGAACTCCCGAGTGTCGTCCTCCGTCTTGAAGAGCGTCCCGAAGCTCATCGGGACGGGCGTGAAGTTGTTGTCGATCATCACGACCTCGTTCACGTGCTCGTGGGTGAGCGCGTTCTCGCGTGTTGGGTCGTAGACCATCAGCGGACTGCGGCTCACGACCGCCGCGAGGTCCTGGTGGTGGACGGTAAAGACGTCGTCGCCGCGCCCGCCGATCCCGATCTTTCCGAATGAGCGCGGCTCGGCCGATTCGATGATGCAGTAGACGTAGATGCCCTCGCCCGATGCGGGCTTATCGCTCGGCGGTTGCACCGTTACCGCTTCCATGGCCCGTCACTTTACGGGCGCGCACGACATCGCGAAAGTGTCTGCCCAGAGTGCGCTCGCTCGGCCGTCCGCCTATGCCGGCGACGAGTACTCGACCTCGGTGAGCGCGGCGACCACCGCTCGGACGGCGCCATCAGGCGCGCGCAGCGGCTCGGCGTCGATCCGTAATGATGCGTCGCGACCACGCGCTGGCAGAAAGATCCGGATGCGCAGATCGCGGAACGCTTCGCCCGCCAGCGCTCGCGCGAGCGCCTCGTCGACCGACGGCAGGTCGCTGCCCGTCGTCGCGTCCCTGAGTCGGTACGCCTTCGCGGCCTCGGAGCTGACCGTGGTGAATGGCCCGTCGCCCAGCAGTGCCTTCGCCGCGCGGTTCACCTTCGCGATCGCGCCCCGATGGTCGAGCACGACGATGGCGCTCGGCACGAGATCGAGCAGCGCGAGCTCTTCCGCCGAGAGCTCCACGAGCGCCTGGCGCGCGCGCACTGCGTCGGTCATGTCCACGGCGAGGATGCTGATACCCGCGACTCCGTCCGGTCCGGGCAGCGGCTGAAGCGTGACCTCTGCGTAGCCGTCCTCTTCATCGGGCCCGCGTCCCCAGCGGCCGCGGAAGTTGTGGAGCAGCTGTGGCTTCCCGGTCGCGTAGACCTCGTCGAGGACCTTGATCGCGCCGCCGGGGAAGACGTCGCGGAACGCTCGACCGATGAGCCCGCTCGGCGTGCCCGACGCATCGGCGTACGCGGCGTTCACGGCGACGAAGACGTGGTCGGGCCCGCGCACGATCGCCGTCATGACCGGCGAACGCTTGAAGATGTAGCTCAGCCACTCGGGGTCGAGGTCGGTGGTGCCGATGATCTTGAGCTCGGTCGCGATCTCGGCGAGGGCCGCGCGGTTACGAACCGCGAGTCGGTGAAGGAGAGTGGACACGTGCTCCTTGACGGCTTGCTCCGACAGGCCCATCCGGTGCGCGATCTCCTTGTTCTCGAGACCCTCGGCCACGAGCTCCAGCACCATGGCCTGCTTGTCGGTGATCCGCCTGCCCCGGACGCGGCGGCGCTCAGCTTCGGGCGCGCTGTCCTTCAACTCCGGCCCCGCCGAAAGAGGTGGCCACTCTGCGTCGCGTCTGAGACGTCGGCTCGGTTGGCTTTCAACTATACGTAAGTATGGCTTTTCGCCAGGAGGTAAGCACGCCTATAAATCGTGGTCCCTCGCGTGATTCGCTGCCGTCGCGAAATCCGGCTGGTGGTGGTGTGCGGTGCTCGACGAATCCAAGGTGATACTCCTCGTCGAGGACAACCCCGACGACGAGGCTCTCACCCTGCGCGCATTTGCCAAGCACAACATGGGCAACCGCATCATCGTCGTCCGAGACGGTGCCGACGCGCTCGATTGGCTTCTCAAACGTGGCGTGCACGCGAGCCGGCGCGAACCAGATCCGCAGGTCGTGCTGCTCGACCTGAAGCTGCCGAAGGTCGATGGCCTCGAGGTGCTCCGGCAGCTCCGTGAGGATCCGAAGACGAAGCTGCTCCCGGTCGTCATCCTCACCTCGTCCAAGGAGGAGTCCGACCTCCTCCGCGGATACGAGCTTCGCGCGAACAGCTACATCCGGAAGCCGGTCGACTTCGCGCGGTTCGTCGAGTCGGTACGAGAGATAGGGATGTACTGGCTCGTCCTGAACGAGCCGCCCCCAGGAAAGCATTGAGCACACCGCTCCGTGCGCTCATCGTTGAAGACTCGGCCGATGACGCGGAGCTTCTGGTTCGCGAGCTGCGTCGCTCCGGGTACAACGTCACGTACGAGCGCGCCTTCGACGGTGACTCGCTCGACCATGCCCTGACGGCAGGGCCCTGGGACATCGTGTTCTCGGATCACAGCATGCCAAAGTTCGGGTCGGGGGCTGCTCTTCAGATGGTGCGCGGCCGCGACGCGGACGTTCCGTTCGTGATCGTGTCGGGCACGATGGGCGAAGACGTTGCCGTCGATGCGATGCGCGCCGGGGCGAACGACTATCTCGTGAAGGGCCGGCTCGCGCGTCTCCCCGCGGTCGTCGACCGCGAGCTCCGTCAGACGGCTGCTCGAGCGGCGCGCCGCTCACTCGATCACGCATTCACGGCGCTGCGGGAAGTTGCCAGTGCGATCGGCGGCCTGCCCGAGCCCAGCGCGGTGGCGGAGCTCGCCGCGAGACACGCGCGGGAATTCGCGCAGGCCGACGGCAGCGCTGTGTATGCCTGGGACGCGGGGTCGCAAGTGCTCCGCGCGCTCTCGATCGAAGGGATCCCTGAGGGTCAGCGAGCGCACGTGCTGCGGAGCGGCGAGGGCGCGGTCGGCAGCGCGTTCGCGAGACACGAGCTCGTGGTCGTGGACGACTACGGCCGCTGGCCGGCCGCAACCGCGATCTCCAAGAGTTTCGTGAAGAGCGCGATGGCCGCGCCGCTGCTCGTCGGAGACCGCGCCGTCGGAGGCGTCGTGGTCGTCAGCAGCACTCCGCGCACGTTCTCAGAGGAACAGCGGCAGCTGCTCTCGCTGCTCGCCTCCGAGGTCGGGCCGACGCTCGAAGTGGGTCGTCTCTTCAGCGAGTCGGAACGCCAGCGCGTCGAGGCCGAGGCGCTCACTGAGGCAGCGGGGATCGTCGCCGCCGGGGCGCTCGCGCACGACGGGCTCGCCTCGATCCTGGCGGCAGCACAGCGGGTCGTCACTACCTCCGTCGCCGGTCTGTTCGTACCCATCAGCGGCGATCGCCTGCAGCTCGTCGCGGCCGTCGGCAGCTTCCGGGATGCCAAGGGCCGCACCTTCCCCACGGCGTCAACGATCGTCGGTCGCGCGATGCGTTCGGGGGCAGTGCAGATCCGCGCCGAAGGCGAGCCGCCCGAGGAGACGCAGATCGCGCTGGGCCGGCCGATCGCGCTGGCGGTGCCGATCGTGAGGAACGAGACGAGCATCGGCGTACTCGGGCTGGCAGCGGACGAGCGGCTCACGGCGCGCGACGTCGACCTGCTTCGACGATTCGCGTCGCTCGTGGCGATGGCGCTGGAGAACATGCGCCTGCAGGCCGAGTCCGACGCACGGGCGGGCGATCTCGAGCGACTCGCGCATTTCGACACGCTCACCGAGTTGCCGAACCGCGCGCTCTTCCGTGACACGGTGCGCGTCGAGCTCGCGCGCGCTGCCGCGGCCGGCGATCGACTCGCGGTGCTGTACATCGATATCGACCACTTCAAAGACCTGAACAACTCGCTCGGTCCACGGCTCGGGGACGCCCTGCTGCGGGCGATCGGCCCGCGTCTCCGCGAGTCCATCGGCAATGTGGTCGTGATCGCGCGGGTCACCGGCGACGAATTCGGAGTGCTCGCCGCTGTCCCGTCTGACGATGCGGCGCTTCTCCTGGGACGTGCGGCCCACGAGGCGTTCGCGCACCCACTGCGGATCGACGACCACGTGGTCCAGACACGTGTCAGCGTCGGGGTCGTCACGTCCCCGCGCGACGGCGATGACGCGGACACGCTCATGCGGCGAGCCGAGGTCGCCGTGCAGATCGCGAAACGCGGTGACGGCTGGGCGGCCTACGCCGAGGAGCACGACGAATATGCCCCCGAGCGCCTCACGCTGATGGCGGAGCTGCGCCGCGCCATCGCGGGGGACGAGCTGCTGCTCCACTACCAACCGATCGTCCATCTCGCGACCCGCGAGACCCATGGAGTTCATTCCTCTGGCCGAGCGAGCCGGTCTCACGAAACCGCTCACGGTCTGGGTCCTGCGCGAGGCGTTGGAGCAGCTGCGCCGTTGGCGCAGTCAGGGACTGGAGCTGTCGGTCGCCGTGAACCTCTCGATGCGCACGCTGCACGATCCCGACCTGCCGCAGCTCGTGCACGACCTCATCGAACGCGCCGGCGTTCCTCCGGCCCTTGTCGGGTTCGAGATAACCGAGAGCGACGTCATGGCGGACGCCGAGGGTGCCATGCGTGGGCTGCAGGCGCTCCGAGAGCTCGGCGTGAAGATCGCGATCGACGACTTCGGGACCGGGTACTCGTCGCTCGCGTATCTGCACCGTCTCGCGGTGCACACCGTGAAGATCGACAGATCGTTCGTGTCGCGCATCACGACCGACGACAACAGCGCTTCGATCGTACGCGCCACCGCCGACCTCGGTCACGCGCTCGGCCTCGACGTCGTTGCCGAAGGCGTCGAAGACGAACAAGCCTGGAACCGCGTCCGGTCCCTGTCGTGCGACTTCGCGCAGGGCTATCACATCGGTCGGCCGATGCCGGGCGCGGACATGCCGGTGTGGGTCAAGGTCTGGCGCGCGGTCGCATCGGGATGACGCGCCGCGTGCTCGGACGGATCCCGCGCTGGCTGACGACTGCTGTCATCGCGGTTGCGGCATGTGTGCTGCTCATGGGCCCGGTCGCTCTTTTCGGCGGATTCACCCTGCGGACGTCGCTCGAGGATCTGAACGGACGCAGCCTCAGTGAGCGGCAGGGCGACGCGGCGCTCGCCGCTACGTTGGTCGGGCGGACGATCTCCACGCGCGCGGAGCAGCTACGTCTGCTCAGCAGCCGCGATGACTTCTACGCCGCGCTCGTCCGTGGTGACGGCGGCAGGCTTTCCGACCTCTTCGCGCCGATCGTCAGCGGCGTGCCTGACGTCGCCACGGCCGGTGTGCTCGATCCAGCGGGCAAGGTCATGGCGCGCTTTCCGGTCGACCCGACGGCCATCGGGCTATCGCTGGCCGATCGTGACTTCTACACCGGCGCGGTACAAAGCAACGGCGTCTTCATCGGGGATGCGGTCACGTCCCGGATCGACCCGACGCTCACGATCATCACGCTCTCGTACGCCGTTCGCGAGGGCAACGTCGTTCGGGGGATCGCGATCCTCTCCGTTCGGCCCACGACGTTGATCGCGGACCTCCAGGCCGCGTTCACCAGCCCGGGCCGTGAGGTTCTACTCGTCGATCATCGATCGGCCACGATCGCGAGTACCACCCAGCGCCCGATGCTGAGCCTGGTCGATGTTCCAAAAGAGGCCGAACAGGGACTGGCGTCGTTCGACGGTAAGCCGCGCGCGTTCGTTGGGGCTCCCATCAGCGGGACCGGCTGGACCCTCTACGTGCTCGACGATCCGGCGCGCATCTACGCGGCACAGCGCACCCTTGTCACGCAGCTCGGGAGTCCGCTCGCTCTTTCGATCGTCGTCGCGGGCCTACTGGCTGCGCTGCTCGCGAGTGCATGGTTGTTGCTCACGCGGGGACGCCAACGACTCGCCGCCGCGAACGTCCAGCAGCGCGAGCTGAACGCTGAGGTGCATGGACTCAACACAGCCCTGCACCACAACGTTTCCGAGCTGCGCGCGCTCAACGACGAGCTCGGCGCATTCGCGTACTCCGTCTCGCACGACCTTCGCGCGCCGCTGCGCAGCATCGATGGCTTCAGTCAGATCCTGCTCGAGGACCAAGGACCCGCACTCGGCGACGAAGGCCGTAAGAATCTCGATCGCGTGCGCGCCGCCGCGACGCGGATGGGCGCTCTCATCGACGACATGCTGCTGCTGTCGCGACTGACCCGCGATGAGATGAAGCCCGTAACGGTGGATGTGACCGCCGTCGCGCGTGGCGTTGTCGACGAGCTCCGCGCGCACGACCCCCAACGGAATGTCGAGTTCGATAGCAACGGCGCCTTGCCAGCGAAGGGCGACGAGCGGCTGTTGCGTATCGCACTCACGAATCTGCTCGGCAACTCGTGGAAATTCACGCGTCAGCGTACGCCGGCGCACATCAGCTTCGGCGGCGAGACGCGCGACGGCGAGGCGGTGTTCTACGTGAAGGACGACGGTGTCGGCTTCGACATGCGATACGCCGATAAGCTGTTCGGCGCCTTCCAGCGTCTCCACACCACGACGGAGTTCGAAGGGACCGGCATCGGCCTCGCCACTGTCCAGCGCATCGTCCACCGTCACGGTGGTCGGGTGTGGGCAGAGAGCGAAGTTGGCAAGGGGACGACCTTCTACTTCACCCTGCCGTCGGCCGATGTGCCTGCCCGCGGCGACAAGCACTCGTAGGAAAGGCCCGCTCCTTACGCCGTAGCATCTGCGGCGCATGAGACAGCTTGCCGTGTGGCTGAACTCCCCTGTTGGACAGGTGATCCGCGACATCATCGAGGGCGGCATTGCTGGCGCGGTCGCCGCGGTCATCGCGCTGCAGCTCGACGTCACGACACCGCAGGCGATCGCGATGGCGCTGCTCACCGGCTTCATCTCGGCTGCGATCGCGGTCGCGCGCCGCAAGCTCGTCGGGGCGAACCTACCGCCTCCGAGCGCGCCCTAGCGCCCTAAGATCACGACCGGGGCCCGTGCGCTTCGCGCCCTAAAATCACCATCGGGCCCGTATCGCTTCGCTCACGGGCCCCGTCGTCGGCCGCTAGCGCGAGCGAGCTCGCGCCGCGGCACTCCTAGGGGCCCGTAGCTCAACGGTAGAGCAGGGGACTTTTAATCCCTTGGTTCCGGGTTCGAATCCCGGCGGGCTCACCGCCGCGATGCGGTCCTCCACAAGATCACGTTCAGCGTCGCCGCGATGACCAGCATCACGAGCACCACCTGCAGGACCGCCTCGCGCTGACCTTGGAACGCGAACCACGGTGGCGTCAAGACAGCGACCTGGAAGGTCCAGTACGAGAGCGCGAACGTGTGCGCCCAAAGCCACTGCGCACGCGTGTGCCCGCGTAGATAGGAGCTGAGCAGGGCGATCCCGATCGCCGCCTCGACGAGGTGGCCCAGGCCGCTCACGAACTGGATCTCGGTCTCGCTCGGGATCGTGTCGTGAAAGCGAAGGAGGATCTCCGTCGAGAGGGCAATGCTCCCGAGACCGAAGTAGGTGAGGATCACGGCCAACGTGGGCGCGATCCGCCGAAGGGTGTGTGTGCGCCGAGGCAGAACGCTCACAAGCACGGCACCCAGCAGCAAGCCGCTGGTCATCGCTGTCGTCGAGCTGATGAAGAGGTATGGGTTTCCGAACACATACGCAAGCAACCCGCCGATATCGCCGATCGTCGGGAAGGCCGAAGCGTGCACGGGTCCCCTTCCATTCGTGCCGAGTGCGCTCGGCTCTCATGGGATAACTACGGACCGTCACAGACAGCACGCGGCGTGTGTGTACGAGGAGGATCAGCGCAACGACGAGCTTCAGCGCATCGGGTCGAAGAGATCAGCGTCTGGATGCGTGGCGCCACGCACGAGCGTCGCGACGAGCTCGGCCGACGCTGGACCGAAGGCCATCCCGTGTCCGGTGAAGCCGCCGCACACGAACATGCCCGGTGCGATGGCGCCGATATACGGAAGCGCGTCGTGCGAGAAGCCCATCGTCCCGGCCCAGCGATGCGTGACCGCGGCCGTGATGGCGCGCTCTCGCAGGAAAGCCTCGAGCTGCCGCTGGATGACGTCTGTCGTGCGCTCGTCTTCGCCGACCTCTTCGTCGACCGCGGTGTCGCGCCAGCCTCCGACGAGAACGCGGCCGTCGCCCGTCTGCCGCCAGTACTGATAGCCGCGATTCGCGTATGCCGGCCGCTCGAAGACAGGCGCTGCGGGAGCGGTCGCGAGCATCTGCCCCCGGACCGGGCGCACGCGGGAGGCGGCGAGATGAGCGGTGTACGCGTTGGTGCAGAGGACCACCGCGCCCGCGCGAACGACGGCTCTCGCCGTCCGCACCTCTCGGGGCGCGACCGCCTCCACCGGGGTCGATCCGTGGATGCGCGCGCCTTTCTTGACCGAGCTCGCCGTCGTCGGCGTACGTCGCGGTCTTTGCGGCCGGATCGACGCTGACGGCAACGCCTTCCGACGACAGCCGGCGGGCACTACCTTCGATCTCGCGCCACTCCGCATCGCCGCCGGGGATCTGGTCGGATCCGTTCCACCGGAGGTCGCAGCTGATGCCGTGCTCCTCGACCAGTGAACGGACGAGCGCCTGCGTGCGCTTCGTGAAGTGCCAGATCCGGAGCGCGTTCCGCTCTCCGTAACGATGTGAGGCGGCGACAAAGTTCTCGGCGACGCCCGCGAGAAGGAAACCCGCGTTGCGTCCGCTCGCGGCCTCGGCAACGCCGCGCGCTTCGAGCACGATGACCTTTGCACCGGTCGATGCGAGGAAGTACGCGGTCGCGACGCCCGCGATGCCAGCGCCCACGATCGCGACGTCTGCCGTTACATCACGATCGAGTGGTGGATAGGAGCGCGAAACCCCCTCGAGCCAGAGACTCATCGTCGCGGAGTGTTCCACGTCTGCGTTAGGCTGACGGCTGCTTCCGTTGGGTCTGGCAGACGTGAGCACACGTTGCCTCTGGGGGGTTGGGATGGGTCGCCGTTTCTTGATCGCCGCGGTCGCTTGCGCGATGCTCGGGCTCGGGTTCCCACTCGGAGCAAGTCGCGCCGCTGGAGTCTCGGCCGATATCGTGATCAGCCAGGTCTACGGCGGTGGCGGTAACGCTGGCGCCACCTTCAAGAACGACTTCATCGAGCTCTTCAACCTCGGGCCCTCCACGGTCAACGTGAGTGGGTGGTCCGTTCAATATGCCTCCTCCACAGGGACGACCTGGTTCAAGACCGATTTGAGCGGCTGGATACAGCCCGGTCGTTACTACCTCGTCCAAGAGGCCCCGGGAGCCGGCGGCACGACGAATCTGCCGACGCCGCACGCGATCGGAACTATTGCGATGGCGCTCGGAGCTGGCAAAGTCGTGTTGCTCAACACGAACGTGCTCACAACGGCAGGGACGGTGTGCCCCAGCGGTGCGTCAGTCATCGACATCGTCGGTTACGGCCCGGCCACGACGTGCTCTGAG
>WNFK01238802.1_pt1 | contig 12341 bp, 13 predicted proteins | sample 5400281 | NCBI WGS metagenome assembly WNFK01 (sample SAMN13153350, study PRJNA577476) | soil metagenome | isolation source: 20 cm soil on Douglas fir-dominated hillslope | place: USA:California | collected 2013-09-17
TAGAGCGCGCCCATGATGCTGCGGTTCTTGCCGAGGCGGACGAAGAACGTGCCGGCGATCGAGGTCAGGATGCAGGCGCCGGCAATCGCCAGCGGATACAGCATCATCGCGGATTTCTGTTCGCCGGTGAAAAAGATCGACGCCAGCACCATGGTCGCAACCGTGGTGACGGCATAGGTCTCGAAGAGATCGGCCGCCATGCCGGCGCAGTCGCCGACATTGTCGCCGACATTGTCGGCAATGGTGGCGGGATTGCGCGGGTCGTCTTCGGGGATGCCGGCTTCGACCTTGCCGACCATGTCGCCGCCGACATCGGCGCCCTTGGTGAAGATGCCGCCGCCGAGACGGGCGAAGATGGAAATCAGCGAGGCGCCGAAACCGAGCGCGACCAGCGAATTGACCACGGTGCGGCTGGCGGCGGGATCGGTCACCGAGAGACCAAGCAGTCCGGTGAGGATGGCGTAATAGCCCGCGACGCCCAGCAGGCCGAGCCCGACGACGAGGAGTCCCGTCACCGCGCCGGCCTTGAAGGCGACCGACAGCCCTTCGGCCAGACCCTTGCGCGAGGCTTCGGCGGTGCGGACATTGGCGCGCACCGATACGTTCATGCCGACATAACCGGCGGCGCCCGAGAGCGTCGCGCCGATGAGGTAACCGACGGCGACCCGCCAGCCGAGCACGAAGGCGGCAACGAAGATCACTGCCCCCGCGATCGCGATCGTCGTGTACTGGCGATTGAGATAAGCGTTCGCGCCCTCCTGGATGGCGGCGGCGATGTCCTGCATCTCTTTAGTGCCGGGGCTGAGCGCGAGGAGCTGGCGAACCAGCCAGCCGCCATAGAGAAGGGCGACAACGCCGCAGACAAGAACGAGGCCAAGCTGAAGGCTCATCTTTCAATCCTTAATATCGCGTTTGGCGGTGATAGCGGGCGTGCTGCCCCTTGAGAAGAAGCGCGAGGCAATCCCCCTGCCCCGGCGCCGCCTTTTGGAGGCGGGCGACCATGCCAAAGTCGCACGCGCGAGGCAACCTTGCTTACGGCCGTTCGGCGGCTTGGTTCAAGGGCCGGGCTGGAAGAGCGCGATGACGATCTGCTTGAGTTTGAGCGCGCTGACGGTGCCGGCGGGAAGGATCTGGGTCATGCGGGCCAGGAGCCGGGCTTTGACGGCGACCGCATCGACGGCTTTGGCGTCTTCGGCATTGATCTTCTCGAGGATGATCCGGTTTGCGCCGGGCGACGCCGGGGTCAATGCGATGGTGATGTAGGCATAGCCTTCGAGCTGCGCCGCAACATTCATGGGAGAAAGGATCGGCGGGAGCTCGACGTCGACCGGGCCCCGATCTTGCGTCGAGACGGCCGCGGAGGCGTGCGGTCCGAACGGAAGCGCCAGCGTCAGCGCGAGGATCACGGTCAAGGTTTTCATCGGCGGAAGATATTCGGAGACTGGCTAAGGCTTGGTTAGCGGGCGATTTTTGATTTGCCGCATTTTCTGCGGCGAACCGCGGTAGGCACTTCGCCGGAAAATGCTTCAGAAATGGGTGAAGCCGGGGCGGGTTATGGGAAGAGGCTTGCCTGAGGCGTCGGCGAGGACGATTCCTTTGCCGGCATCGACGCGGCCGATTTCGTGCAATTCGACACCCAATTCGCCGGCAAGCGCTTCGAGCTTGGCGCGAAGCGACGCCGGTGCGGTGAACGCGATCTCATAATCGTCGCCGGACGTCGCGGCGCGGACGATGGCTTCGGTGCCGGTGCCCCAAAAGGCGCGCGTCGCCGGCGACAGCGGAAGCCGCGCCGCATCGACGGTGATCTTCACGCCGGAGACTTCGGCGATATGGCCGAGGTCGGCGAGCAAACCGTCGGAGACATCGAGCGCTGCGGACGCGAGCCCGACCAGGCGGCGGCCGAGGCTCAGCCGAGGCTCCGGCAGCTGATAGCGCGAGACCAAGGCAGAGCGAACGAAATCGGAGAGGCCGGTTCCTTCGCCTTTCAGCACCGCGAGGCCCGCGCCGGCATCGCCGACAGTGCCCGACACGAAGACGATATCGCGAGGCCGCGCCCCCAAGCGGCGCAGCATGCGGCCTGCTTCGATGATGCCGAAGGCGGTGATCGAGAGCGTCAGCGGACCCGGCGTCGCGGTGGTGTCGCCGCCGATGAGCGTGACGCCAAAGCGGTTCTGATCGTCGGCGAGACCGGAGGAAAAGCGGTTCAGCCAATCATTGTCGGCCCAGGACGCGAGAGACAGAGCAAGGAGATAGGTTTGCGCCTTCGCGCCCTTCGCCGCGAGGTCGGAAAGATTCACGCGCAGCGCTTTCTTGGCGATCAGATCGGGCGGATCGTCATGCAGAAAGTGCACGCCTTCGATGAGGGTATCGGTGGTGACGACGAGCTCATGACCGGCGGGTACGCTCAAGGTGGCGGCATCGTCGGTGAGGTTAAAGGCGCCTTTTTCCTTCGCGGCGAGCGGCGCGAACAATTTCGCGATAAGCGCGAATTCGCCCAGGCGCTTTGGTGGAGCGTCGGAAGCCATGCGCCATCATAGCATCGGCTGGGGGCGATATGCCGCTCGTCAAATGGGTTGCCCCCCACCCGAACCGCCTCCGCTACGCTGCGGCGGTTCGACCTCCCCACAAGGGGAAGGTGAGTTTAAAATTCCACGTCGCCGGCGGGCGGCGAGGCGCCGAATTCCGCGGCGCGCTTTTGCCGGGCGAGGCTATCCAGCACGGCGTTGACGAAGCCAGGCTCATCGCCATCGAAGAAATCGCGCGCGAGCTCGACATATTCGTCGATCACGACTTTTGCCGGCACATCGCGCCGCGCCACCAGCTCATAGGCCGCGGAGCGCAGCAGCGCGCGCAGGATCGAGTCGATGCGTCCGAGGGTCCAGCCGGCCGCCAGCGCGCGCGCAATCGATGTGTCGATCTCGACCTGGTGCTTCAGCACGCCATGCACCAGATCGGCGAAGAAGGCTTCATCGTGGCGCGGCGTTCCCGATTCCATGTCGCGGCCGAAGCGATGCTCGATGAACTCGCCGATGACGTCGTCCGGATCGATCCCGGTGATTTCGAGCTGATACAGCGCCTGGAGCGCGGCCAGCCGCGCGGCGCTGCGCGGCTCATGATTTCCCGAGGTTTGCGCGTTCGTCATGGCAGCGACGCGAAGCGTTCCTTGAGCGCGACCAACGCAACACAGGCGCGCGCGGCATCGCCGCCCTTGTCGAGCTCCTCCCGCCTTGCGCGGTGGAGCGCTTGCGCCTCGTCCTCTACGGTCAAGATTCCATTGCCGATGCAAAGCCCCTTGTTGGTCATCAGTTCCATCAAACCGCGCGCGGATTCGCCCGCCACGACTTCAAAATGATAGGTCTCGCCGCGGATCACGCAGCCGAGCGCGACGAAGCCGTCATAATGCGGCGCGGCCAAGGCAATCGCGGCGGGAATTTCGAGCGCGCCCGGCACGCTGATGCGATCGCTGGCGACGCCGGCCAAGTCGAGCGCGTGGGTGGCGCCGTCGTAGAGCGCGTCGGAGATCTCCGGATAGAAACGGGCTTCGACGATGAGCACGCGCATCATTTCACCGTGCCCGGCACGATGGGCCGCGTCTCGACGATCTTCAGACCATAGCCTTCGAGCGCGACGACCCTGCGGCCCGAAGTGTTGGTGAGCAGGATCATGCTTTCGATGCCGAGATCGAGCAGGATCTGCGCGCCGACGCCGTATTCCTTGAGGCGGGAGTGCTCGTCCGAAGCGGGTTTCGCCGATGCGGCAAGGACCTCCGAAACCGGCGCGATGCGGCTCCGGCGAATGAGCACGATGACGCCGCGTCCCGCCGCGCCGATCATGCGCATCGATTCACCCAGGACGTCGCCCTGGCCCCATTTGGCGGCCAGCGTATCGTCGAACAAATTGTAAGCGTGCATGCGCACGAGCGGCGGCTCGGGACCGGAGATGTCTCCCTTGATCAACGCCACATGCTCCTGGTTTTCGATCGTGTTGAGATAGACCACGAGCTTGAATTGACCGCCATTGCGGCTTTCAAAATCGATTTCCTTGGCGCGCTTGACGAAATGATCGTGCTTGCGGCGATAGGCGATCAGATCGGCGATGGTGCCGACCTTGAGCCCGTGCAATTGCGCGAATTTCACCAGATCCGGCAGGCGCGCCATCGTGCCATCGTCGTTCATGACCTCGCAGATGACGCCGGCCGGGTAGAGCCCGGCGAGGCGGGCAATGTCGACCGCGGCTTCGGTATGGCCGGCGCGGATCAGCACGCCGCCATGACGCGCGACAAGCGGAAAGACGTGCCCCGGCATGATGATATCGTCGGGGCCCTTGGTCGGATCGATGGCGACCGAAATCGTGTGCGCGCGATCATGGGCGGAGATACCGGTGGAGATGCCCTCCTTGGCTTCGATGGAGACGGTGAAGGCGGTCTGGTTGCGGGTGTGATTCTGGGCCGCCATCATCGGGAGCTTGAGCTGATCGGCGCGCTCTTGCGTCATGGCAAGACAGATGAGGCCGCGCCCGAAACGGGCCATGAAATTGATCGCCTGCGGCGTGCACATCTGCGCCGGGATGACGAGATCGCCCTCGTTCTCGCGGTCTTCGGCATCGACCAGAATAAACATGCGCCCGTTGCGCGCGTCCTCGATGACGTCGGCGAGCTCGGAAATGTAATCGTGGAAGACGTTCATCGTTTGGCCAGCCGCGCGACATAGCGCGCCAGGAGATCGACTTCGAGATTGACCTTGGTGCCCTTCCTGGCCGCGCCGAACGTCGTCACCTTCAGCGTGTGGGGAATGATATTGACGCCGAAGCGCGCGCCTTCGAGTTCGTTCACGGTCAAGGACACGCCGTCGAGAGCCACCGAGCCCTTGGGCGCGATGAAGCGGAGCAAGTCTTTGGCCGCGCTAAAGACCAGGCGCTTGGATTCGCCTTCTGTCGCGACACCGACGATCTCGGCCAAACCGTCGATGTGGCCGACGACGATATGTCCGCCCAGCTCGTCGCCAAGGCGCAGCGGCCGCTCCAGATTGAGGGGCTGGCCTTCTTTCCATTTGGCGATCGTCGTTTTGGACACGGTCTCGTTGGAGGCCGTGACGGCGAACCAGCGATCGCTGTTCGCGCCCTTGTCCGCCACCGTGAGGCAGATTCCCGAACAGGCGATGGAGGCGCCGATATCGATGTCGCGCACGTCGTAATGCGTGGCGATGACGACATGCGTGTCGCCGCGCTTCTCGATATGCCGGACGGTGCCGACATCGGTGACGATGCCCGTAAACATGGAGGGGTTTTAACCCGTGACCTCATAGCTTTCCAGGACGTCGGGACCGAGCGTCTCGCGCGACACAAGGCGAAGGTGCGGCGCGGTGTCCAGATTTCCGGGATCGAGCACGCCCAGCGCGCTGCGGCTGCCCTCGCCCAACAGGATCGGAGCGCGATAGATATGCACTATATCGGCCAATCCCTGGTTTAGAAGCGCTGCGTTCAGCGTCGGTCCACCTTCGACCAGGATACGCGTCTTCGCGGCCAGATGCGTCATTACGGAATCAAGTTCGAGCCGCCCTTGGGCGTCCTTGCGGCCGCGCACAATCTCGACGCCGAGCGCGCTCAGTTCATCGCCGCCGCTCTCTTCGGCCGTGAAGACAATGACGCGCTCATCTCGCGCGGTACGGGCGAGCTGCGAAGCGGGCGACAGGCGCAGCTTGGTGTCCAGCACGGCGCGGACCGGCGAGCGGTGCTGCAGTCCCGGCAGGCGGCACGTCAACAAAGGATCGTCGGCAAGCACGGTGCCGATGCCGACCATGATGACTTCGTGCTGGGCGCGCAGGAGATGGCCGTGGCGGCGCGCGGCTTCGGAGGTGATCCACCGGCTTTTGCCGTTGTCGTCGGCGACGAAGCCATCGGCGCTTTCGGCGATCTTCAACGCGACGAGCGGCCGCTGCTCGGATTGCAAAATGAGAAACCCGGCATTCAGCGCCCGGGCATCGGCTTCGCAGATATGCGTTGTGACGGGGATGCCCGCCGCTTGCAGCTTGGCGAAGCCCTGGCCGTTCACGCGCGGATCGGGATCGAGGAGCGCGGCCACGACGCGGCCGACGCCGGCCGCGATCAGCGCTTCGGCACAGGGCGCGGTTTGGCCGTGATGGGAGCACGGTTCCAGCGTGACATAGACGGTGCTGCCGCGCGCCGATGCTCCGGCCTGCGCCAGGGCCACGGTTTCCGCATGCGGACGGCCGCCCGGTTGGGTCCAGCCGCGGCCGGCGATCCGGCCCGACTGTGAAACGATGACGCAGCCGACGGCGGGATTGGGCGCGACACGGCCCAGCCCGCGCGCGGCCAGGGACAGCGCATGGCGCATATGGCGAATGTCGTCTGCTTGCGCGGTCATATTGCGGGCTTCCCCACTCGAGGGAAGATTCCTTTGTTTGTCGCGCAATCTTACGGCGAACCGCGGTAGGCACTTCGCCGGATTGCGCGCTCTAATCCCGATCGATGCTCGAGAGCTCGCCGACAAAGGTCTCGAAATCCTTCGCCTCGCGGAAATTCTTGTAGACCGAGGCGAAGCGGATATAGGCGACCTTGTCGAGCGAAGCGAGCGCCTGCATCACCAGCTCGCCGATCACGCTGGAGGGGATCTCGTTCTCGCCCATGCTTTCGAGGCGGCGCACGATCCCCGTGACCATGCGTTCCACGCGTTCGGCTTCCACAGGACGCTTTCGCATTGCGTGCTGCACCGCGCGTTCGAGCTTTTCGCGATCGAAGGGTTCGCGCCGGCCGGCCTTCTTGATCACGGTGAGCTCGCGCAATTGCACGCGTTCGAACGTTGTGAAGCGGCCGCCGCATGCGGGGCACAAACGCCGGCGCCTGATCGCGGCGTTGTCGTCGGGAGGGCGGCTATCCTTCACCTGGGTGTCGTCATGTCCGCAGAACGGGCAACGCATTGGAAAATGCCTTTCTCCAAATCTATGGATAAATCGGAAAGCGGCGGCAAAGCGCGATGACGCGTTTCTTTACGCTCTCTTCCACCGCGGGATCGCCATCTTCGCCCTTCGCCGACAAGCCGTCGATCACTTCTGCGATCATCCGTCCGATGTCCTTGAATTCGGCCACACCAAAACCGCGCGTCGTGCCGGCCGGCGATCCGAGCCTAATCCCCGACGTGATCGCGGGTTTTTCGGTGTCGAAGGGAATGGCGTTCTTGTTGCAAGTGATGTTGGCGCGGTCGAGCGCTTTCTCGGCGGCACGGCCGGTGACTTTCTTGGGACGGAGATCGACCAGCATCAGATGCGTGTCGGTGCCGCCCGAAACGATATCGAAACCCGTCGACTGCAGCGTCTCCGCCAGCACGGCCGCGTTTTCGACCACGGCGCGCGAATAACGCTTGAACTCGGGCTTCAGCGCCTCGCCGAACGACACCGCCTTGGCGGCGATGACGTGCATCAGCGGGCCGCCTTGCAAGCCCGGGAAGACGGCGGAATTTATCTTTTTGCCGAGCTCGGCATCGCGCGAGAGAATCATGCCGCCGCGGGGACCGCGCAGCGTCTTGTGCGTCGTCGTCGTCGCAATGTGGCAATGATCGAGCGGATTGGGATGCACGCCGCCGGCAACGAGGCCGGCGAAATGGGCCATGTCGACCATGAAATAAGCGCCTACCGAATCGGCGATGCGGCGGAAGCGCGCGAAATCGATGATGCGGGGATAGGCCGAACCGCCGGTGACGATCAGCTTGGGCTTATGCTGCTGCGCCAGCGCCTCGACTTCGTCCATGTCGATGCGATGATCCTTGCGGCGCACATTGTAGGGAACCACGCGATACCATTTGCCGGAAAGATTGACCGGCGAGCCGTGAGTCAAATGGCCCCCGGATGCGAGATTGAGGCCCATGAAGACGTCGCCCGGCTGCAGCAGGGCGAAATAGACGGCTTGGTTTGCTTGGGCGCCGGAATGGGGCTGCACATTGGCAAAGCTGCAGTCGAAGAGCCGACAGGCGCGCTCGATCGCAAGGCTCTCGGCGACGTCGACATATTCGCAGCCGCCGTAATAGCGCCGGCCGGGATAGCCTTCGGCATATTTGTTGGTCAGGACCGATCCCTGCGCGTCCAGAACAGCGCGAGAAACGATGTTCTCCGAGGCAATCAGCTCGATCTTTTCCTGCTGGCGCTTGAGCTCCGCAGCCACGGCGGCAGCCAATTCCGGGTCGGCTTCGCGGAGCCCCCGGGTGAAAAAGCCTGATTCTGTTGCATAAGTCTTTTCCGTAATGTCCGTCATGCCTGCAGCGCCCCGACCAACCCAAGTCTTTTGTGGACTTATGTCCCACCTTTACCAAATCTTGGGCGCATGCACGATAAATCGTGGTGCCGCGCCCAAAAAAATCTTGCTTTAGCGATCAGCCCCGATCAGCGCTTGAAGTCGAAGCAGGGTTTAAGCAAAGCCAGTGCGGGGTCAAAGCTGTCGATTTGGCAAGAAACAGCCGACGTTCGGGCAAAGGCCAACACGCTGAGACTGGAATTCCCGCTTGATTTCGATTTGGCTTGGATTACGTCAAAGCGGGCTTTTTCCTCCCGGTTATTTGCACCTGCAATATGGCGACAAACGAAACCACGGCTTCTTTTGCTTGATTTCTTGGGTCTCCAATGGATATACGGACGTGTTAGAGCATTGTCTGTGACCAACTCCAGGGGGAAACTAGAGATGGCGCAAGTTCCAGACGTTCCGAGCGTGAAAACGGACGATATCCTCAAATTGGCGACGGAAATCGTCGCTGCTTATGTCAGCAACAATCCCATTCCCGTGAGCGAACTCCCGGCCATGATCAAGGCCGTGCATGGCACGTTGGGCAGCCTTGTCGGCGGGTCCCAAGGCGAAGTTCAGACCACGCAGAAACCGGCGGTTCCGATCAAGCGATCGGTGACGCCTGATTACATCGTCTGCCTGGAGGACGGGAAGAAGCTGAAAATGCTGAAACGATACCTGCGGTCCAACTACAACATGACGCCGGAAGAGTACCGTGCGAAGTGGGGCCTGCCGGCGGATTATCCGATGGTGGCGCCGAATTACGCCGCCCAGCGTTCGGAGTTCGCCAAGAAGATCGGACTCGGCCGTACGGCGTCTTCGACGGGACGCCGCCGCAAGGGTTGAGTTCTACTTCTTCCCGGCGCGTTTCTTGAGCATGAATTCCAGCTTCTGGATGGCAGCGGCTTCCAGAGCTGCGCGTTCCGCATTGGCGGGACCGGTGATGGATATTTCCGTCCCCGTGGCGGAATCGATTGCCGACACCTTGGCGTAGGCGCCGATTGTCACGATCTCGATGAGAATTTCCCGCCCGCTTTCGTTGCGGCGGACCATCAAGCCGCGCGGCGAAGCCGCAGCGCTGTCCATACCGTATCGATTGCGGCGACCAGCTCTTCCATTTGCGCGTCGGTGTGCAGCGGCGAAGGCGTAATGCGCAAGCGTTCCGTGCCGCGCGGCACGGTCGGAAAATTGATCGGCTGCACATAGACGCAATGGGTGTAGAGCAACTCGTCGGAGACCACCTTGCAGAGCGCGGCGTCGCCGACGAGAACCGGGACGATGTGGCTCGGGGAATCGACCAGCGGCACGTTTACGCCGCCGAGCAACCCTTTCAGCTTCGCCGCGCGGCTCTGCAGTCCCTCGCGTTCGGCGTTGCTGGCTTTCAGATGGCGCACGGCGGCGAGGGCGCCAGCGGCAATTGCCGGCGGCAGCGACGTGGTGAAGATGAATCCCGCGGCAAAGGAGCGAACGCAATCGATGATCGCAGACGTTCCCGTGATGTAGCCGCCCATGACGCCGAATGCCTTGGCGAGCGTTCCTTCGATGATGTCGACGCGATGCATTTGGCCGTCACGCTCGGCGACGCCGCCGCCGCGCGGTCCATAAAGGCCGACACCGTGCACCTCGTCGAGATAGGTCATGGCGCCGTAGCGTTCGGCGAGATCGCAAATGGCACCAATTTTTCCGAAGTCGCCTTCCATGGAATAAACGGATTCGAAGCAGACGATCTTGGCCGAGTTCGGAGACGCGGCGCGCAAGAGCTCCTCGAGATGCGCCATGTCGTTGTGACGATAGATACGCTTCTCGGCGCCCGAATGGCGCATGCCTTCGATCATCGAGGCGTGATTGAACTCGTCCGAAAAGAAGACGCAGCCGGGAAGCAATCGCGCCAGCGTGGAAAGCGTCGCTTCGTTGGAGACGAAACCCGACGTGAACAGCAGAGCGGATTCCTTGCCGTGCAGATCGGCAAGCTCGCGTTCAAGCTCGACGTGGAAATGATGCGTGCCCGAGATATTGCGCGTGCCGCCGGAACCGGCGCCCGCGACGTCGAGCGCCGCCTGCATCGCGGCGATGACCTTGGGGTGTTGTCCCATGCAGAGATAGTCGTTGCTGCACCACACCGTAATCGGCCGCACGGCGTTTTGCGTGTGATGCGCAGCGCTGGGGAACGCCCCACGCTGACGGACAATGTCGGCGAAGATCCGGTACCGGCCTTCGCGCTTTAGCTTGGACAAAGCGTCCTTGAACGTCTGGCCGTATGCGAACGCCATCGCGGTCCAACTCTCCCCACTCTGCTGCCGTTATAATACGACGGCTTGAGGCGAGAATAGCCCCAGGAGAGCGCGGACGCGCGCAATTCGTCACGGATTCCGGCCGGATAGCGTTAAAAAGTTCGCGAGTTGAGAACGAGTCGCGACTAGAGCCGGTAGCGGACCTGATCCAGCCAGAATCGCTCCAAGCGCTTGAGGCAGATGTTCAAGTCCTCGAAGTCTTGACCGCTGACATTGCCGACGGCCTCGATCGACTCGAGATGGCGGTCGAACAATTTGGCCACGGTGTCGCGAATCTCGCATCCCTTCTCGGTCAGGCTGACATGAACGGAGCGCCGATCGACGTCGGAGCGCTCGTGATTGATGTAGCCGGATTCGACAAGTTTCTTCAGATTGTACGAGACGTTCGATCCGAGATAGTGACCGCGTGTGCGGAGCTCGCCCGCCGTCAGTTCCTGATCCCCAATGTTGAACAGGAGCAGAGCTTGGACGCTGTTGACCACGCGCTCGCCGCGGCGGTCCAGTTCATCCTTGATCACGTCGAGCAGCTGGCGGTGCAGGCGCTCCACGAGATTGAGGCTTTCAAGATAACGCGGCCGCAGCTTCTGCGATTCGTCAAGCTTTGCCGCCGTTCCAGTCTTCGCCAATACCGTCATGCTATTCCCCCTTTTGGGGCCCCACTTCGAATTGAGCGAAGGTATCAGCAGCGCGTTAATACCGGCTTAGCGCTAGCGCGCTTTCGGTGTGCCAATTTGAACCGCCCGGCATGGAGAAAGCGCCCGCTTTAGCGGTTCATAACGTCAATTCAACTTCGAGCGGGGCAAAATAACGGGCGATTTCCTGCTCCGAAACGTCTTCCAGAAATTGTGGAACCCAGCGCGGCTTTTGATCCTTGTCGATCAGGGCCGCGCGCACGCCTTCATAAAAATCATGGCCTTCCATGGCGCGCGCCACGATTCGGAATTCCATCTGCATGCAGGAATCGAAATCGAGTTTGGCGCCTTGGCGCAGCTGCCGGAAAGTAAGTTTCAAGCTCGTCGGCGAGCGGCTCATAAGGAGGTCGACGGTTTCTTTGCCCCAATGGCCTTCGTTCTTGAGAGCGGCGAGAATTCCCTCAACCGAATCCGCGGCGAAGGCGCGATCGATGGCGTCGCGGTGCGCGGCCAGCGGGGCCGGCATGGCGGGGCGCTGCCGCAGATCGGCGAGAACCGCGTCCGGTGCTTCGCCCTGTGAGAGGCGCGGCACGATGCCCGACAAACGCGCCGCGGGCACGAAGTCGGTGGCGAGGCCGGTGTAGATCGCATCGGCTGAACCGATACGCACGCCGGTCAGCGCGAGGTACATGCCGAGTTCGCCCGGCAGACGGTTGAGAAAATAGCTCGCTCCGATGTCGGGAAAGAGCCCGATCGCGGTCTCGGGCATGGCAAGCAAAGCATTTTCGCTCACCACGCGATGGGAGCCGTGAATCGAGATTCCCGCTCCGCCGCCCATCGCGATGCCGTCGATCAGCGCGACATGAGGTTTCGGAAAATGCCTGATCGCGGCGTTCAGGCGATATTCGGTTTCGAAGAACTTCAGCACGCTGCCGTCGTGTTTCTTGCCCGCATCGTAGATCGCGCGAATGTCGCCGCCGGCGGCGAAGGCGCGACCCGGCACGGCGTCGACGACGACCGCGCGGATTTCGGGATCGCGCGCCCATTCCCGCAATTGGCCGAGCATGGCGGCGCACATCTCGTAGGTCAGCGCGTTCAATGCTTTCGGCCGATTCAGCGTGACGTGGCCGAG
>WNFK01181032.1_pt1 | contig 12340 bp, 6 predicted proteins | sample 5400281 | NCBI WGS metagenome assembly WNFK01 (sample SAMN13153350, study PRJNA577476) | soil metagenome | isolation source: 20 cm soil on Douglas fir-dominated hillslope | place: USA:California | collected 2013-09-17
AGCATCGCTGGGCCAGCAGGCCACAAATTTGAGCGGCGCTTGCCCAGTATTGGCCACGCGGTGAGCTACGTTTCCAGGAATATAATGAAGGCTTCCCGGAGCCATCCCTTCCGCCCAGGTCCGCCGGGCAGTGTCCATCATGATGAGCATCCCTCTTCCTTCGATGCAACTGTAGTACTCTCCGCGATCGCGCTTCACGTGGAAATGACCGTGCGTCATGAAATATTCGTCCCCGACTCTTCCCGGCTCGATCAGTGTTGTGCCCCAAAACAGACCGCCTTCAGTTCCCTCGGGAACAGGCGCGTACCAATGGACTCGGTAAATAATGGTATTCAAATCCATCCGTTCTAAATCGTTCCCACGCTGAAAGAGCCCCTGCAGTTGCCCAAAGGTTTTTGCGGTCTCGTGCACATTAGGTCCGACAAGGTTACCGCTAGACCATTCTATATGGGGAATTTCGCCAAGGTTGTGCGAGTTCATCGGGACGATGGTAGTCGGTGAAATGTGGAAAATCAACAAAAGTACCGGCGGTAGTCCAGTAGTGGAATTTCCCTCCTCGTCGAGATATAAGGCTATTTCAGTTGGGAACCAAGAGTACAATTCGAATTTCTTTTTGGCCGTTCGCGAAGAATCAGGCCCGTGGGAGGTTGAATTGATCAAGCGAGACCGTTTTGAGGGTGACTCGGTTGGTGGTCAGGTTCCATCATCGGGTGACGGCGGAGATTCTGACAAGCAGCGAACCCGGATGAACAAAATCCTCACCGCTTTGCAACAGACTGGCTCGGTGTCTGTCGAAGAACTCAGCAAACAACTGCGAGTCACGGTGGTAACAGTTCGTCGGGACCTGGATGCCCTGGAGGCTCAGGGTCGGCTCAGGCGAACGCACGGCGGTGCGGTTTCCATAGCGCCCTTGTTTTACGAACCTTTCCGCAATGACCGTTCTTTTCAGGCTCAAGTCGAGAAACTTGCTGATGAAAAGGGACGGATTGGAAGGGCGGCCGCCGCACTAATTAGGGAAGGGGAAATCATCGCCTTAACCCCCGGGACTACTACTACCCAGGTGATTCGCGGGCTGCCGCTGAATCAGAAGATCACGGTCGTCACAAGCACCGTGAATGTCGCAATGGAACTTTCTAAGCGCAAAGATCTGAATGTTTTCGTTACCGGCGGTCATTTACATGGGGAATGGTTCTCGCTTGTCGGGCCCACCACTGTTCAGAGTCTTTCTCACCTGGTGATTCATACTCTCTTCATCGGTGCTGATGGCATCGATGCAAAATCGGGTGCGACCTGCTATAGCCCCGAAGAAGCGTATGTGAATTCAGCCATGGTCCGGCACGCACGCAGAAAAATTGCGGTAGTTGATCACACAAAATTCGGGAAAATCGCCGGCTGGCGTATTTGCCAGACGTCTGAGCTAGATCTCCTGGTTACAGATTCGGGAGCTACAGACGAAATGTTGGCCCCCTTCGAAAAGGTACACTTACAAATCACCCGCGTCTAAGAGCGTCCTCCCAGTCTGGTTCTATTTAAGTACCCGTCTTTGTTGAACATAGCTTTACGAAACCCTGGTCCGAACTCAGGCCGGTCTGTCTTAGCGCGATCGGTTCCGCCCCAACCATGAGCTAACGGCGGTGGCTCAAAACTCTGGATGTGGATAAAAGAAACCTAGATTGTTTCGTTTGGAATAAAAAAGAAACAAAAAAAGATTGACTTGACCGCATTCGTTGCATTAATGTCCCCGACACGCTGGATCGTCCCGAGCAAAGGCTTGGTGACGGGCTCTCGAAGGGTGACGTCCGAAAAGGAGGTACAAATGTTATCGAAGAGGGGTGTGACGCTCGGAATTCCGTTGGTGTGCGTGATCATCGCAGGTCTCGGGATACCGGGAATTTTATCTGCACAGACGGTAAATGGCACGTTTCACGGGACTGTGACCGACACCACGGGCGCGGCGATCCCCGACGCGTCCGTAAAGGTTACCAACTTAGCCACTGGCCTAATTCGCGTGGCCGCCGCCAACACCTCAGGCTTCTACGTCATTGCGGAATTACCGCCCGGTCAGTACTCAGTGACGGTGTCAAAATCCTCGTTCGCGACCGCTGTGCAAGAACACGTCGAACTTCTCGTGAACCAAGATCTGGAAGCGGACTACACGTTGAGAGTGGGCAACGTGTCGGAACAAGTGGTGGTAAGCGCCGCTCCCCCAGTTCTAGAGACCGCCAATGCGACGTTGGGTCAAGTGATCGGTTCCAAGCAAGTGGTGGATCTTCCATTGAACGGACGACAATTCACGCAGCTCGTGCTGCTAACGCCAGGTGCCGCCCCCAAGGAGAGCGGCCAGCAGCGAGGATTTGTGATTCCCATTGGGGGCGGCGGGATCAGTGCGTCGGTCAACGGCCAGCGTGGTCAACAAAACAATTTCACTTTGGACGGAGTCCTCAACAACAACATCTACACAAACACGTGGGCAATCAGCCCTCCTCCCGACGCCATTCAGGAGTTTAATGTGCAATCCCAGATTACTGACGCCGAGTTCAGCATCTCGTCAGGAGCCAACGTAAACGTAGTAACAAAATCGGGAAGCAATGAACTTCACGGGGCCGTTTGGGAGTTTTTACGAAACGACAAGTTCGATGCGGCAAACTTTTTTGACAATTTCGCGCAAGTCAAGAAGCCGGCCTTCCGTCAGAATCAGTACGGCGCTACAGTGGGCGGGCCTGTGATTTTGCCGACACCTTGGGGCAACTACGACGGGCGCAAGGCCAAGACATATTTCTCTGGCTACTGGGAGGGCTATCGATCAACTCAAGGTTTCACTCAATTCAATAGCGTTCCGACAGGTGCTGAGCTGGGTGGAAATTTTTCAGACCTGCTGACGGGTCAGCAGGCGATTGATCCCACAACCAATCAGCCCATTGTCGACCCATTGGGTCGACCAGTAATGGTGGGTCAAATCTACAACCCTTATAGCACCCGAACGGTAACTGCGGGGGCGGCCGACCCGGTAACAGGGTTAGTGGCGCAAAGCAATGGTTCTGTGCGTGATCCCTTTCCCGGAAACATAATTCCGACGACTCTTCTGAATGCCCAAGCTCTTGCGTACCTCAAGGCTTTTTATCCCTTGCCCAATTTCGGTCCTGGCGGGAACAGTTTTCCGAACCTGGCAGTCTCGAGTCCTCAAACGATCTCAAACGATCAATTCGGTGTCCGAATAGATCACACCTTTTCAAACAACGACACCTTGTCTGGAAACTTCTATTACACGCAACCCGATGAAACTTTCTCGAATTCGCTGCTGACTGGCGCAAATACTTCTAAGAACCACGCCCGCGTACTCGCCGTGGGCTACTCGCATCTGTTTACTCCTACTTTTCTCATGTCGTTGCATTATGGTTACAACTATACCTTTTTCGGTACTACCAACGTCCCGGGCGGCACAGCTTTGTTAGACGCCACGAACACTACAGCGTTCGAACCTGTGCGAAACGGCATTCCGATCGTGCCCCAGATCAGCCTGAATCCGCGCCTTGGCGGAACCAGCCAGTTTGCGATTCCCCTCGGTCCGATCCGATCTCACGCGATCAATGCCGACTTCCAAAAAGTCCAGGGGTCGCACACGTTCAGCGCCGGCTTTATGTTCTATCATATTCATAGTTTCGATGATGGCTGGGGAGCCGCCGTGGGGTTTGATCAGTTCCCGACCAGCGCGACTTACGGTACCAATCTAAATGCCTCGCAGACCGGTGACGGTCTCTCGAGCATGCTGCTGAATCTCCCATCCAGCCTCTTTGGCTTTGTCGGCGATACTGCGGCGGACGATCGAACGACCTGGCAAGGATATTACGTTCAGGATAAGTGGCAGGTTTCCCGAAAACTGAATGTTACAATTGGTCTTCGCTACGATTTTGTTCCGCCCGTTCACTACAAGAACAATCAAGTCTCAGGCTGGAATCCGAACTGTCCCATCCCTCCCGCTGGAAGTCTGAATAACCAGACGGCCATCAATCAAGTCGTCGAGTCTTGTTTTTTGATACCGATTCCCTTCGTCCAGCCGCCTACAACCGCCAATCCCAACCCTCCGTCGTTCCCATTCCCGAACGTTCGGAGCACCTACTTTGATCCGCAATATGGTGGCTTCAATACATTTCAGCCGAGGTTTGGTTTCGCCTACTCGGTTCTGCCGCGAACGGTCATCCGCGGGGCGTTCGCTATGTTCACGGACCACAACAATACCCTCGTGCAGGAGTCCCAGGATCCACGAATTGCTTGGCCGTTCGGCGCTGGTGTAACTCAAGGGGGCTTGAACCGTGCGGTACCATCCACATTCTGGAATGCGCTCCCCGCGGCAAACTCGTTTTTGCCTCCGCTTAACACTACTCCGGCCTTCGCGTTCGCTGCCGACCCGAAGCTGAAGGTTCCTTACTCCATGGAATACAATTTAGGCCTGCAGCACGCCTTTACGTCGAACTTGACGGCGACGGTGAGCTATGTCGGTTCAGGGAGCCGACACTTGTTCATCCAACCAATGTATAACGCGCCGCTTCCGAGTGAGATGGGGCCTGGCCCGGTTGCTCCTCGCACGCCGTTCCCCTTCCTCGGTCAGTTTCCGGTCGATTTCAATGAGGGCATTGGCAATTACAATGCACTCCAAGTGAAAGTGGAACAGCGCCTCTCGCATGGCCTTACATTCCTTGGTTCGTACACTTATTCTCGTTGTCTGTCGATCCAGGATGAAGGACAGTCTGGCAGCATCCAGAATCCTTACAACGTCAAGGCTGACTATGGCCCTTGCGATTTCAATATTCCGCATATTTTTGTATTCAGTTCCGCCTACGCGCTGCCTTTCGGCAAAGGCCAGGCCTTTGGGGGCAACGTGGGGCGTGCGGGTGACCTGCTCATCGGAGGCTGGCAGGTGAGCGGGATTGCGACGGTAGATAGCGGTCAACCGTTTACGGTTAACGTTAATTTTGACAATGCCAACATAAATCCCTCGAGTGAAACGCAGCGAGGCGACCCGGTTCCCGGCGTCGCGCTTCTGCCTCCTGGATTCAAGCAAGGTCCACAGGCTTGGTACAACCCCGCAGCTTTCACAATCCCCCCGCCCTTTACGTACGGGACTCTAGGACGCAACACGCTCCGCGGGCCCAAATTCGTAAATTTGGACTTTGCTCTTTTCAAGAGCTTTAAGTTCACAGAATCGAAGTCCCTGCAGTTTCGGTCAGAGTTTTTCAACATCTTCAACAACGTAAACTTTTCGCCTCCCGGAGGAAGCGCCAGCGGAGGATTCAGTACTCTCGGAGGTGCAAACAACACGAGTGTTGGCACCCCTGGATTTATGCAAATTCTGAGCGCCGCTGCGGCAAGAGAGATTCAGTTCTCTTTGAAACTGCTTTGGTAGATCACGGAGACGGTTGCGCGGCCGGCCCGGGGAGGGAGTCAAACTTCCGGAGGGCAAGTCAGCAAACGATCCGGATGTTTGGAAGGTTCGATAGTCCCTATGCCCGGATGGACTTGAGCATCCTGTTATGCCCAAGTCCATTGCGGCCTAGTATGGGTTCCTAAAATGGCGACCGTCCGACCACCGAGAGTTTGGCAAAGAAGAAGGGTCTGGTGCCTTTGTCAAATACTCATTTCGGTTTCCCTGACTCTCATCGCGGCTTCCCAGTCCTTGGCACAATCGCCGAATTCGAGAAGCGGCCACCAGGCTTCAGCGGCTGCGTCATCAGAAGATTCAATTTATCAGTCGGCTATGTTGCTGGTTCACCAGAAACGTTACGACAACGCCCTCGTGCAGTTCCGCCTTCTTGAGACGCAGTTCCCGCAGCACCCCCAGGGGTTCACAGGCGAGGCCATTGTGCTGGCTTTGACCGGTGAGTCGCAGAGACCTATCGATATTTTGAAGAAGGCACTCGAAATCGACCCTAACTACTGGCTGGCGCGTCGGGAGTTGGGCGTCCTCTATTGGAGCGCGGGACTCAAGCAAGACAGTGCGGACCAACTCGGACCCCTGGTCCACCTGCATCCAGATGATGGCCCAGTGAACGTGATTCTTGGACAGTACGAGTTCGAGCGGAAAAACTATAACTTACACTTATGGGCGCCGAGGCGCAGTTACACAGTGGGGAAGAAGCAAGCGCTAATCAAACCCTCAGAGGTCTTCAAGGACGTCCCGACCTGACCGTAGACGTGCGCTTCAGGTTGGCATGGATACTCGGGAAGGCCGGGCTCTCGGAAGAAGCCGTTCAAGAGTTCAACAAGCTGCCTCTAGACTACCCGGACCGGTTCAGGCGGAATTACGGCTTGGCACTGGCCTATTTCAGCGCACAGGACTACCAAGAATGTATCCAGACGCTTAAGCCGCTTCTTGCGAGCGGAATAAACCAGCCCGAGATTTACAGCCTTATGGGTGTTGCAGAAGAGAAAAGCGGACACACGCAGGAAGCCTACCAGGTTTTCCGCCAAGGGATTCTCCAAAACCCAGCGAACCCGCAGAACTACCTGAACATTGCCACTCTGTCGAGCCAACACGAGAATTATGAAGTTGCGGCGAAAGTGCTAACTGAAGGTCTGGCTAGAAACCCGGACGCTCACGAATTGCTCCTGAGTCGGGGAATCGCCTATACGCTGGCAGCCCGCTTTGCCGAAGCGAATCAGGACTACCAGCGTGTGATCGAGATAACCCCGGAAGACTATGGAGCTTATCTGGCGATGGGCATCTCCGAGCAAGAGGCCGGGAATCTGGACGATGCCGTCCGATCATTCCGAGCAGCCATAGCCCACGAGCCGAAAGACCCGCGGCCCTACTGCTTCCTGACGGAAACTCTGATGCAAAGAGGGGCAGTTCCAGGGGGGTCAGACTTCGAAGAAGCCCAGCGATCAATTAACACTGCACTTTCGCTCGAACCAAACTTCGCTCACGCGTATGCCGACCGAGCGAAACTCGAGCTCAACCAAGGGAACACGAAGAAGGCGATCGGCGATCTTGAGCGTGCTCGGTCGGCTGATCCGAAGTCGCGTCAAATCGCTTATGCGCTGGCCCGGGCTTATCAGCGCGACGGTGACAAAGCCAAGGCTGACGTTATGTTTCGAGAGGTCCGGGATCAGAGCGACGAAGACGCAGGAGAGTTCGCGAGAGATTCTTTAACGAAGACTCTGACGGTTGTTTCAGGTAGGCCGCACTGAAGGCGGACGATGGACGCAATCGGAGTTGTGCTTAGAGGTGGCGTCAGCGTTTTACTCTTGGCCGCGTCGGTTGTCGGAGCGGCTGGCCAGGACGTCCGGCTCGAGCAGGCATCCAAAACAGACACTTGCCGGCTGGCGCTGGAAAAGACTGGGCAGCTGATCGTCAACCACAGCCTCCATGAAGCCCAGCAAATCCTAGTTGAGGCTGGACCAGGCTGTCCTAGCGTTCCAGAGATGTTTAACAGTTTGGGTTTGGCGTACGACTCCGAACGCAGATACGACGAAGCGCGAGCTGCCTTCGAGCAAGCGACTCGCCTCGAGCCCAAAAACGCTAGTTTTCACAATAACCTGGGCGCCAGTTTCTTTCGATCGGGGAAGCAAGGCAGCGGCATCGCGGAGTTCGAAAAAGCCCTGGAACTCGATGCAAGAAATTCAACGGCTCGACTGAACCTTGCGAGCCTTTACCTTGAGAAAAAACAATATCGACGCGCACTGAGCTACCTCGATACTGCTGAGCTACGACAGTCTCAAGATCCCGTTTTACTGCTGGCCCTCGCCGAGGCTTATTACGGAGCGGCGCAAGCTCAGCCGGCGAGGGAGACGGCCTTACGACTGGCGCGCCTACCTGGGGTCGATTCGAAGGTTCATTTTTCTTTGGGTCTCGTTCTTGCCGAGCACGGCGAATATCAATTGGCGACTGGCCAGTTCGAGGCCATTCCAGCGGATGAACGAGATGCGGCAGCAGAAATGAATCTCGGCATGGCCTACACGAGACTAAAGAATTTCGAGGCGGCCCGCGCCGCCTACGAGAACGCCATCCGAATGGATCCTAAGAATCCCGAAACCTACTACCACATCGGATTTGCTGAATCGGCTCTAGGGAACCATGATGCGGCGGTCGATTGGATGACTGAGGGTCACAACCTGGCCCCTAGTCGGCCGGACATTTCCTTGGCTTTGGTTGAGGAACTGATCCACACCCGCAACTACGAGCAGGCTCGCACCGTGCTCACGGTTGCCACTGCTGCTCATCCGAATGATCCCTCCTTGCGAGAGGCTTTGGCCGATCTTTTTGCCGCTCAAGGTCAAAGGAACGACGCGGTCAAAACTTACCAGGAGTGTCTCCAACTTAATCAGAGAAGTGTAAGTGCGCGTTTGGCGCTTGCTCGGGTCTACGAAGAGATGGGGCAAACCGAAAGCGCCAGAGCGGCGCTCACTGAAGTCCTTAGGTTTAGTCCGAAAAACGCCGAGGCGGAAGCGCAGCTGGGCCGTCTGGCCTTTGAAGCAGGGCATGAAGAAGAGGCTTCGTCGCTCATCAAGAGCGCTCTCGCGCACGATCCCAACGACCTTTTGGCCAACGAATACCATGCAAAGCTGCAGCTACGCAGCGGCCAGTTGAGCGGGGCCCGGCAAACCCTCGAGAGGCTCGTGCAACTGGACCCGCAAAGTTCTCGATTTCATTTTTTGTTGGGACGCGTATTGGCTCGCTTGAACTATTCGGCGGAGGCAGAAAGAGAATTTCGGCTGTCGAAAGACCTTGCGATGAAACACAGTCCTGAAGAGCGATAGCCAGGAAAGAAAGCCAGGCTTGGCCGGGTTCGTTGCGTTGATATCCCGTGGTGAAACGGGTTTGACGAATTTTGTTTCGCAGAGGTGGCCAGCGGCCCTCTGGGTGGAGAGGTTATGAGGGGGAAAGCCGTTGCTCTCGCACTGGTCAGAAAGGAAGTTTTTGCCGAATATGGAAAGACGCAAAGTCATAAAGGGAATGGCGGCTTCAGTGGGTATTGCTTGGGTGAGTCCTCGGATTTCACTTTTAGGCCTAGATCAAGCCTTGACGGAGAAGCCGACCTTTGCCATTCCAATTCGCGCGTTGGCAAATAAAGGTGGGAAGCTTGTCCAACCGATCCAACTGACGATAGAGCATGCCGGAACGGATGCAACTTTGGTGGTTCGCGTCAATCACCGGGAAGGCGAGAGCCGAGTTCTGCCTCCGGGCACGCATACATTCAACATCTATGTCGACCCGGTTGAAACAGCCCGGCATATGCTTGTCGAGTATGAGATCGCCGGCAAGTCGGAGTCAGCCGAAGTTCGCGTAGAACCAGCGCGCAAATTGCTGATCTTCATCCTGCCTCATTCCCACCATGACCTTGGATATACGGATCTCCAGAGCAATGTTGAAGAAAAACAAATGGCAAATATTTCCCGGGGAATCGAACTGGCGCGAAACACCGCCAGCTACCCGCCCGGTGCGCGATTCGTTTGGAACCTTGAGGTTCTCTGGGGAGCAGATCAGTTCATGCGGACCAAGAACGAGCCAGAGCGCCAAGAACTGATCAGTGCTGTGAGAAAGGGCTGGATCGGGCTAAACGGCATGTATGCGAACGAGCTAACTGGCCTTTGCCGCCCTGAAGAGCTTCTCCAATTATTTCGTTACGGAATCGAATTAGGCAATCAGTGCGGGACCCCTGTTGACTCTGCCATGATCAGCGATGTTCCAGGGTATACCTGGGGGACGGTGTCCGCGATGGCCCAGGCAGGCATCCGCTACTTCTCGGCTGCTCCTAATTTCTTCGACCGCATAGGAACCTTTATGGTTGAATGGCAAGATAAGCCATTCTGGTGGGTTTCACCTTCAGGCAACGAAAGAGAGCTTGTCTGGGTGCCGTGGACTGGTTATGCAATGTCGCACGTCATGAAGCTGGACACACGGTTGGTCAACGAATACCAAGCCAGACTGGATGAGGTCGGGTTCCCTTATCAGATTTCTTGTATCCGGTGGTCGGGCCATGGCGACAATGCGCAACCTGATCCGGAAATTTGCGAGTTCGTGAAGGCGTGGAATGAAGAATACGAATGGCCGCGCTTCTCCATTTCCACAACCAGCGACGCATTTGCGACATTCGAGAAACAGCATGGCCACCAGCTACCAGAGTTCAAGGGCGATTTGACTCCTTATTGGGAGGATGGAGCCGGGTCATCGGCCTTAGAGACACGAATGAACCGAGGAGCAGTCGAGCGGTTGGCGCAGGCGACAACACTCTCTGCGATCCTCGCGCCGCAGGCATATAACAGAGCGGATTTCGACGTCGCTTGGAGAAATGTCTTGTTGTATTCGGAACACACATGGGGAGCGTGGAACAGTGTTTCGGACTCTGAGAATCCTTTTGTGAAGCAACAATGGCAGGTGAAACGTCAATTCGCCGTTGACGCCGAGACCGAATCGAAGAAGCTTTTTGACAAGGTGCTCGACGCCTATGCACGTGAGACGAATAGCTCGCAGCTAGATGTGCATAACACCTGTTCTTGGCCGAGGACAGAAGTGATTGTGATCTCGAAGGAGAGGTCCCTGGGCAAGGACCATGTGAAGAATGAACACGGCGCTTCTGTTCCATCCCAGCGTCTTTCGACGGGAGAATTGGCTTTTCTCGCAGAGAATGTTCCTCCGCTGGGAAGTGCCAGCTTTCATCTTTCAGCAGCGGCCCCGCATGTTCCGGCAAAGCGGGTGACGGTGCTGGACGGAGTCATGGATAACGGCATCGTACGTGCGAAAGTCGACAGCAACACCGGCAACATCGTCGAGCTGACGTCCAGCGAGAGTGCGCACAACCTTGTGGACACCAGCCGGGACGAGGCAATAAATCAATACCTATTCCTTGAAGGCAAAGACACATCGAAGGTGAGCACGAGCGGGCCTGTGCGCATCGCGATCGAGGAACCCGGCCCTCTCGTTGCGACGATCCGTATCGAGTCCTCTGCACCAGGGTGTGTGGACCTAGTTCGTCGGGTGCGGTTGAAGGCCTATGCAGATTGCATTGAAATATCCAATATTGTAAATAAGAAACGTGCTCCCTTGAATCCGCATCCAGGCCAAGGCGGGCCTGGCGCAGATTTTGCTCAACATGAATCTAAAGAAAGCCTGCAATTCGCGTTTTCGTTTGCCATTGAGAATGGTCAGATTCACATTGACGTTCCACTCGCGGTTATGCGTCCTGAAATTGATCAACTGCCGGGTTCTTGCAAGAACTGGTTGCCTGTGGGCCGGTGGATTGATGTTGCAAATGCAGAGTACGGCGTCACCTGTGCAACACTTGATGCGCCTCTGGTCGAGATCGGCTCTCTTTCGGCTACCATGCTAGGCTCGCAAACCTATCCTGAGATCTGGCGTAAGCATATTGAGCCGACGCAGAAGTTCTATTCCTGGATCATGAACAATCATTGGGGAACGAATTACCGCGCGTACCAGGATGGTCCCGTCGAGTTTCGGTATGCGCTTCGTCTGCATGGCGGCTATCAGCCTGCGGCTGCCAGCCGTTTTGCGACTGGCATGTCACAGCCCCTTGTTGTTTCAGCTCAGGGGCAGCGATCCCGAATGGGGCTGAAGCTGCGCATAGATCAGGATGATGTACTTGTGCAGGAGTGCAAGCGAAGCGCAGACGGCAGCGCGTGGATTGTCCGGCTCTTCGGCGCCGCGGGAGAAGACCGCACGGCCGGCTTGACTTGGACGGATGGGAGCCCGATCAAGGTTTGGCGCAGCAACCTCCGCGAGCAACCGCTTGAACAGCTCCCTACACAGGTGCGCGTACCCGCTTGGGAGTTGGTTACCCTGCGCATTGAGGCCTTCAACACATAGGATCGTCTGCAATCCAGTTCGAGGCCCCTTCCGATCCGTACATAAGGGCAGCGACGGCCGCGTCGTTATGGCGACGCTGGCCGACTTCATCTAACCGGCGTGGATAGCCTCATTGTCTTCAATCCATTGAACTGGAAACGGGATGCGTAAGTGACCATCGATCGCGATAAAGGCATGGAGATCGCCGATCGCGCTACGAAAGAACCGGTTCCCTATCCACGAGGGCCCCAACTTTCGCGAGGTAGAGTTTCGCGCAGCGAATGTTCCACCGTGGGATATAAGGTCTACGAGCTCCGGGCTGCGCACACGATGCCGCCGGCGTCACAAAGAACAACGACGACCATCGAGAGCTCATTCTAGCGTGTCGAACTCGATCCGGCTTGGTGGACTGCTGTATTATCAATCCGGAGGAGTGGCCGAGTGGTTGAAGGCGGCGGTCTTGAAAACCGTTAGACCCGAAAGGGTCTGGGGGGTTCGAATCCCTCCTCCTCCGCCAGTAAACTGAAAGCTACGTTGAAGTTA
>WNFK01073283.1_pt3 | contig 12338 bp, 10 predicted proteins | sample 5400281 | NCBI WGS metagenome assembly WNFK01 (sample SAMN13153350, study PRJNA577476) | soil metagenome | isolation source: 20 cm soil on Douglas fir-dominated hillslope | place: USA:California | collected 2013-09-17
GCGGTGCGAGCGGAACAGCACCGCCGGCCTGCCCGCCTTGACGTCCTCGAAGCGCTTGGCGACCAGGCTCATCATCTCGCCCTTGTGATATTCGTTCGGGCCGAACACGTTGAAGAATTTGAGCCCCGCCCATTGCGGCGGCAGCCTTGCGCCCTGGCGGGCGCGCTCGATGACGGCGAGGTCGAACAGATGCTTGCTCCAGCCATACAGGTTCATCGGCTTGAGGCGGCGCAACGCAGCAAGGGAATTGTCGTCCACGAAGCTCTCGGCGTCGCCATAGGTGGCGGCCGAGGAGGCGTAGATGAACGGCGTGCGCGACTCGGTGCACCAGTCGAGCAGGCGCAGCGACAGGCGGAAGTTGTTGTCCATCACGGCATCGCCGTCGCGCGCGGTGGTGTCCGAGATCGCTCCCAGGTGGATGACCGCGTCGAGCTTGCGGCCGTCGAGCCAGCGCGGCAGATCGGCGGGCGGAATGAAATCGGCGAGCTGGCGCTTCTGCAGGTTGCGCCATTTTGTTTCGCTGCCGAGCATATCGTTCACGACGACATCGCCGCGGCCAGCGTCGTTCAGGCTGGCAACCACATTCGAACCGATGAAACCCGCTCCGCCGGTCACCAACAACATCGACGCCCGTCCCCGGCCCGCCGGGGCCCCTCTTCCTTTGCCTCACCCGCACGACCGGCGCAACATGGCGGCTGCGACGCCGTGAACCGCGGCGCCGACAGCCGAACTGGACAGGCCCCGCCCCTGCGGGCTACGGCATTCGCAGCGGCGACAGCGCTTCGAAGAAACAAATGAATTCATATTCGCAATAATATGATATGAATGATGATTCAAAACATCTAACGATCGCTGCCGGTCCGACCCCGACCGCCCCGATCCTGGTCGTGCCCTACATGTGGATCGGCGATTTCGTGCGCTGCCACACGGTGGTTCGGCTGCTGCGCGCGCGGTTTCCGGCGAGCCCCATCGACGTCCTCACCACCCAGATGGTGGCGCCCCTGCTCGATTACATGCCGGGGGTGCGCCAGGGGATCGTGTGGGACCTGCCGCGCAAGCGGCTCGCATGGTGGCAGCACCGCGCGCTCGCGGCGCGGCTGCGCCGGGAAGGCTACGGCCGCGTGCTGGTCATGCCGCGCACCTGGAAGTCCGCCTTGGCCCCCTTCCTGGCGGGCATCCCCGAGCGCACCGGATTTGCAGGCGAGCTCCGGTTCGGCCTCCTGAACGACCTGCGCTGGGGCGAACGCGCTTTGCCCCGCATGGTCGACCGCTGCGCCGCGCTGGCGCTGCCGAAAGGCGCGCCCCTGCCGCCCGATTATCCGCTGCCCGAGCTCGAGGTGCCGACCCAGGAGATCGCCGCCTGGCGCCAACGCCTCGGGCTCGCCGAAGACCGCCCGCTCGCCGCCTTTGCGCCGGGGGCGGTGGGACCTTCCAAGCGCTGGCCGGCGAGCTATTTCGCCGAGACGGCCCGGCGGCTGGCGGCCCAAGGATTTTCGGTGATCGTGCTGGGCGGCCCGGGCGAGACGTCGCTCGCGGCCGAGATCGGAGCCGGCCAAGGCCATGTCCGCGATCTGACTGGGGCGGACTTGCGCAACGCGATCCTGGGACTCGCGGCGGCGGACGTGACGGTGTCGAACGACTCCGGCCTCCTGCACGTCGCGGCCGCGCTCGGTACGCCGTCGATCGGAATCTTCGGTCCCACCAGCCCGTGGCACTGGGCGCCGCTCAATCCGCTCGCGGCCGTCATCGAGACGCAGACCGTCGTGAGTTGCCGCCCGTGCCACAAGCCGACCTGCCGCTACGGCCATCACCGCTGCATGCGCGAGATCCCCCCCGAATCGGTCGTCGCGGCCGTGCTCGCCGCGCGCCCGTCCGCCTGACTTGCCTTGCGCGCGGCCGCGCCGGCCGCTACCAAACCGGCGGCGCATTCCGCGCATCCGGGTCGAGCAGTGTCGGACCACGATATCGCCGCCGCGCATTTTCGCCGCTCGCTCGACGTGCTTGCCCATGCGGCCGGCGACGCCGAATTCGGCGCCGCCATCCTGGCCGTCGCCCAGGCGGTCGAGCATAGCTTGCGCGCCGGCGGCAAGGTGATGCTTGCCGGCAACGGCGGCAGCGCGTCCGACGCCCAGCATATCGCGGGCGAATTCCTGTCGCGTCTGCGCTTCGACCGCCACCCGCTGCCGGCCATCGCGTTGACGACGGATTCTCGAGCGCCAGCTGCGCGGCCTCGGCCGCAAAGGCGACGTCTTCATCGCGATCTCGACCTCGGGAAAGTCGCCCAACGTGCTGGCGGCGCTGCGCGCGGCGCGCGAGATCGGCGTCACCACCGTCGGCTTCACCGGGACGGCGCCAGGCGCCGCGCTCATGACCCCGCTCTGCGACCTCGTGCTCGCGGCGCCGAGCGACGACACGCCGCTCATCCAGCAGATTCACATCACCGCGGCGCACGCGATCTGCGAGATCGTGGAGAGGAACATGTTCGGGAAGTGATCACTACGGTTTCCCGACCAGCGCGCGATGAAGCGCCTCGATCCCCGAGCGCGGGTCGTTCTGGAAATAGGTCAGCCCGTGCTGCCGCATCAGACCGCGCTCGTCGAGTCCGTGCGAGGCGCCGGTCGCCACGATCATCTCGGCCCTGAAATCGTCATAGACGAACGGCTTGCCCGCCATCCGGCAGACGACCTTGTAGTCGCAGGCGACGGGGCCCGGGATCGCGGCGACACGCGCCGCCTCCTGGCGCGTCGCCTGCGCGTTGGCGTAGAACTCGGCCCGATAGGCGACCACGGCGCGGGCCGCGTCGACGCCGAAGCGGCGGGCGAATGCGGTCGCGGCGGCGCGATCGAAGGCGACACCGAGCCCGATCGCGGTCGCGATCACGAGATCGAACTGGGCGTTGTCGAGGATCGCTTCGCCGGTCCATTGCGCGAGGTAGACCGCGAAGGCGATACCGATATGGAGCCCGGTGAAGCGCGCCGCGAAGGTTTTGCGCTCCGCCCAGGCCCAGATCGCCCAGATCGCGAGCGCGGGAAGAATCCATTGCGACCGTCCGATGCCGCTGATCGCGCGCATGATCCGGGACGGACGGGGCGTGAGCAGATTCGCCAGGAATACGTCGTGATAGACCACGACGCAGACCGCGAGGCCGAACACCGCCGCCGCGACACCGACCGCGATCGGGCGTAGCGCGCGCCGCCAATCCCGTATCAGCAGCCAGAGCAGCACCGTCGCCGGAATCGCGATGATGTTGTGCTTCCAAAAGCCCGCCGCCACCATCAGCAGGATGGCCGGCTCGGCGGACTTTCCCGCTCTGTCGCGGGCCAGAAACCACGCCAGCGCGGCGACCATCACGAACTGGCCGGCGAGCTGCGGATCGTTCATGCCGACGAAGCGGTTGTAGGAGCGCGCCATGGTGGCGACGAACCAAAGTCCGGCGATCGCCGCCGCGGCCCGTCCCCCGCCGAGTTGGAGAACCACCTTGCCGATCAGCGCGCCGAGCCCGAGCGTCGCCAGCAGCGACAGCACGCGCCCGACATAGAGCGGGTCGCCGAAGACGCGGCCCAAAAGGCCGAGCGCATAGAAGGACAGGGGCGGATAGTTGTTGACCACGAGGGTGTCCGGCGAGGGATAGAGCGCGCCGCCGCCCATCGCCGCATCGGCATGATAGGCGTTCCAGCCTTCGTTCTGCGCGATCTCCATCGGGAACTGCGCACGCCAGACCGGCCAGACCAGGAAATAGAGCGCAAGCAACGCCAGCAACGCGATCTGCGCCCTGCTATCGAAGCGGTCCAAGAAGGCTTTCATCGCGGTGTCAGCGCCCCAAAAGCGGGTTGAGGGCTGCGAGCACCTCGCCGGTCGCCGGCATGGCGCCTTTGCGGCCGACGATCGCGATCGGTCCGCGGCCCATCGGCCCGGTCAGGCCGGGCTCGCTGCCCACGAAGATCGCGACCAGCGGGACCGCGAGCGCGGTCGCGAGGTGCAGGAGCCCGGTGTCGACGCCGACCACGAACTGCGCGCCGGCGATGCGCCGCGCGACGGCATCGACGGGCCGGCGCTCGGGGACCCGCGCGCCCGGAATGCCGGCCGCAATACGCTCGCTCCGCAGCCGCTCGGGCTCGCTTCCCCAAGGCAGCAGAAGCTCGACCCCGCGTGCCGCGAGGTCGCAGCCAAGCGCGACCCATCGCTCCTCCGGCCACTGCTTCTCGGGCCGTGCGGTGGCATGGAGCAGGACGCCGTAAGGTGCGGCCGCGGGACCGGCGAGCTTCGCCCCCTCGAGGCCGAAATCGATCGCGCCCTCGGGCGCGTAGCCGAGCGCACGGCCCGTGAGCGCGCGGTTGCGGGCGATCGCGTGCAGGGACCGGCTGATCCGGTGCCGCACGTCATAGAAAGGGGACGCCAGGGATTCGCGGATACTGTGGCGGTCGTAGCCGTGGCGGCGCCCATGCGCGAGCCGGGCCATCAAGGCGGTGCGCAGCAACCCTTGGGTATCGACCACCTCGTCGTGGCGGCGCGAACGGATATGGCGGACGAAATCCCGGACATCCGTCCAGGTGGAGGCCGAGAGCGGCGCCCGGCGCCAGCGCCGCGCCGCGACCGGTATGACCTCGTCGACCGCCGGATGCAGCCGCACCAGCGGGGCGAATGCCTCCTCGACCACCCATGCAAAGCGCGCATCCGGCAGGTGCCGCCGCGCCTCGGCGATCGCCGGCATGTGATGGATGACGTCGCCGAGCGACGACGTCTTGATGAACAGGATGTTAGCCATATCGCTCTCGTGGCGCCGATATACCCGCGGTTAAGCATAGTCGCCACAAGCAACTGCGAAATAACCGGGCTTTCACATCCGCCCCTTAGCCTCGCGGCATTACTAACGGCGCATGTTCTGGCCGGCGAACCGGCATCCGTCCCGGATCAGGTCCGGGACAGGCTTTCGCCGGAACATGCGCGAGCCGGGATGCGCCGACCATGACGATTCTGGTGACGGGCGGGGCCGGATATATCGGCAGCCATATGGTTCACGCGCTGGTCGACGCGGGCGAGCGCGTCGTCGTCCTCGACAACCTGTCGACCGGCTTCGACTGGGCGGTCGCCAAGCAGGCGACGCTCGTCATCGGCGAGACCGGCGACCAGGCGCTCGTACAGAACCTCATCGCCCAGAACGGCGTCGAGGCGATCATTCATTTCGCCGCCTCGATCGTCGTCCCCGAATCGGTCGCCGATCCGCTCGGCTATTACCGCAACAACACCGCCAACTCGCGCGCCCTGATCGAATGCGCCGTCCGGGGCGGCGTGAAGCAATTCATCTTTTCATCGACCGCCGCGGTCTACGGCAATCCGGCCAAAGTGCCGGTCGACGAAAACGATCAGCTCATGCCGATGTCGCCTTACGGATCGTCGAAGCTGATGACCGAGATCATGCTGCGCGACGCCGGCGCCGCTCATGGGCTCGCGCATGTGATCCTGCGCTATTTCAACGTGGCGGGCGCCGATCCCGCGCTGCGCACCGGGCAATCGACCAAAGGCGCCACCCATCTGATCAAGGTCGCGGTCGAGACCGCGCTCGGCCGTCGGCCCCGGATGCAGGTCTTCGGCACCGACTACCCGACCCCGGACGGAACCTGCGTGCGCGACTACATTCATGTCGCCGACCTCGTGCGCGCCCATGGCGACGCACTCCGCTACCTGCGAGGCGGCGGCGCATCGACCACGCTCAACTGCGGCTACGGCCGGGGCTTCTCGGTGTTCCAGGTGATCGATACCGTCAGGCGCGTTTCCGGCGTCGATTTCGAGATCGAGCTGGCGGCGCGCCGGCCCGGCGATCCGGCGCGGATCGTCGCCCGGTCGGACAAGATCCGCGCGCTGCTCGGCTGGCGGCCGCAATACGACGATCTGGCGACCATCGCGCGCGACGCGCTCGAGTGGGAACTCCGGCTCGCCACGCTTCCCGGCCGCAAGGCCGCGGCGGCCATCGCGGCGGCGTAGCGCGCACAACGTCGATCCTGCCATGGCGGCGCGGCCCGTCGAAAGCGCCGATTTCGCTTGAAAAGCCATGTTCCACCGGGCAATGAACCCGGTGATGAACGGATCGGCCTTCAAGTCCCTGTTCGCGGATCGCGACCGCGCCGCCACCTTGGTGCGCCGTCTGCTGTTCGAGCATGCGCTCGTTCACTGGCGGCTTTATGCGATCGCCTTCGTGCTCATGGCGGTGACCGCCGCGTGCACCGCGTTCAGCGCCTATATCCTGGGCGACGTGATCAACAAGGCCTATGTCGACCGCAACTTTCCCGGCATCGTGACGCTTGCGGTGATCATCGTCCTGCTGTTCGCCCTCAAGGGCGCCGCGAGCTACGGGCAGGCCGTCATGCTGGCGCGCATCGGCGCCCGCATCGTGGCGGAAAATCAGCGGCGGATGTTCGACAAGCTGCTCAACGAAGGCCTTGGATTTTTCGCCAATCGCCACTCCGCCGAGTTCGTCGCCCGGCTCGCGACCGGCGCCAGCTCGGCGAGCTACGTCATCAATCTGCTGGTCAGCGCGCTCGGCCGGGACTTGCTGTCGCTGATCGGCCTCGCCACCGTCATGGTGGTGCGCGATCCGGTCATGTCGATCGTGAGCCTGCTGGTGGCGCCGCCTGCGATCATCGTGCTGCGCAAGCTGGTTCGCCGCATTCACGCCATCGCCAGCAGCCAGTTCACCGGCGGCGCACAGATCCTGGAGACCCTGCAGGAGACCGTGCAAGGCATCCGGATCGTGAAGGCTTTCACGCTCGAAGAGCAGATGCAGCGTAAATTCGAAGCGAGCGTCGGCGGCGTCGAGCGCGAATCCGTCAAGATGGCGCGTGTCGCCAATCGATCCAGCCCGCTGATGGAAACCCTCGGCGGCATGGCGATCGGGATCGCCATCATCTATGGCGGCCATCGGGTGATCATCGGAGGCGCCGAGCCCGGCGGGCTCTTCTCGTTCATCGCCGCCTTCCTGCTGGCCTATGAGCCGGCCAAGCGGTTGGCGCGGCTGAACATCGATCTCAGCTCGGGCCTCGTCGGCGTGCGCGTGCTGTACGAGATCATCGACAGCCCGGCCAGCGAGCCGATCGAGGATGGAATGCCGCCGCTGGCCCTGACGCAGGCGCGCGTCGAGTTCGCCGACGTGCGCTTCGCCTATCGGCCCGACGAGCCGGTGCTCAAGGGCATATCCTTCGTGGCCGAGTCGAGCAAAGTGACCGCGCTGGTCGGACAGTCGGGCGGCGGCAAGTCGACGGTGCTCAATCTGGTTCTGCGGTTCTACGACGCACAGAGCGGCAAGATCGTCATCGACGGCCAGGACATCGCGACGGTGTCGCGCCGGTCGCTGCGCCGGCAGATGGCCTATGTGGGACAGGACGTGAAGCTGTTCAGCGGCTCGATCCGCGACAACATCGCGTTCGGCAGGCCGGACGCGACCGAGACCGAGATCGTGTCGGCGGCCCGCGCCGCCCACGCGCATGATTTCATCATGAGCTTCCCCAAGGGCTACGACTCGCCGGTCGGCGAACATGGGGTCCAGCTCTCCGGCGGACAGCGTCAGCGCGTCGCCATCGCATGCGCGCTGATCAAGAACGCACCGATCATCCTGCTCGACGAAGCGACCGCGGCGCTCGACTCCGAATCCGAAAGGCACGTGCAGGAAGCGGTGGCCGAGCTGTGCAAGGGCCGCACCACCATCGTGATCGCGCATCGGCTTTCCACCATCATGCATGCCGACCGCATCCTGGTGGTGGAAGGCGGCCAGATCGTCGAGGCGGGACGCCACGAGGAACTGCTCCGCCGCGGCGGCCGTTACGCGTCCTTTTTCCGCCTGCAACTGCAACAGCATGACGGCAAAGAGACCGTTCCGGCCGCCGCCGCCAGCTAGCCCCCGCATGGATCGACGAATTCGCCCTATTCTCCGCAACGCTCCGGCGCCCGGCCGCCGGCATTTTCCGGAAGATGCTGGACGCCCACGCGAAATCCCGCCGTGCGGTGCGTCACCTCATTGACGGCGGCGCTCCACATGGTTATTCCGCAGCCGTCCTCGGGCGCGCCGGTCGCTCTACCGGGGTCGATCGACCTCCCGTCCCTCCCATCGAATGAACATCAGTCATGAGCACAGACGCCACCCGCTACGTGGTTCCCCCGCCCCCGCAGGCCGCGCTGGCGGTCGCCGGAAGCGACAAGCTGTTTCCAGTCCGCCGCATCTGGTGCGTCGGCCGCAATTATATCGAGCACATCCGCGAGATGGGGCAGGACGAACGCCTGCCGCCGTTCTATTTCGCCAAGCCGGCGGATGCGGTGGTGCCGGACGGCGCGACGGTGCCCTATCCGTCACTGACCAAGGACATGCATCACGAGGTCGAGCTGATCGTGGCGCTCAAGAGCGGCGGCCGCAACGTCAAGGTCGAGAAGGCGCTCGACACGATCTGGGGCTACGGCGTCGGAATCGACCTGACCCGGCGCGATCTGCAGATCGCCTCGCGCAACCAGCAGCGCCCGTGGGAAATCGGCAAGGCCTTCGATGCATCGGCGCCATGCGGTCCGCTCAAGCCTGCCTCCGAGATCGGCCATCCAAAAAAAGGCCGCATCATGCTCAAATGCAACGGCAAGATCCGGCAGGACGGCGATCTCGACCAGATGATCTGGAACGTTCCGGAGATCATCGCCAACCTTTCCGAGATGGTGGAGCTCGTGGCGGGCGACATCATCATGACCGGTACGCCGTCCGGGGTGGCCGCAACGGTCGCCGGCGACAAGCTTGAATGCGAGATCGAAGGGGTCGGCAGGCTGACGGTGACGATCGGACCGCCTTTGAAGTGAAACGCACGTCGCTGCGGCCTTAAGACCAATCCGCGGACGCCCCGGCGCCGCGGATTTTTTGTCCCGGCTGCCTTGGGTCCGCGACGGAAGAAATCCCGCCGACGGGTGTTTAGAGAGGCAGGACGACACGCGTCGGCTTGACCAAAATGGCGAAAGCGCGGGAAAGGCTCCCCTATGCTTTCCTTCCGGCGCTGCCCCGTCAGGGCCGCGGCGGCACGACGCAGCGCGTCCATGACATCATCCGTGAGGCGATCATCGCGCTCGCCTTCACGCCCGGCGAGTTCATCCGCAAGGATGGGATCTGCCGGCGGCTCGGGGTCTCGCGATTTCCGGTCTCCGAGGCGCTCGGGCGGCTGGCCGACGAAGGATTCGTGGAAGTGCTCCCGCAGCGCGGAACGCGGGTAACCCGCATCGATATCCTGTCCTGCAGGCAGGCCATGTTCATCCGCCAGGCGCTCGAGGGCGAGGCGATGCGGGCGGTCGCGCCTTGCGGCGATGCCCGCCTGATCGCACGGCTCGACGAATCCCTGCGCCAGCAGAAGCTCGCGGTGGAACAAGCCGACGGCGCGCGCTTTATCCAGCACGACCTCGCCTTCCACGAGATTCTGCTGTCTCCGCTCGGTTACGAGCGCGTCAACGCGGTCGTGGAGGCGGCGCGCGGCAGCCTCGATCGCACGCGCCTGTTCCTGTTGCGCACGCCCGAGCGGCAAGCCAAGAGCTATCGCGAGCATGCCGCCATCGTGGATGCATTGCGGGTGCGGGACCCGGAGGCCGCGCAGCAGGCCATGAAACTTCATCTCGACAAATCGATGGCCGAGATCGAGATGCGGGCGGCGGAGAATCCGGAGGTTTTCGCGCCAGAGGCGGCCTCGGGCTGAGCGGCTCCGCCTCGCTCCAAACCGGCCGCCCTGGGCAAGGATTCACCATTTCAGGCGCCGGGCTGTTACGCCGCCTGTGCTTTCCTCGGCGGCTGTGCGACATGATAGCTCTCGGCTGCTGGCGCCCTTGCCAGTTACCGGTGCGCGCGCGAAGTTTGCGCCCGGGAAAGAAGCTTGTAGGTGAATGCCCATGCGGCTGTTCGGACGATCCTTCGGAGTGCTCCTTTTGGTCGCGTCGCCGGCCCATTGGTTCGTGGCGGACGCGCAGCCGTGGCCCTCCCGCCCCATCACTTTGGTGGCGGCTTTTCCGCCGAACACCACGACGGACTACGGCGCCCGCATGATCGGGCAGGACCTGTCCAAAGCCCTGGACCGTCCTGTCGTCGTCGAAACCAGGTCGGGCGGCGGCGGCGTTGTCGCGTCGGTCGCCGTCGCCAAGGCGCCGCCGGACGGCTACACGCTGCTCATGACGACGATCGGTCCGGTGGTCCTTCGCCCTCTCATCGACCACAAGCTGTCCTACGATCCGGTCGGCGATTTTACGCCCATCGCGCTGGTGGGAGATGCCCCGAACGTGATCGTGGCGAGTCCCAAATGGGCTGCCAGCAAGGTCCGAGACGTTGTCGCCTACGCCAAGCAGAACCCTGGAAAGCTGACGGTCGGGCATCCGGGCGCCGGTACGATGGGCCATCTCATCGCGCTGCTGTTCGCGGCCGAAGCAGGGATCGAGGTCAATTTCGTCGCCTACCAAGGCGCGCCGGCGATCTTGTCTGATCTGGCGGGGGGACACATCGATATCGGCGCCATCGCGTTCGGGGTCGGTGCGGATGCGGTGAAGGTCCTGGCCGTCACGACCGAGGAACGGCTCGACTTCCTGCCCGATGTTCCCACCATGAAGGAAAGCGATTTTCCCAATGTGAGCGGGACGACCTGGAGCGCGATTTTCGCGCCTGCCGGCCTGGAACCCGAGATCGTCGCCAAGCTCAACACGATCATCAACGCCTTCATCGCGAGGGAAGACACGCGCAAGCAATTTGCGACGGTCGGTTACCGTGTGCTCGGCGGGCCGCCGCAGCGTCTTCAGGCGCGCATGGCCGAGGACCACGCCAAGTGGTCCAAGGTGATCGCGGCGGCGAAAATCAGCGTCGACCCCTGAGGTCGTCGTGCGCATGCCGGGAAAAACCGTCGACATTCCGACGCCCCGCGGCGTGATCGATGCCTATGCGGCGCATCCCGGCGACGACAAACCCTACCCGCTTGTCATCCTCTTCATGGACGTGTGGGGCTTGCGGGAGGAGCTCTTCGCCATCGCCCGCCGCGTGGCCGCCGAGGGCTATTACTGCCTGGTGCCGAACCTGTTCTACCGCGAGGGCAAGTTTCGCTTCGAACGCCGCAATGCCGAAGGCCGCATGGTGTCCTTCAACACCCTTCCGCAGGACCTCCAGATCGACATGCGGGCGCGCGCCGAAAGGCTGGACCGGCAGACCCTGCGCGCCGACGTGGCGAGCATCCTCGATTTTTGCCGCGGCGAGCCGGTGCGGGCCTCCGAGGCCGGCTCGATCGGCTTCTGCATGGGCGGCCGGGAGGCGTTCTTCGCGGCCCAGGAATTTCCGGAGCGTTTTCGCGCGACCGCAAGTCTCCATGGCTCACGCCTGGTGACCGGGGCGGCCGATTCGCCGCACAAGCTCGCCCACAAGATGCGCGGCGAAGTTTATTGCGGCTTCGCCGAGTTCGACCCAGGCGCCACCCCGGAGATCGTGCGACAGATCGAGCAATCCCTGCAGGGGATCGCGGGTTTGACGTTCAGCGCGCGGAGGCACCGCGGCGCGCATCACGGCTATGCGCTGCCCGACCGCGACGTCTACGATCATGCGGCGACCGAACAGGATTGGACCGACATCTTCGCGATGCTGCGGCGGCAGCTCGCCTAGCGCAGGCAGCGATCGGAGACGCTCGTCGGCCTTTGGTCTTTGCGCATGATCTTGTCCGAAAAATTCCGCCAACCCCGGATCAAATCCGGGCAGGCCTTTTCGGGATCATGCGCTAGACGCTGCGCGCCCTGGCGCGCAATTGCGCGATAAAGGCCTTGATGCCGGGCGCCCCTTCGTTCTTGCGATACGCCACGACATGATCCGAGGTGCGGGCCGCCTTGACGATCTTTCGGCAGACCACGCCGGGAACGACGATATTCGTCAGAGATTCCGAAAGCACGCCCAGGCCCATGCCGGCGGCGACCGCGATCAGGACCGAATAGGCGTCGGGCACCCTCGTGGCCACTTTCAACGACATGCCGGGCAAGGTGATCGCCTGGATGTTGCCCCAAAATCCGACGTCCATTTCGAGCGAGGTCGCGACGAAATGCTCGTCCGTGAGCATCGCGGGCTCGATGACCTTGCGCGACGCCAGCCGATGCCCTGTCGGGATCGCAAGCCACAAGGCCTGGCGATCGATGATGAAGCCCGTCAATTCGGTGGGATAGCGATGCGGCGCACGCGCAAATCCGACGTCGAGCGTTCCGTCGATCAGCGCCTTCATCTGCGGAAATGTTTCCATCTTGCGAAGCTGAAACGAAACGTCGGGATGCAATTTGCCGAAATCCAGGATCGAGGAAGCGACATAGCCCCGGCAGGCCGC
>WNFK01197577.1_pt1 | contig 12337 bp, 9 predicted proteins | sample 5400281 | NCBI WGS metagenome assembly WNFK01 (sample SAMN13153350, study PRJNA577476) | soil metagenome | isolation source: 20 cm soil on Douglas fir-dominated hillslope | place: USA:California | collected 2013-09-17
ATTCCAAAATCAAAAGTCTCGCCGAGCTCCGCAATGTGCCGATCGCGGTGACGTGGCATGCGGGCACCTTCTACGCCGCCATCGAAGCGCTGGAGGCCGCGGGCGTTCCGTACAAGGAAATCAATCTCGTTCACGCCAATGACCGCTTGAAAGCGCTGCTCGACGGAGAAACCGAAGCTGCCGCATTGATGGAGCCGCTGGTCAGCCGGGCCGCGTCGGCCGGCGCGCGCAAGCTCGTCGATCTGCGCTGGCGCGGCGGCATCGTCGTAGGTGACGACGTCGACGACGAGACCGCGGATAGACTGATGCGCGCACTCAACCGCGCCGTCGCCTGGCTGCGGGAGAACGAGACGCGGTCGCGCGAGGAATTGCTGCGGGATTTGACGCCCGAGCAGCGCAAGACAGGCATGCTGCCCGATCTCATCGGCGCGCAGCCCTATAAGCGCGGCGAATTCGAGGAAAAGGTTGACTGGATGTCGGACCGCGGATTGCTGCCGACGAAACCCGCTTACGAGGACATCGTCCGCAGCAAATAAGCGGACTTGGTTTTATTGCTTGAGGAGGAGCCATCATGAAACTCTACGCCGATCCGATTTCCACCACGTGCCGTCCCGTCCTGCTGCTCGCGGCCGAAAGCGGCGCGCCGCTCGAGATCAACTTCGTCGACCTCTTCAAAGGCGCGCAGATGCAGCCCGGCTACGCCGCGGTCAATCCGAGCCGCCAGGTGCCGGTGCTGGACGATGACGGTTTCCTCTTGAGCGAGAGCTCGGCGATTTTAAAATATGTCGCCGACAAGATCGGATCGCCCGCCTATCCCAAGGATCCGAAGAAGCGCGCCAAGATCAACGAGCTGATGGATTGGTTCAACACCGGCCTCTATCGCGACTTCGGCTATAATTTCGTCTATCCGCAGCTGTTTCCTCATCACAAGCGCGAAAACGAAGTCGCGCAGGCCGGGACGCTCAACTTCGGCCGCCAGAAGGCAAAACACTGGCTGAAGATACTCGACGAGGATCTCTTGGGACCCAACAAGAACTTTCTGATGGGCGACCAGGTCACGATCGCCGATTATTTCGGCGCTTGCCTGCTGACGGCGGGCGAAATCGTGCACTGCGATCTCTCACCCTGGCCGAACGTGACGCGCTGGCTCAAAACGATGCAGGCGCTGCCCAATTGGGGCAAGGTGCACGAGAAATTCTACTCAAACCTCGTCGGACCAATGAAGGACGCGCCGTTTGCGATGTTTTAAGACCCCCTCACCCTGACCCTCTCCCCCTGCGGGGGCGAGGGAAACGCGCGTTAAAATCTTTTGTTCGTCCAGTCGCGGATGTAGTCGAAGAGATTCTTCACCGTGTTGGAGTACTGGCCCGGCGTGGTTGCGCAGGCCGTGCACGGCCCAAAGCCATGCAGCGCGCCTTCGATGACGACGAAGTCCTTATCCTTAGCAACCGACTTGTCGTAGATGATCTCGCCATCGCGGATGAAGTGATAGCCTCCCATCGCCGCGACCATGATCGGCACCGAAATCGACTGCACCGCACAGGTGGTCGAATTGTTGGTCGAGCAATGCTCGATGCCGTCGCGCGAATTCGTCGCGCGCGTCGCGTTGGCGCTCAGGAAGGACTTGATAGTGAAGAGCTTGGTGCCGGTGTCGAAGGCGCGATTGGTCTGCGCCATTCCGGGCTCGGCGACGGAGACGCTCTTGATCACCTGCGTGACGATTTTGCCGTCGTTCTTGAGCAGTTTCTCTGGACGCGCGGTGCTCATCAGCTCGGGAATGCTGGGATCAAGCGTCGCCAACTTGGCATCGCCGCCCGCGCCAGCGCCGGGATTGCCGCCCGAGGGAATGAGGACGATGTCATCGTCGGGATAGGGATAGTCGCCCTTCTTCATCCGCTCCTGCGTCGCCAGCGCAGCGTTGATGAGCTCGCTCATACGCTTCGCCTGAGCGGTGAAATAGCGGTCCTGGAATTCCCTGGAATAGTGCGAGGACCCTTTCGGGTTATAGCCGTTTTTGGGATCGAACAGATCCAACTCCTGGATCACACGGCGCTTGCCGTTCTCGATAACGACCGAGGGATTGAGCGAGCGCAGAGACTGCACCGGATTTCCGGGATGGGCATCGGCGAAGACGATGGCATCGACGCGCGGCAAATCCTTGAGATCGTCGCCGCACTTCACGATGCGCTCCGGCTTTTGGCAGTAGGACGGTCCGTTTTCGGCGACCGCTTCATAGAGGCTCATCAGCGGTCCGCCGCCGGAATGGCCGAACAGGATGACTTTGGTGATGCCCGGCTGGCGGCGCGCGAATTCGACCGCCGCCTTGACGTCGAGCGGCGTTTCCTCCCAGCGCACCTGGCTCTCATTGTTCTGAAAGCGGGTGTTGAAACAGAGCGCCAGGAAACCGCGCGCGGAGAATTCGCGGCAGCCGATATGGTTGAGATAATTCGCGGTGCGGTGCGCCAACACGAAAGCGATGTGCGGCGGCGGCCCGCTGTCGGGATGGTAGAGCGCCGCGCTCAAGCGGTCCAAAGGAATGTATTCGGCGCGGTTCTGGGCGCCGGCAGGAGAAGCGATGGCGATGGCGGCGGCGAGTGTTGCGGCCACGAGCGAGATGGGTTTGAGCGACATGGGGAGCGGGCCCCGATGGTGTGCTGGGAAGGTACTGCGCTTCAGCAGCTTCGAAAAGCGGGGGTTCTCGCCGGAAATTGATGAAGCGCTTGTCGCCGGGACTCCCTTGTTGACGGCCTCGGACTAGGTTTGCTGCGCCATTGGCGGTACTTTCCCGGCCGGCCCCGAAGATGAGCACATCCATCGCCACGCCGAGCTTGACCCGTCGCGACCTTGTCGCCGGTGCGGCTTTGCTTGCGCCGGTGTTGCTAATGCCTCGCGGCGTCGCGGCTGCGCCCGGTTTTCCAGCGCGAAATATCCAGTTCATCATTCCCTATGGCGCCGGCGGCGGCTTCGACGCTTATGTGCGTTTCGTTTCGCCGGTGATGGAATCCTATCTCCCGAACCGGACGACCATCGTTCCGATCAATGTCACCACCGGGGGCGGGACGCGCGGCATCACGCAGCTCTACCGCGCCAAGCCGGACGGCTACACGCTTGGAATTTTCGACGTGCCGGGGATGTTCATTCAGCAGGCCGTTCAGGGAACCCAGGCTTACGATCTCGCCAGGTTCAGCTGGATCGGCTGCATCGGCGAAGGCGAGCGCTACCTCATCGGGGTCGGTGCCGATTCACCGATCAAAACCTATGACGATCTCAAGGCGCTGTCGGCGAAACGCCCGGTCAAATTCGCGGTCACCGGAATGGAAGGCACGGCCACCGCGGCGTGCATCATCGGCACCGAGATGCTGGGGATACGGCGCCAGCTGATCACCGGCTATCGGGGTTCGAGCGAATACATCGTGGCGGCCATCCGCGGCGACTCCGATGCAGTGATCTCGGCCACCTCGACAATGATGAAGTTCGCGCGCGGCAAGGTCATTCGCATCATCGCGTCGTTCGAATCCCATAGCCGCGTTCCGGGGATTCCGGACGCGACGACGCTGGGCAAGCCCGAGCTCGACGCCATCACCGTCGAGAGGCCGGTCGCCGGACCGCCAGGGCTGCCGCCGGAGATCCAGAATATCCTGTCGACGGCGCTGGCGAAGGCTTTGGCCGATACCAAGGTCGTGGCTTGGGCCACGGACAACGACGTCATGCTGCTGTCGAAGACGCCGCAGGAAACGGCGGCACTGATTGCCAAGGAGCGCGCGTTCTTCGACAAATGGAGAAAATACCTGGTCACCGGTTGACGCAAATATTGCCGGCTTTGGAGACTACGATGATGAAATTCACGCGACGCGATGTGATGATTTCAGCCGGATTGGCGGCACCCGCACTTCTCGCCGGGCGCCCGGCACGAGCGGCGGCCGCCGAGTTTCCGACCAGGAACATCCAGTTCGTGATTCCCTACGCGCCGGGCGGCGGGTTCGACATCTATGTCCGCGTCGTCACGCCGATGATGGAAAAATATTTTCCGAAACGAGTCAGCATCGTGCCGATCAATGTCGCTTCGGGCGCCGGAAGCAGGGGCGTGACCCAGCTCTATCGCGCGAAGCCCGACGGCTACACCATCGGCATCCTCAACGTGCCCGGCATGTTCATCCTGCAGCAGCAACAGGGCAGCGCCGCTTACGACCTCAACAAATTCACCTGGATCGGCGCGATCGGGGATGGCGAGCGCTACTTCATCAATGTCGGCGTGAATTCGCCCGTCAAGACTTTCGCCGATCTAAAAGCGCTGTCGGCAAAGCGGCCGATCAAATTCTCGGTCACCGGGCCCGAAGGCACCGCCTATATGGCGACCAAGATCGGCGCGCAGCTCTTGGGGCTGAAGACGCAATTGATCACCGGCTACAAGGGCTCGGCCGATTACATCATCGCCGCGGTGCGCGGCGATTCCGACGCCGTCGTCGCCGCCGTCCCCACGACCATGCGTTTCCTGCGCGGCGGTCAGCTTCGCCCGGTGATCAGCTTCGAGAGCCGTAGCAGCATTCCAGGCCTTCCCGACGCCACCAGTGTCGGCCAGCCCGAGCTCGAAAAGATCAGCGTCGAGCGTCTGGTTGCAGGGCCGCCTGGCTTGCCCGCCGAGCTGCAGAACATCCTGTCGGCGGCGCTGGCAAAGGCCGTGACCGATCCCGCGGTGACGAAGTGGGGAAAAGAGAACGACGTCGTCATGAAGCCCAAAACGCCGCAGGAAACCGTCGCTATCCTTACCGAGCAAAAGGCTTTTTTCGAGAAGTGGAAGACCGCGCTCAGCGCGAGTTGACCGGCGAACCCCGTTACGTCATGAGTTCGCCACCTGCGGTTCTATAAGGAACTCTCATGCTGGAGATGTGGCTCAGCGGGTTTCAGGGCCTGCTGCACGTCGACGTGTTTCTGTTCGTCGTTCTCGGCATGGCGATTGGACTTGTCTTCGGCGCCATACCGGGGCTCGGCGGCTCGACCGCCATCGCGCTCCTCATCCCGCTCACCTACAGCATGGAGCCGTTCACGGCATTGGCGTTGGCCGGCGGCGTGATGGGCTCCGTTCCGATGGGCGGATCCATCACGTCGATTCTGTTGAATACGCCCGGGACCGCGCCCAACGCAGCCACCTGTCTCGACGGCCATCCTTTGGCGCAACAGGGCAAGGCCGGATTGGCGATCGGTGCCGCGGGAAGCGCGAACGCCATCGGCGCCATCATCGGCACGATTTCGGTACTGATTGTGCTGCCCATCGCCAACGACATTGTGCTGCTGTTCGGTCCGCCCGAATTCTTCCTGATGAGCGTGTTTGCCCTCATCGTAGTCGCCACCGCGACGCGGGGAAAGATGCTGCGCGGTCTGGTGACGGGCGCGTTCGGCCTGATGATCGCCTATATCGGCTACAACGATATCGCCGGCGGCGAGCGCTTCACGTACGGCATCGAATATTTGTGGGACGGCATTCATCTCGTTCCGGCGCTGATCGGGCTCTTCGCCGTCGCCGAAATGATCAATTTGACGGTCAAGGGCGGCACTGTCGCCAAAAGCGCGACGGCCGTGAAGATCACCAGCATGACCAGCGGTCTCTTCGAGACGTTTCGCCATCTGGGGACCGTGCTGCGCGGTTCGCTGATTGGGACAACGGTCGGCGCGATTCCGGGCCTCGGCGGAACCGTGGTGGCGTTCTTGTCCTACAGCGTCACTGTCCAGGCGTCGAAAAATCCGGAATCCTTCGGCAAGGGCAACATTCAAGGCGTGATCGCGCCCGAAGCCGCGATCTGGGATTCCGGCGGGCGCGGAGATGGCGGTGTTCTTAGGACTGCTGATCATCCACGGCATGCAGCCGGGGCCCCTGATGCTGCGCGACCATCAGGTGGAGATTTACGGTCTGATCTGGGCGTTGACGGCGTCCTGCGTGTTTGCGTCCTTCGTGGGCCTCGCTTTCGTTCGGGTGCTGGCGAAGATCACGCTCATCGATTCCTCGATTCTCGTGCCGCTGGTGTTGAGCACCGCCTTTGCCGGTTCCTATGCGATCGACATGAGCATCGAAAACGTCGTCGTTACCGGCGTCTTCGGCCTCTTGGGCTATTTGATGATGCGCTACGATTACCCGCGGCTGATGATCATCGTCGCCCTCGTTTTGGGCGGCAACATCGAACGCAATCTGCACCAATCGATGCTGATGGGTGAAGGCGGCTGGTCGATCTTTTTTGCCCGCAACATCAGCATCGTTCTGATGATCGCCATCGTGGCGCTGCTGGCGCTTCCGATCTTCCGCGCGCTGAACTCCGATCGTCGATTATTTGCCGACACTGGGACTCTTGCTCCTCACGGTGATGTATCTCGTCACCGGTTACGGGTACGCGCCGGAAGCCCGCACCTTTCCGGTCACGGTCGCGTGGGTGGCAATCGTGCTGGTCGCGCTGGATTTGCTCTCGCGCACGAAAACGCCGGCGGGCGAAGCGGTGACGCGCTGGCTCAACCCTTCGACGTCCGCCGGAAAGCTCGAAGCGCAGACGCACTACGCGTTGTCGAAACAGATCGCCGCTGCGGCGTGGCCCATCGGCTTTGTCGCTCTGATCGTGTTGACGGGCTTCCTCGTCGCGGTGCCCATTTTCGTCATGGCGTCGATGTATTTCCGAGGCAAGCGGTCCCTTCTCATCTCTATTCCGGTGAGCGCGGCAGCCACCCTCTTCATCTGGTTCTTGTTCGCGCAGATTCTTCAGCTCGAACTCTATCCCGGCGTGTTGTTTGGCAATCCATGAGGCGAGCTTATGAATGAAGCGGAAGGCGGACGGATTTTTTTCTCGAGCAAGGGACGCACCCTCGAGGGCGAAGACGAGATTTGCATCTTGTCGGTCGGCGTCGACATCGGCTCCTCGACCTCGCATCTGGTGTTCTCGCGCATCGTGCTGGAGCGGCTTGACAGCCGTTACGTGGTGACGTTGCGCGAGACGTTCTACGAATCCGATATCCTGCTGACCCCCTACTCCGCCGACGAAACCATCGACGCCGAAGCGCTCGGCGCCTTCATCCAGAAGCAATATTCCTACGCCAAGGTGCAGCCCGACGAGATCGACACGGGCGCGTTGATCTTGACCGGCGTGGCGGTCCGGCGGAGCAATGCGCGCGCCATCGGCGAGCTGTTCGCGAGCCAGACCGGCAAGCTCGTTGCGGTCAGTGCCGGCGATTCTCTCGAAACCGTCATGGCTGCCTATGGCTCAGGCGCGGTTGCGCGCGCAATCCGCGACAAGGCCGCGGTGATGAACGTCGATATCGGCGGCGGCACGTCGAAGATCGCGATTTGCGCCGACGGCAAGGTCGTGGATTTGACCGCGGTCGACGTGGGCGCGCGCCTCGTGGTGACCGATGAGAAGAGCCGCGTCACCCGCATCGAAGAAGCGGGACGCCAATTCGCCGCCGAGCTCGGAATCAAGCTCGAATTGGGCGCGGTGTTGAAGCCGGACGATGCGCGAAAGCTCGCGGCGCGCATGGCGGATCGCTTATTCGAGGCGATGAAGGGCGGATCGCCCAAAGTCGGCGCCTCGTCGCTGTTGCGGCTCGATCCCTTAACGCACGCCCACGAGATCTCGGAAGTGACGATTTCGGGCGGCGTCTCCGAATATGTCTATGGCCGCGAGAAAACCAGCTTCGGAGATCTCGGGCCGATGCTGGCGGGCGAAATCCGCGCCCGCATCGAAAACTGGGGCAAGAAGCTCGAGCGCCCCGCCGAGGGCATCCGCGCCACCGTCATCGGCGCCTCGCAATACACCACCCAGGTCAGCGGCAGCACGATCTACGTCTGGCCGATGGAGGTGCTCCCGGTGCGCAATGTTCCGGTGATCGCGCCGGATATGAGACTGGAAGACGAGGAGATCGATTCGGAAAAGGTTGCGGCCGCCATCAAAGCGGTGTTGCGCCGCCTCGACCTCGCCGACGGGGAACGCCCGGTTGCGGTGTTCGCGCCGTGGCGCGGCTCGGCCACATTCCAGCGGCTCGACGCCTTCTGCCGCGGCATTGTCGCGGGGCTGGAGACGGTGCTCACGCATCACCACCCGATCGTGCTTGTCGGCGACGGCGACGTCGGCGGGCTGATCGGCATTCATTGCCGCGAGGAATTGGGGCTCGATTATCCGGTCATTTCCATCGACGGACTGGAGCTCAAGGAATTCGACTACATCGATATCGGCGCGATTTTGGAATCTTCGGGCGCCGTTCCGGTGGTGATCAAGTCGCTGATCTTCCCGGCGACCGCGGCGTTGGGGAAAGCGGCGAAGACTCCGGAACCCGCCGCGGCCGGATAGGCATTGCACAAAGGGAGAGACACCAGTGGCGCTCGTCATCGACATGGATTCGCATCTTCGGGACGGTTATTTCCTCGACGAAATCTACGATCTCAAAGGCGAGTTCGCGAAGTACCGGCCGAAGAAGCTCAACGATCCCGAAGACATCAGGGAAGTCGAGTTCGAACATCCCTTCAGCGGCTCGTCGGCGAAGCACGACTGGATTTATTTCACCAAGACCAAATGGCTCGGCGGCGAAATCGCGGAGCGGCAGGAGGGCGGCTTCAACATGAAGCGCCGCGTCGCCGACAACGACAAGGAAGGCATCGACAAGCAGATCATTTTTCCGACCAAGATCGCCATTCCGGCGCTCGAGCCCGGCGATCTCGGCGTGGAGCTCGCCCGCTGCTACAACAATTGGGTGCACCGCCTGGTGAAGGGAAACGAGGATCGGCTGTTGCCCGTCGCGATCATGCCCGCAGGCAAGCCCGAAGCCATGGCCGATGAGCTTCGCCGCTGCGTCAGAGAGCTCGGGTTCAAGGTCGCGCATCTCGTGCCTTACACGAAAACCCGAACCATCGAGGAAGAGGCGTTCTTTCCGTTTTACGCGGCCGCGGAAGAGCTCGACGTCGCGCTGATGTGCCATCCGAATTCGGGCGGGCCGCTGCAGAACATGTTCCACAAGGAGGGCAAGCCGCCGGCGCATTTCCCGAACCACGTGCTGGGGCGGCCGTTCAACTGCACCATGGGTTTGGCCGGACTGGTATGCGGCGGCGTGTTCGAGAAATTCCCCAAGCTGCGCGTCGCGTTCTTCGAATGCTCAGCCGAGTGGATTCTCTATTGGATGCACCGCATGGACGACGATTTCGAATTCTTGAAGCACGGCTTCTCGGACTTGAAGTCGCAGCCGTCCGATCTGATCAAGCGCAACGTCTGGGTCACCTGCGAGGCCGACGAGGGCAACATGGATCGGGTCTTTGCCGAGTTCCCGGATTCCCACGTCCTGATGGCGTCGGATTATCCGCACTACGATTCGGAGTTTCCCCACACGGTGAGCGGCATCCGCGCCCGCGGCGATCTCTCGGCCAAGCACAAGGAGATGATCCTCGGGCGCAACGCCGAGGAATTGCTTCGGCTTTAGGAACGATGCAGGCGTCGAAAATCCCCCCACCCGATGCGGCGCAAAGGCGCGCCGCGTCGACCTCCCCTCGTCGGGCCTCGTCGGGGGAGGTAAGATTTTAGGGTTGGTCTAGCGAGAGTTGTGCGTGACGCCCATTCCGACGGCTTATTCACGGTTTTCTTGGGGTTTATGTTATAGTGGCGGCAACATAACAGCCGAGTGGAGGAAGCATGGGGACCGGCCGCAACTTCGGTCATCGCGGAGTGTATCTTGGCGTGGCAGTCCTGGGCTGCCTTGGGATCGAATTGGCCGCAACCGGCTATTTGCCTGCGGCGAGCCAGCAGCAGGCGGCGAAAGCTCCAGCCGCTGCCAAGCCGGCGGCCGCCATCATGCCGCCAGCGCATTATCGCGAGGTCGTCGATACCTATTGCATCGGCTGCCATAACGGGCAGCTGAAGACAGCAAGTCTCGAGCTCGACAAGGCGAACGTCGAGAACCCGGCCGCCGACGCCGAAGTGTTCGAAAAGGTGGTCCGGAAGCTCCGCATGCGGGCGATGCCGCCGCAGGGATTGGCGCGGCCGGACGAGACTGAATACGAATCCTTCGTCAATTATTTGGAGACCACGCTCGATCGCGCCGCGGCCGCCAAGCTCAATCCCGGCAGGCCGGCCGTCCATCGGCTCAACCGCACCGAATATTCGAACGCGATTCGCGATCTACTCGCGGTCGACACCAACGTCATCGACATCCTCTCGTTGCTCCCGACCGACGATGCCGGCTACGGCTTCGACAACATTGCCGACGTCCTCACCGTCTCGCCGGTGCTGTTAGAAGGTTATCTGGCAGCCGCGCGCAAAATCAGCCGCGCCGCGGTGGGCGATCGCAACGCGAGTCCGGTCGTCGAGACGGTTGAAGTGCCGCGCTTTCTGATCCAGCAGGACCGTATGGGGGAGGATCTTCCCTTGGGCTCGCGCGGCGGACTCGCGGTTCGCCATTATTTTCCGCTCGACGCCGAATACGTCATGCGAATCCGTCTGCAAAAGAACGGCTACACCTACATCGTCGGCCTGGAGCACGCGCGTCAGCTCGATGTGCGGGTGGATGGCGAACGGATCAAGCAGTTCACCGTGGGCGGCGACTACAAGGGCGGCCCCCGGCCGAAACAAGCCAATTCGTTCAACCAGGGCGAGTTCGAACGCTATCTGATGAACGCCGACCAGCACCTGGAATTGCGCTTCCAGGCCAAGGCCGGCATGCGGCTTATCCAGGTCACGTTCCCGAACACGACGTCCGAGCCGGAAGGCATCTATCAACCGCCGGTGACCGACTACGCCTACGCCTGGAACTATGGCCGGCCCGACGATATGGAGCCGGCCGTCGGCAGCATCACGATCGACGGACCCCATAACGCCAAGGGGATCGGCGAGACGGCGAGCCGAGCGCGGATCTTCACCTGCAATCCGGCCGAAGCGAAGGACGAAGAGCCGTGCGCGAAGCAGATTCTTTCCACGCTGGCGCGGCGCGCGTTCCGCCGCCCGGTCACGGATAAGGACACCCAGGACCTGCTCGGCTTCTACAAATCCGGCCGCAGCAATGGCAGCTTCGAGGATGGCATCCAGGCCGCAGTGCAACGCATTCTCGTCGATCCGGAGTTTCTCTTCCGCATCGAAAAGGATCCGCCGAAGGTTGCGGCCGGCGCCGCCTACCGGCTGAGTGACCTCGAACTGGCGTCCCGGCTGTCGTTCTTCCTGTGGAGCAGCATCCCCGACGATTCTCTTCTCGACCTCGCCGAAAAGGGCAAGCTCAGCAACCCGGAGGTCTACGAGCAGCAGGTGCGGCGCATGCTCGCCGATTCCCGGTCGAAGGCGTTGATGAAGAACTTCGCCGGCCAGTGGCTGTACCTGCGCAACGTGGAGAAGATCGGACCCAATCCCGACGTCTTCCCCGACTTCGACGCCAACTTAAAAGACGCGTTCCAGCAGGAGAGCGAGCTTTACGTCGCGAGCATGCTCAAAGAGGACCGCAGCATTCTCGAGCTGCTGAATGCGGATTACACCTTCGTCAACGAGCGCCTGGCGCGCCATTATGGAATCCCCAATATTTACGGCAGCCAGTTCCGACGCATCGCGGTGCGCGACGAAAATCGCAAAGGCCTGCTCGGCCAGGCGAGCATCCTCACGGTAACCTCCTATGCGACGAGGACTGCGCCCACGATCCGCGGGCGCTGGCTGCTCGAAAATATTCTGGGCGTGCCGCCGCCCCCGCCGCCTCCCAATGTTCCATCGCTCGACATCAAGAAGGGCGACGACGGCAAGCCGCTGACCATGCGCCAGCAGATGGAGGCGCATCGCGCCAATCCCGCCTGCGCCAGCTGCCACAAGGTGATGGACCCGCTCGGCTTTGCGCTCGAGAATTTCGACGCAACCGGCAAGTGGCGAGCCAATGATGGCGGAAACCCGATCGATTCGTCGGGCGTCGCTCCCGACGGCTTCCCCTTAAACGGGCCGGCGGACTTGCGGAAATATCTGCTGTCCCATCCCGATCAGTTCGCCAACACCGTCACCACGAAGCTGCTCACCTACGCGCTCGGCCGCGGCGTCGAATATTACGACGCTCCCGCCATTCGCAAGATCATGCGCGACGCCGGCGACAACAATTACCGCTGGTCGTCGCTTATCGTCGGCATCACCAAGAGCACCGCATTTCAGATGAGGAGGTCTCGAGAGTCATGATCAACCTTAGGAAAGCGATTCCTCGCCGCACGATTTTGCGCGGCCTCGGGACGACTCTGGCTCTGCCCTTTCTCGACGCCATGGTTCCGGCATTCGCGCGCGCGAAAAGCGCGGCGGCGACACCGGCGACCCGTCTCTCCGTCGTCTATCTTCCGAACGGAGTCATGATGGACAAATGGACTCCG
>WNFK01073949.1_pt1 | contig 12336 bp, 6 predicted proteins | sample 5400281 | NCBI WGS metagenome assembly WNFK01 (sample SAMN13153350, study PRJNA577476) | soil metagenome | isolation source: 20 cm soil on Douglas fir-dominated hillslope | place: USA:California | collected 2013-09-17
CAAATCCTCTACGATGGCGGAGATGGTGGATCGCTGCAGGGCCGTTTCGCGTGAAATCTCGGCTCGGGAAATAGGTTCGCGCTCGCGCACGTAGTTCAAAACGATTTGGCGATTGATATCGCGAATCGTATTGAGGCGGGCTGCCTGGGCCTTTTTCAGATCAAGTCTTCGCAAATGTCAGCTCCAGTCGGGTAGAGCACGCGCTACACGCAACGGATAATGACAAAATAGGCTGCTGTTTCAGCAGTACAAGGTAAGTCAACCACTCAGCAGTACCCACACTCTTACGCTTGCATCGCCTCGTAGTCAATAGAGATAGACGTGCGGGGGCATTTGATCCGTGTCATCCGCGTTAATCTGTGGCAGTAGCTCGCCAGAACTGCGACGGAGTAGGAATCAAGGCGTTGAGTCGGAGGAGCCCAAAGACGTTCGCGGATTCCATTAAAATTCCGGCAAACACGAATGGACTTAGAATTCGTGCATAGACGAATGGACTTTGGAGGCAAGGTGTTCGTAAACTGCTGCCGGCCTTACGTGGCGGGGTAGCTCAGATGGTTAGAGCGTGGGATTCATAACCCCAAGGTCGGCGGTTCGATCCCGCCCCCCGCTACCAATGTTTTCAATTACTTACGGCGAGATCATTCTTCATCATCTTTTACGGACCCCTGAACTCCCTCATTTGGCCTTAGAGCATTGTCCCCGCTGCGATCGTCCGTGGACCTGCGATCGCTCTTACTAGGACCGCAGGCGTCCTCGCCTGCCCGCGTCGCATCAGTGATCACGATTGCACTGTGACGCTGCGCAATCGCTTCCACTGCTCTTCTCTTCGCGTCCTCCATCGCATGCGTGTATCTCATCGCCATCCGAATGTCTGACCACCCGAAAATCGCCGCTAACGTGAAAGCATCTGCGCCGGCATCACCCATCCGAGTTGCTGCGGTATGACGAAGATCGTGAAACCGTAGATCCTTGATCTTCGCATCTCCCACAGCCTTCGCGAATGAGTATTTGATCTCGACAAGTCGCTCGTTAGTTCGCGGACTCAGAAAGACATAACTACTAGGAGCGCTAAACCTCGGAACACCATCCTTCCCAAGCAGCCGTTGCCTTCTCGTACTCCGCTGCCTCTGGAGCAATTGCCTCACAGTCATGTTCATCGGAATAATCCTGTCTCTTCCATTCTTCGTATTCCGAACATGAATCAGACCCCGATCGAAGTTGAGATCAAACCATTGAAGCCCGCAGATCTCACCTCTCCGCATGCCCGTGTGAAGCGCTATGACCACGATCGGCTTAAGCCATTCACAAACGTCAAGCTTTTCGAAAAGCCTCATCTCTTCATCCGGCGACAGATAGCGAATCCGTTCGCCCGAAACCCGGAACATAGTCGTCCTGGGTCTTGAAAGGATTAAGTTCTTTTCGAGAGCAAACGTGAAGATTGACGACAGCACTTGCATTTCCTTGTTAACTCTTAACGGACTGCGCTTCCTGCCCAGCCTCGTCTTTTGTTCCACTCGGATCTGTCTGTACCTCTCAATCATCTCGGTATCGATTTCAGAAACGAAATGTTTACCGAAGAACGCTTTGAGAGCTTTACAGATGCTGTAGATCGATTTGTAGCTCTTCTTCAGTTCCTTCGTCGGCAGGAATGACTTATCGACAAACTTGTCAAAACGACATTCCGGCCTTTCCTCTAGACCATATCTCTTTTCAAAGATCTGAGTTCTTATCCTGGCCTCAGCCTTTAATGCCTGCGCCTTTGTCGTGGCACCTTTTAGGATGCGTTGAACTCGGTGCCTGTCTTTGTCACTGATATCAACGTACCCGTTCTCCCCTTTTCCGAACTGTCATTCTTTGCTCCTTTCAGGTTTGCCGCCGTTACAGGAGCGGGCGCAGTTTACCACGCGCAAGCCTCGGGCTTTCTGATCATCTTCAAGTCCGTCTAAAGATGAACAACCCTATGATGTATCGATGAAGGTGAATCAGCGAGCACTGGGTCGGTGCAGTAGCCCGACTGTCAAGGAGGGCCTACCATCGACACTAGCACCGCTGCTATCGCACGGGTTCATTCCAATCGAGTACAGCGTCTAGGCGAAACCGCAGCAACCCACCCTTCCGTTCGTACGGAATCCTTCGATCACTCACCCATGCATAGATCGTCCTTGGCTTCACTTTGAGCAGTTCTGCCACCTCTTTGAGCGTGAGATATACGGGTAGCCCCGAGGACGATTGAGTGACCTGGTTGCGCAACGTAGAGGAGACGTGCATGCGCTTCAAATCTACTCGTGGACGATCCCAGAAGGACTGTTGATTACTGATACCTGATGTCTTCATGACGCGACAGAATGTCAACTGACGTGCCAGAAGAATGCTCGCGGTAACTCTGTGCAAAAACTCGGCAAGAATTGCCGATCCAAGTGAGAATTAGCGAAAGACGGATTGAAAAAGCAGCTAATGGTGTTTGTAATCACATACTCCAATCGATGTAGTTCACCACACGCGATGATGTTCACGAGAGAAGGTCCCACACTTTATGATTCGGCAAGAGCTACGTTATTGAGAGGTACCAATTCAGAATAATGAAGGCGCATTAAAGCTGTAGCTCGCTGCCCCTAAGCTACTTCTAGGAGTTCTCTAAGTGCTTTAAGAATTTCTTAAAGTTTTTAAAGTTTTAGAGTGCTGAAACTAGATGAGTTCCGGTCGACTTAAAGCATTCCCAACGCGTCTATCCTGTCTGCTCACTTTAAGTGGTTACTTTATGAACTTTAAAAATTCAAGAAGCCCTCGCGCCGTTTGTCATGGTCAGTACTAGAGGAATTACATCGTTATCGCTTCTCATCAATGAAACGCAGTTCGACCTGGAGACTCATCGCATACAGCTGAGCGGCACGAATGGTGACGATCGTCACCAAAAGGTGACGCTGGGTGTCAAGAAAGGTGACGATCGTTACCAAAAGGTGACGCAAGTGACGACAGCTAAGGCCCAGGGTGGAAGCCCAACTACTGAGACCGCCAAGGTCAAGATCTAACCCCTTTGCAGCGAGATTCCACATTGAAATATCCGTGTCCCTAGGTCCGTCTGGAACTCTGCGTTCTCCCTAAACATCCTCACAATTGGAATACCAGTTGGCTTGTTTCAGTGAAGCAAATTCAACAGTCAAACCGTTGAAATCGAAGTGACGATTCGAGACGATTAGCGACTCGGCAACGAAGATGAAAACGAAAGCCAGGGACCGAATCACACATGAATATCCACGACGCGGGAAGTCGAAACGACATGAGGGAATGACAATCGCATTGCCGAGTTTAAATGACCACTTGGATATCGATTGGTTAACGAGTTGCTTCGCACCTGAATTTTTTCAGACACGTCACCCCTACAGGTTTTCGTGAAAAGCATACGCAGCATACAAATCGTCTGCATTCGCAGACAAATTGTCTGCAATGTAAACCCGGTCGCTAAAAGAGATATGGAGCCCTGTTTACAAATGCATCGGTTTTGTCTGCCCAGCATGCAATTTGTCAGCGTTTGTCGACAGCATCAAGGAAGGAGCAACGTCGGTGGATCGCATCAAGATGACCCGAGTGATAAGTTTCCGTGTCACCGAAAAAGAGTGGTTGGACATCGAAAGAGCAGCGGCGAATAGCGGGGAGACAGCAAACGACTGGTGCCGGACGATCACGCTCGAAACGGTACGAACACCAGAAGGATTGACTCCAAACCAGCAACTACTGTTCTCGCAAATTTGCTACACGCAGTACCTCGTCTGGGTCGGTTTTCAACTCCTTGCCGACGACAAACTGGAGTCCGAAGATTGGAAGTACTACCGCGAACACGCCCGAACTCACATCGAGGCTATCGTGAATGACGCCCTTAAGAATCTCCGATCGATGGGCGCCAAGTAATGGCGCCACGCACCTCAGGCGGACGGGAATAAGAGCCCTGCCATTGCGCTTACAGAAGTCGAACGCAGACCCTTTTACCCTTGTATAGAGAAAGCCGCGATTCCCCAAATAACATCGCTCTCGAAATCTTTCGTAAGAACGGGGGCGTTCTGCGCAGATCTCAAGCAATCAAACTCGGTATTCACCCGCGCACATTTTATGACCTCCGTGACAAGAATCTCATTGAGCGAGGGAGACTTAGTTTGTTTTCCCACTCCCACCTCTAAAATCTCTGACTTTTTTGTGATAGCAAATCGCCGCTAATGGTGCGTTGTAACTAGAACAGACTTTTTGGGATTGTTGGACCGCAGCCAGACCAACGCCGAAAAGGTTTGCGGGGATCATACTGCCAACAGTCTGTTCGGCTTACCGACATTCATTGTCAAGTCGCAGCCTAGTCCCACGTTTGTCGCAGTCTCAGTTTAATGAAAATTGCCCAGAAGGAGAACCCCCATGCAATCCAGCTTGCAAAGCCGTCGAGCGAGAGTATTAGTGAGTCTGCTCGGTCTTTTCATATTCAGTATGTCGACCGTGGGCCAGACAAACATCTGGACCGCTGGAGGGCCATTTGGTGGGAACGTTCAGCAGGTCGTTGTCGATCCGATGACGACGACCAAGGTGTTCTCAATTACGCAGAACAAAGTCTACAAAAGCACCGACAGCGGCGCACACTGGGCGCCAAGCAATACCGGCATTACTGATTCCGCCAATCAATTGGCCATCGATCCGAGTAATTCAAACATTCTTTACGTCGCGGCAAGTAACGGTGTGTTCACGAGTAGCAATGGCGGTGCGAGTTGGAGTGCCAGTGGATGGGCCATCAATGTTGGTTTTATATCAATCGATCCTCAGTCTCCATCAACTCTTTACGCTGGCAATGGAAGCAGCGTTTACAAGAGCGTTGACAGTGGGGTTCATTGGAGTGCGCTAACGCTGCCGGGTGCGAGTTTGCTCGCAGTCGCCGCGAGTTCACCCTCAACGCTCTACGCAATTTCTGGTGGGAACGTGTTCAAGAGCACAGACGCTGGCGGGAGTTGGTTCTCACTCTCGGGATTACCCGCAAGCAAGACACAGGCGCTCGCCGTCGATCCAACCAATGCGAACACTGTCTATGCCGGAACTGTTTATAGCTGCACTGGAGGTTGCGACTCAGGGTCTGCTTACAAGAGTACTGATGGCGGCGCGACCTGGTTCGGTATTGGGTTTCAATTCAACTACAACTTTTACACCATAGCCGTTTCGCCGAGTGATCCCAACACGGTCTACGCATCCGCATATTATGGCAGTGGCAGAAGTACGAATGGCGGAATGAGCTGGTCCGGTGTCGCGGGATTGTTGTCTTCCACATCGAGTTTCGGAATCGATCCCACGAGCGCAAACACCGTCTATGCCGGAACAAGCGGCGCGGGTGTTTTCCGCCGCAGCAATGGTTCCGATTTTGCACTGAGTAGCAATGGGTTGATTCCACTCAATACCGGCCAAATAGCTCTGGCACGGACCAACCCGAGTACACTTTTTGTGACGGGCGGTGGGGGAGTATTCAAGAGTACCGACAACGGTGCGCAATGGTCTTCAATGAATGTTGGTTCAACACCCGTCTACTCCCTGGCAGTCGATCCCTCGAATGAAAACAATGTATATGCGGGCGGAAATTACGGTCCATCTTTCGGAGGAGTTTATAAGACTGTTGATGGAGGAGCAGTCTGGCAAATCACCTCTCACGATCCTTACCCCAACGCGTACGCACTCGCCGTCGCTCCCACTGCTCCCAGCACCGTCTATTCAGGAGCTGGGGGTGGTGGCTCAGGAGTGAATGGGTTTATTGGAAGAACAGTTGATGCCGGAGCCCACTGGCCGATGGTAAGTCAGCTCCCGGCAACGGCTACAAATCTCACAGTAGATCCGACAAATCCGAATATCGTTTATGCGGTCGTTAATGGGGGGAATGTATACAAGACTGGCGACGGCCTTGGCACCTGGTCATTGCTTAGTAACGGTCTGACAAGTCCTGCCCGATCAATCACAATCGATGCTAACGACTCCCAGGTTCTTTATGCCGGCACTAACGGTGGAGTCTTCAAGAGTAATGATGCAGGTGGAAGTTGGTCCCAAACCAACCTCAACAAAACTACTACTTCGCTTGCTATAGCTCCGAGCAACTCGAACGTTATCTACGCGGGCACACTTGGCTTTGGGGTGTACCGCAGTACCAATGCTGGTTTGACTTGGAGCACATTCAACAGCGGTCTCGGCAACCTCAACGTGAATGCGTTGGCAATTGATGATTCCGGGCGGTATCTCCACGCCAGTACGGCAGGTGGTATTTTCAATTTTGAGTCAATTCCAATTCTGACCGCGACACACTTTACTGTCAGCAGTCCCTCGATAACGATAGCTGGCAACAATCTTGGGGTTGTCGTAACAGCATTGGATCAATCAAACAACGAAGTAATCAATTACAACGGCACAATCCATTTCACTAGTTCTGATCCGGCCGCAGTTCTACCGGCTGATTACACCTTCTTAGTCAAACCAAACCAGCAAGCTGCATCAGGAAGCTCAATTTTGATTCAACAGGACTTTAACCCCCTCGCCGTCAGTGGAATCGCCCAGAGAATCGCGTTGACTTCGGCAATGAACATCAACTCGATCACCGTCCAGTTCGCGAATACATTCCCCAAAAATGGTTACATGAATATGGACCTGGTAAAGGATGATGGCTCTGGTAAACCATCAAACTCACCTGCAGACGTTATTGCAACGAGTTCGAACCCCAATTTTGGAGGATATGGTGGCAACTTCACGTTCAACTTTTCCGGCGTTACCGTACCGGCGGGCAACATCCACCTGGTGGTCCGGACCCAAAATATTGCGTCGAATGGCTACAGCATTTTGGGCTTAGTGACCAGTAACCGATCAACGCTTAACGGGTTGGACGTCGTAACTGTGCAGAATCCTGGCACCGGTCTGTGGTCAATTGCGGCGCCAACTCAATACATGTACTTCTCAATCAACGATCCGGTATTTGGTGATGCCGGCAAGCACAGTTTCAATGCGGTCCTGAAAACTGCCGGCACTCACTCAATCACGGTGAATGATGTATCGATGCCGAACATCGCTGGAACAAAGACGCCTATCGTCGTTCAGCCAGCAACAACGCCCGCCAGCTTGTTAGTAGAAGGTTTTCCGTCGCCAGCTACTTCAGGAGAATCAAATAGCTTTACCGTCACTGTTAAAGACGCATTTGGCAACGACAATATCGGATACACAGGCACGATTCACTTTATGAGCGGCGACAGTCAGGCTTCATTGCCCGTCGACTACAGTTTCCTTCGAAAGACGGAACAACGGGGTAACGGAAATTCAATTCTGATACATCAGGACTTTAGTTCACTTGCGGTCGGCGGCATCGGCCAACGCGTTGTCATTGCAGCCCCCATTACCGTCAATTCCGTTACAGTCCAATTTGCGAATTCGTTTCCCAAGAATGGATACATCTACCTGGACCTCGTTAAGGATGACGGCTCCGGTAAGCCTTCCAACAGCGCGACTGATATCATCGCTACCAGTAGCAATTCAAATAATGGCGCCTACGGCGGCAGTTTCAGTTTTGCTTTCCCGTCCGTCTCAATTCCCGCGGGCGCACTTCATCTCGTAGTTCGGACCCAGAACATAAGTTCCAACGGCTACAGTGTTCTTTCGCTGATCACAACCAACTCACCAACGCTCGCCGGTCTTGATCCAGTATTGGTTCAGAACCCCTCCACTGGTGTCTGGTCAACGGTATCTCCACAGCAGTTTATGTACTTCTCGATGCTAGGAGGCGAAGGTGGTTCGCACACCTTCAGCGCCACGCTCCGCACTCCTGGTACGCAATCGATCTCCGCGACTGATATGGGCAATCCCGGCGTTACGGGAGCACAAGGAAACATCCAGGTAGTAAGTCCAGACTGGACGAAGATCGTTCCCGTCGGAGCTTCTCCGAATCCGCGAAGAGGTCATGGAATAGTCTACGACTCAGCGCGATCCAGGGCGGTTCTCTTTGGAGGACTCGACGCAGGCGGCAATTTCCTGAACGACGTTTGGGAGTGGGACGGTGCTAATCGAACCTGGACCAATGTGACTCCTTCTTCAGGCGCGATGCCGATCCCGCGGGCCTTCTTCGGAATGGCCTATGATCCAACTCGTAACAAGATCGTCATTTATGGCGGAAATGTGAGTAGCCAATACAGCAACGTCGGTATAACTGGTGATACCTGGGAATGGGACGGGGCGACCAGAACGTGGACGGCAAAGCCTGTAGCCTCGACGCTGGTTTACGTTGGGCTTTGGGGCACCAAACTAGCCTACGATCCAAATTTGCAACGAGTAATTCTTTTTGGCGGGCAGCCTTACTGGGTGTGGCCGCAGAACAGCGGTACGTATTCCTGGAACGGAAGTGATTGGCAGCTGGTGACTACGAGTGGCCCACCCAGCCGTGTCCTTGCAGGCATGACAACCGATACTACCCGTTCAAGAGTTGTTCTCTTTGGTGGACGCTTCAGGGATCAGAACACGACCTTCCTACTCCAGGACACTTGGGAGTGGGACGGTCAGAATTGGACTCAAATGGCGATTGCAGGATCTGGTCCGTCAATACGTGAAAACGTGGCGATCGCTTTCGATTCCGATCGTGGCGTCAGTTATTTATTCGGCGGCTCAGTGAGCTCCACGCTTCTGCAGGACTTCTGGCAATGGAACGGTCAAGCGTGGACTCAGTTGGCTCCAGCTCATCGACCTTCCTCACGACACACTGCTATGTCATTTGACGTGTCGCAGTCGGAACTCGTTCTCTTCGGTGGACAAAGTGTTTCGGGAATCGTGGGCGACACCTTCGTGTACGGCGCAAGTCAGTATGTTCCGCCGCCGCAAAACGTAACTCCAGTTGGTACAAACGTAGCAGTGCAACCACAGGACAGCAGCACGGGCGGAGCACCCGTCAACCTTACTTTTTCACAAGTGACGACTGCAGGAACTACGAGCTTAATGAGCGAGACTGCCGGCCCAAATCCGCCACAAGGCTATCGCCTTGGTAGTCCTCCGCTTTACTACGAAATCTCCACGAGCGCGCTTTATTCAGGTGCCGTGCAAGTGTGTATTAACTACAACGGCACTTCGCTTGTTACTCAGGCAAATCTGAAACTATGGCACTACAATACGAGTCTCAATCAGTGGCAGGACATCACTACTTCGTTGGACACAACGGGCAAGGTAATCTGCGGACAAACGTCTTCACTTTCGCCCTTCGCAGTCTTGGAGTCGGATGCAGCACCTTCGATCAATGTTCCAGCGGCAATCACGGCCGAAGCGACCAGTGCTGCCGGAGCAGTCGTAGATTATCCTGCGGTGACTGCGCATGATGACTTTGACAGCAGTCTTTCAGTTGATTGTTCGTCCGCGTCTGGTAGTACCTTTGCGCTCGGCACTACAACTGTGGCTTGTTCCGTCACTGACAGTGCCGGCAATACAGCACAGGCGATTTTCGACATCACGGTCCAGGACACAACCGCTCCGCTAATCTCGAGTGTGCCGTCCGACATAACCTCGGATGCCACATCTGCTTCTGGAGCGGTAATCAACTATGGCAATCCTACAGCTGAGGACGTTGTAGATGGTTCAGTGACAGTTCAATGCTCCCCAGCATCCGGAAGCACATTTCATATTGGTGAGACGGTGGTGCAATGTACGGCGACTGACGCGCATCACAACAACGCGTCTGCCACTTTCAAAGTAACCATCAACACTGCAACCCCTACTATCAATTGGGACAACCCGGCAGATCTCACTTACGGCGACGCACTCACTGCCGTCCTTAGCGCTACCGTTACCAGAGGTGCAGGCGGTTCCATAATTCCAGGCACCCTGACATACACACCTGGTCTGGGAACAGTTTTGCACGCAGGACAGAATCAAGACCTGCGAGTTGATTTCACGCCGGATGACAACATTACTTACGCATCAGTCTCGAAGACCGTGAAAATCAACGTGCAAAAGGCGCAGCTTACCTTCCGAGCGGAAGACAAAACTCGAAGTTATGGTGACGCCAATCCAGCGTTCACTTACGCCGTCTCTGGTTTTGTCAACGGCGATACCGCTGGCATCATTACCGGTTCGCCTGGTCTTTCGACATCCGCTTTGCAAAGTAGTCCGGTCGCAACTTACAACATCGATGTTGCTAACGGTACGCTGAACAGTTCGGCTGACTACAACTTCGATTTCATCAGCGGTACTTTGACCGTCACAAAAGCGAGACTTGTGGTCAGAGCCGACGACAAGCTGAAGACCTATGGAGATCCAGCGGTAGCATTCACTCCAAGCTTCGTAGGGTTCGTGAATGGTGAAGGACCGTCAGTACTGGCGGGTTCACTAACCTACAACTTCGCCGATACACCGACTACCCCGGCTGGCCTTCAAAGTATTGTCCCGGGTGGCCTCAGTTCGAATAACTATCAACTCAGTTTTGCTGAAGGAAAGTTGACGGTCAGCAAGGTTTCTCTGATTGTGACTGCGGATAACAAGTCGAACGTTTGGGGCACAAATAACCCACCGCTAACTGCGACTTACACTGGTTTTGTGAACGGGGAAACCTCGAGCATGCTGGGTGGGTCACTTAGTCTCAACACAACGGCAACGACTAATAGCGTTCCGGGAAGTTATCCGATCACTGTCAATGGAGTAACTTCGTCCAACTACAACATCACCTTCGTGAACGGAACGCTTACCGTTAACCCACGACAGTTGACAGCACTCGGTCCCGCGAAGCTTTGGGTTGGCTTGAAGAATAGCGACGACGTCGGAACGAAGTTCGATCTGTTAGCCGAGGTTTTAAGGAATGGTGTGGTTATAGGTTCTAGCCAACTCAACGACGTAGTAGCAGGAAGTTCAGGCTTCAACAACGCGAAGTTGGATGTAATCAATCTTGCTTTCTCGTCTTCAACGGGCTTCGGCCCGGGTGATACGCTCGGCATTCGATTGTCTGTTCGCATTGCAGCAAGCAGCAGTCACCGAAACGGCACTGCCAGATTGTGGTTCAACGATTCGGCAGCCAACAGTAGTTTTTCAGGTGTAATCGAAAGCTCAAACAGTGACTACTTCCTGAGGAGCAACGCGGCTCTCGGAACTTCTTTCGGGCCAGGACCGAAAGTCACAATTGATGTCTCGGTCGATCGCGCTGTTGGAGGTAATCCATTCAAACCGTTCGGAACCTGGACGACCCTGTTCTAGCTTCTCTTTAGAATGCACTTCGTCGAAAAGCGACATTGATGAGTTCTCTTCGGCACGAGCCGGCAGATCCTACACTGACGCTGACCACTGAGGATGTGCTGGTGCGCATCAACGGCGACACCGCAATAGTGACTGGCAAGCGTGTTGAAAGGCGAAGAAGTCCTGATAACAACCAGGAGGGAGTTGCCTACGCGCGTTACACGCGAACGTACGTTAAGCGTGCGCCAAACGCAGGGGCAAGCGAAAACCTTCCACAGATTACACAGAACTTAGAGCTTGGAACTTCTTTGGGCAAATTGGCAAGGTCTAAATCCGCGTTTATCTGCGCAAATCTTCGGCTGAAAATCAATCGGCACTCGCCAATCGGCAATGCGGCGGGCCTTAAAACTCAACCTTCAAGAAATCCGCAGTAGGGGAGGGGCAGAGCGGGCCCTATAGACCACTCATCCTGCTGCCAACGAGAGCCGCCCATGCATGACCAATCGCCACACACCTCGCGCTGAGACTGGCACCGTCAGGAAACCGCCATGGAAGAACTGAAATCTTTCGTGATAGTGAATTGCGGCGGATGGCGCGTTCAACCTTGAGTCAATAATGGTGGCTGCCGCGCGTTGTACAAACAATTTAGTTCTTGACGATTAGGAACTCTTCAGAGAACAATGCGCTGTCAATCTACCTTCAAAGTCTCGAATGAGACTCGGCACTTTACCGCTCCCATGACAACACTGCTCAAGAGAAAGGACACGACAATGGCCCTCTTTAACGCACGAACCTCTAGCCTTTGGGAATCCGATGACGACCGGGTGCCCATTCCAATCAATTTCACTTTTGAGATCACAGACGGAGAGCTGAAGGGGATCACTGCCACAGACGACGACGGTCTCAACTACACGGTTAGCATGAAGCTTACCAATCCTCGGACAGAGGACCTTTGTTGCTGCCCTAATCAACCCTGCTTCAAGGCAGCCCAGTGTAACTGTTCTCCACCGTGAAACCAATCAGAGGAATCTAAGAGGAATTTCCGGTTAGTGGGGTCTTTTAACCAGGAGTAGTTCCTTCGCGGAAGTGCCGCGTGCGCAGGCGAGCTGACCACTATTGGACCATGCAAAATAGAAGATCGTACCTTCA
>WNFK01199312.1_pt1 | contig 12333 bp, 14 predicted proteins | sample 5400281 | NCBI WGS metagenome assembly WNFK01 (sample SAMN13153350, study PRJNA577476) | soil metagenome | isolation source: 20 cm soil on Douglas fir-dominated hillslope | place: USA:California | collected 2013-09-17
CACCTCGCGCCCGGTCGTCGCCTACTGTACTTCCCAGGACGAGCAGACGAGCGCCAACGTGGCGCGCGACCTGCGGAAGCTGGGCTTCAAGGACGTGAATGACCGCGGCACTCCGCACGAGGAGGGCACCGTCGGGTGTGAGGGCCACGATGCTGTCGGGGAGCCCCGTGCGCGCGGCCTCGGGCACCCGGCGCCGAAAGGCCTCGCTGTCGAGCGACGCGAAGCGGAAGCGCGCGCCGTCCGGATCGTGGGCGATGGCGAAGCGCACGGCGCGGTGACAGAGCCCGCAGCCCCCGTCGTAGAAGACCAGGGAGTGGTCGGCCATGGTCAATCCAGCTGCACCCGCTCGTTGAGCGCGCGCAGGGCGGCCCGAGCCTCGCGCACCAGCGCCTCCACCACCTCCGCCGCCCCCGGCAGATCGTGGACGAGGCCCACGCTCTGCCCCGCGTGCATGGGGAAGTAGTCACGGTTCTGCTGCTGATTGGCCGCGGTGTAGATGTCGACGGCCGCGGTGGACTGGAGGAGCGACGGGAGCACGGGCGCCCCGGAGGCCGCGTACCGCTCGGTGAAGGCGTTCTTGAGGGTGCGCGCATAGAGCCCGGTGAAGGCGTCGGTGACGGTGGTCGCGTCGCTGCCCTGCTCGAGAATCGCCTTCTTCCAGAACTCGGGTGCCCCCGAGTCGCGCGTGGCCACGAATCGAGTCCCGAGGAGCGCCCCCACCGCGCCCAGGGCGAGGGCGGCCACGATGCCGCGGCCGTCGGCGATGCCGCCGGCGGCGATCACGGGCACGTCGAGCGCGTCGACGATCTGGGGGACAAGGGCCATGGAGCCGATTTGCGCGGCATCACGCGAGGCCGGCTTGACCCACGTCGATCGGTGGCCGCCCGCCTCGCTCCCCTGGGCCACCACGGCATCCACGCCGGTGGCCGCCACCGCGCGGGCATCGTCCACCGTGGCCACCATGGCGATGATCTTGGTCCCGCGCTCATGGCAGCGGGCCACCATGTCGCGGGCCGGCTTGCCGAGCCCGATGCTCCACACGGGCACCCGCTCCTCCAGGATGACCTCGAAGGCCTCGTCGATCACGTCGGGAAAGGCGGCGGGGCGCGCCGAGTTGAGCGGAACGCCGAGCTGATGACGGAATGTATCGAGGGTGCTCTGGACCCGGCGCACCGCGTCCTCGGGCAGGCTGGCCGGATTCGCAGGCGGGTGGATGGAGGTGTGCAGCCACAGGTTGACGCCGAAGGGCCGGTCGGTCAGCCCGCGCACGCGACGGATGGCGTGGCGGAGCTGGTCCTTCGAGAGCCGGAGCCCGGCGAGGATACCGAGCCCACCCGCGCGCGAGACCTCGGCGACCAGCTCGGGTCCGGCCACCGAGCCCATCCCCGACTGGAGAATCGGATACCTGATGCCCAGGAGATCGCAGAGGGCGGTGCGTAGCTCACTCATGTCGAGCCCTCCTTCACATCAATAGCCGAGCGCGGCGCCGTCGGCCCGGGGATCCGAGCCGCCGATGAGACCGCCGTCGGGATCGAGCCAGATGCAATGCGCGTGGCCGAAGAGATCGTCCCACTGCTCGCCCACCTTCACGTCGTGGCCGCGCGCCGCGAGATCGGCCACGAGATCGCGACCGTATCGCCCCTCGAGGTTGAGGGCGCGCGACGGCGTGCCCCAGGTGCGGCCGTACAGCCAGCGCGGCGCCTCCACGCACGCCTGGGGGCCGAGACCGCGGTCGATCCGGCGGGTGAGGAGCGCGGCCTGGGTCTGCGGCTGCCCTTCGCCCCCCATGGTGCCGTACACGAAGCGCGGCCGCCCGCCCTCGAGGTACATGGAGGGAATCAGCGTGTGCATGGTCCGCTTGCCCGGCGCAAGGGCATTCGCCTGCTTTGCATCGAGCGAGAAGAAGGACCCGCGATTCTGGAGGACGACGCCCGTGTCGCCCGCCACCAGCCCGGAGCCCCACGTGAAGTAGAGCGACTGGATGAGCGACACGGCATTGCCCTGAGCGTCCGCGGTCACGATGGCGACGGTGTCGCCGCCCGCCGCTCCCGCGACCGCGGTGGGGGCGGCCCGCTTCATATCGAGGCGGGCGCGAAGCTGGGCGATGCGCTCCGGGGCCAGCAATTCCTTCGGGTTCTTCTCCATCCACGCCGGATCGGTGAGGTAGCGGTCGCGGTCTTCGAAGGCGAGCTTGGCCGCCTCGACGAGCAGGTGGACATAGTCAGCCTCGTCGAGCTCGGCCACGTCGAAGCCGTCGGCCACTCCCAGCATGGCGAGGGCCGACATGCCCTGGGTTGGCGGCGGGAAGCTCGCGGCCTGGCCTTTGCGATAGGCGATGCGCAGCGGCTCCATCCAGTCGCTCCGGTGCTCCGCGAAATCCTCGACGGCGAGAGGGCTGCCCGCCTTGGCCGCGGCGGCCGCGATACGTCGGGCGATGTCGCCGCCGTAGAAGGCATCGGGCCCGCCGTCGCGCACCGCCTCCAGGGTGAGGGCGAGATCTCGCTGCACGAGCGGTCCCTGGGTGAGGGCGTCCGGATGATAGAGCGGCCACAGATCGCGCTTGATCTCGGGGATGGCGGTGGGGCCGAAGAGATCAGGCTCGCGGGGCGGGGCGACGCGCTGACCGTCGGAGGCCGAGAAGCCCTCGCGCGCATACGCCACGGCATCGGCGAGCAGGTTCTTCCAGGGGAGCGTGGAGCCCATGCGCCGGGTGCTGTACTGATGCGCCTGCCACCAGCCGTCGACCACCCCGGGCACGGTGACGGCACCGGGGCCGCCGCGCGCGGGGATCGCGTCCCGAATCCCGCGTCCCGCGTACCACTCGATGGAGGCCGCCCGCGCCGATCGTCCCGCTCCGCACAGCGCGGTGAGGTGCGAGGAGGTCGCGTCGTAGATCAGCCAGAAGTTGTCGCCGCCCACGCCGTTCGTGTGGGGATAGACCACGGCGATGGTCGCGGCGGCGGCGATGGCCGCGTCGAGCGCATTGCCGCCCGCGCGCAACGCCGCCACCCCGCTGCCCGAGGCGAGCACGTGCGGGGAGGCGACCATGCCGCGCGGGGCGCGGGATTCGAGCCAGCGGGTGGAGGGCATGGACAGATTCTACAGGCGAACGGAGGCGGGATACAGAAACCCCTCCGGCCTCGCGGGTCCTCCGAGTTTGACCCGCGCGTGCCCATCAGATAGCATCGGCGCCATCTCAGCGCCTCACGAGCTCTTGCGCCAGCCATGTCGAGCGCAGCAGGAGAGCATGCACATGAGATCGGCCATGTCGAAGGTCGTCGCAACCGGCTTTACCGTGGCGCTGTCGACCATCACGATCCCGCCCGCCCTGGCCCAGGACACCTATCGTCAAGGCTTCGTCTGGCGCGGCGACTAGGGCGCGGACTGCATCAGGACGAAGGCTCGAGCGAGGAGAGACAGCCATGGCTGAGGGCAAGGACGGAAGCGGACGGGGCTGGATCGACGCTCCTTACCCGGATGCGACGAGGGATGCCCTCGTCCGGAAGATCGGCGAGCAGCAGCGAAGGGTGGCGGCGCTCGCGGCGTCCGGCCTGGGCGGCCGCGTGGACCGCGGACAGCATCAGAAGCTCCTCCTGGGAGCCCGCGGCAGGTTGCGCATGTTCGACGAGGTTCCCCCGCCGGTGAAGCGCGGGCCCTCCGCCGCGTTCGCGCTTCCCGTCGCGTGCCGTTTCTCCAACGGCCAGCCGTGTCCGTTCGCCGACCAGACAGCGGACGTACGCGGAATCGCCCTGAAGTTCTTCTCTCCCCAGGGCGTGGAGACCGACATGCTGGTGACCAACGAAGGGGGACGATCGCACGCGCGAGACAGCTGCTCAAGGAGCTGCGTGAAGGCAAGCTGACCGCGGGGGCAGCGAGCCACATCTGGGCGGTGCTTCTGAAGGAGGTGGGGCTCCATTCGGTCCGCAGTCTCGCCCTGGAGAGCTACTGGGGCTCGGTGGTCAAGCTCGGCGACGCAGCCTTCAAGTACTCGCTCCGCCCCCACCCCGACACGTCCGCGTCGGTGGAGTCCGATGGAGGTGGTCCGGACTATCTGCGTGAGGAGCTTCTGTCGCGTCTCGCCCGCGGTCCGGTCACGTGGCAGCTCTGCGTGCAGCTCTTCGTGGACGAGTCACACACCCCCGTGAACGATGCCGCCACCGTGTGGAGCAGCGCGCCCGCGGTGGTGGGAGAGCTCGCCATCGCCGCCGTCCCCTCGGCGGACGACGAGCGGACGATCGACCAGATGGCCTTCAATCCCGGCCACGGATTCGATCCGCTCGGCATCACCCACGCCCGGGTGGACGTGTACGCGGCGAGCGCGCGGAACCGCGCCGACCGCGGCCTCCTGTCCACCGAAGCGGCGCGAGCGTTCCTGGCCGGTCGCCCCTAGGCGGCGACGGTTGTCCCCGCACCCGCGTCCCTCACATGTCGAGGGCGAGGGCGGGCCACCACAAAAGCCGGCGCTCCGCCAGCACCACCACGCCGTAGAAGAGCGTGCCCATGACCGCGCAGGCCACGATGCCGCACCACAGCCGCACCGTGTCCTCGGCATACAGGGACTGGAGGATCAGCGTGCCGATGCCGCGGTTGTCGCCGAACCACTCGCCCACGATGGCGCCGATGAGGGCGGTGGTGGTGGCCACCCGCAAAGCGACGAACAGGAAGGGCAGCATCACGGGCATGCGGAGCTTCCACAGGATCTGCGCGGGGCGCGCACCGAAGGTGCGGAGGAGAGCCACCGACCCCGGATCGCACGAGGCGAGACCTTTGACCACGCTCACCGTGATGGGGAAGAAGGAGAGGTAGAAGGCAATGGCCACCTTGGACAGCGGACCGTTTCCCAGCCACAGGATGACCACCGCGCTGAAGGCGATGATGGGCACCGCCTGCGAGGCCACGAAGAACGGAAACAGCCCGCGCTCGAGCACGGGCGCGCTCGTGAGGACGATGGCGAGCACCAGACCGACGGCCACGGCCAGCGCGTAGCCGGCGAGGGCGGTGCTCATGGTGTAGGCGGCCGATCCGGCGATCAATCCGCCGATCTGCCACAGCTCCGCCGCGATGACGGTGGGCGGGGGAACGAGCGGCTTCGGCATGGCGAAGAGCCGGACGAAGAGCTCCCAGGCGGCGAGGAACGCGCCGAGAGCCGCCGCCTGCTGCGCCCCCACCACCACGGCGCGATGGGCTCGCGCCGCCCCCGTCATGCCCGCGGATCCTCCCCGCTCTGAGCGGCGAAGGAGCGCAGGCTCTCGTCCCGGATGGCGTCGAGGATCTGCTTCTTCAAGGCCACGAACGATTCGCTCGTCACCGATTGCGGGGGACGCGGGCGATCGAGCTCCACCTTGACCTCGAGCTTGAGGCGACCGGGCCGCGCCGTCATGACCACCACCCGATCGCCGAGGAAGATGGCCTCCTCCACGTCGTGGGTGATGAACAGGATGGTGCGACGATGGCGCGCGCACACGCCGGCCAGCCATTCCTGCAGGATGCTGCGGGTGAGGGCATCGAGGGCCCCGAAGGGCTCGTCGAGCAGCATGATGTCGCTCTGGAACAGGAAGGTGCGGAGGAGAGCCACCCGCTGCTTCATGCCGCCGGAGAGCGCGAACGGGTAGTAGTCGGCGAAGCCCTCGAGGCCGAACTGGCCGATGACATCGAGGGCGCGCCGGCGGGCTTCCGCGCGGGCCACCCCTTGGATTTCCAGCCCGATCACCGCGTTGTCGAGCACGGTCCGCCACGGGAAGAGCAGATCGCGCTGCGGCATGTACGCCACCTGGCCGAGGGGCGAGGCCACACTCCGGCCGTCGATGAGCAGACGACCGCCGCCGTCGGAGGGCAGGAGCCCCGCCACGATGTTGAAGAGAGTGCTCTTGCCGCAGCCGCTCGGCCCGACGATGGTGACGAACTCGCCGTCGGCGACGCTCAGGTCGAATGGTTGGAGGACGGGGATGGCGCCTCCGTCGACCTCGAACGTCTTGGCGACCTGACGCAGGGTGAGCTTGTCGGCCACGCCGCTAGCGGACGACTTTGAGGGCGACCGGCACCTCGTTCCAGAAGCGCGCGTTGGTCGCTTCGGTGAGGGACACGGGCTTGGAGAGCTGCTTGTTGTCGAGCAGGAAGGTCATGGAGAACTCGGCCGTCTTGGGATCGAGGTAACCCACGCCCTTCTCCTTGCTCGGGCCCCACAGCATGAGCTTGGCCACCTCGCGCATCATGATGGTCTGGTGGTCCTTCTTGAGGGCGGGGTTCTGCTTGAGGGTGATCTCGACCGCCTCCGGCTGGTTCTCGATGGCGTACTTCCAGCCGCGCAGGCTCGCGCGCAGGAAGCGCTGCGCCACGTCCGGCCGCTCCTTGATCATCTTGTCCGTGGTCACGATGGTGTCGCGCGGAATCACGATGCCGTAGTCCGCGGGGTCGAAGAGCACGAGGTCGCCCACGCCCTCGCTGATGAGGGGCTGCAGCTCGTTGAACACGGTGACGCACGCCACCGACTCCTCGCCGCGCACGAAGGGGGCCATGGTCACGGGCTGCGGCACCTCGGTGATGCTCGCGGGATCGATGCCCTTGTTCTTGAGCATGGCCCGCACGATGTACTGGGTGCCCGTGTACCACATGCTCACCTTCTTGCCCGGGAAGTCCTCGAGCTTGGAGATGCCGCTATCCTTCTTGGCCACGAGGAGCACGGGAGTCTTCGGAAACACGGCGGCGATGGCCACCAGGGGGAGCCCCTTGTCGCGTCCCACCAGTGTCGTCTCCATGCCCCCGCCCTGGGCGAAGTCGTCGGTGCCCGCGGCCACCAGGTTCTCCGCCACGAGCTGCGGTCCCCCGGGATTGATGGTGACGTCGAGCTTCTCGTCCTTGTAGAAGCCCTTCTCCTTCGCCACGTAGTAGCCGGCGAACTGCGCCTGGTGCAGCCACTTGAGCCGGATCGACACCTTGTCGTCGGCGTGGACCACGCTCGCCATGAGGAGAGACACCACCACGGCCACGCCGGCCAGACGCTTCACGCTCATGCGTTCCCCCTTGTGTGCTGACGGGTACGTCGGGACATACCACTCACGGAGACATGCCACCACACCCACCGGCGCTCCAGGGCGGAGACGAGAGCGAAGAACAGCACCCCCGCCCCGCTCGCCGCCGCCACCGCCGCCCACAATCGCGAGTAATCCATGCTCGCCGTCGTCTCGAAGATGACCCAGCCGATGCCGCGATAGGCGCCGAGCATCTCGGCCACGATCGCGATGATGACGCTGCGGATGCTCCCCAGGCGCAGGGCGGTGAACAGGTACGGCAGCGAGGCGGGGAAGCGGAGCATCCAGAAGATCCGCCCCTCGCGCGCCCCGAAGCTTCGCAGCACGTTGACGGCCTGGGTATCGACCTGGCGCAGGCCCTGCAGCTCGTTCTGCAGCATGATGAACGCGGTGATGAAGGCCACGAGCACGATCTTGGAGGCCATGCCCGAGCCCAGCCAGAGGATGACCACGGGCGCGAAGGCCACCGCGGGCACGCTGTTCGCCGCCACCATGGGCAGCATGGCGAAGCGCCGGAGGGCGGGGCGGTAGAAGAGCAGCACGGCCAGCGCGAAGCCGATCAGGTTGCCGAGCAGGAAGCCCGCGGTCGCTTCGGCCATGGTCGTCGCGATGCCGGTGGCGAGCACGGGCCAGTCGCTCATGACCTTCTGCGCGATGGCGCTCGGTCGCGGCAGCACGTAGCCCGGCACGTGGGCGAGACGGAGAGTGATCTCCCAGGCTCCGATGAGGCCGGCCGCGATCATGACCGGCGCGAACGCGTGCCGGAGGCCGCGCGTCATGCCAGAGCGGGCAGAACGCGCTCCCCGATGAGCTGGATGCTTCGCAGGATCTGCCAGTGCTGCATGCCGGGCCAGTTTAGCACGCACACGAAATGGTTGATGCCCACCTCGCGGTGGTAGCGCGTGAACTCGGCTACGCAGTGCTCGGGATCGCCCACGATGACGCGGTCCCGCCGGAGCTCGTCGAAGTCGAGGCTGCCGAAGCTGGCCGACGCGGTGGGCAGCTCACGATCCTGCCCCCACCGCGCGTACATCGTGAGCTTGCCCTCGAGGAAGGGACGGCCCTCGCGCAGGGCGGTGTCCATGTCGGGGGCGACGAAGACTTCCTTGTGGCAGGCCATCTCCTCGGGCACGGGTCGTCCCAGCGCCTCCCGCGTCCGCTTGAAGAGCTCGGCCTGCTCGCGCAGGGTGGCGATGGTGGCCTGCGGATTCAGGAACAGCACGTCGCCGAATCGGGCGGCCCGCCGGATGCCCGCGTCGGCCTGGGCGGCGATCCAGATGGGCGGGTGCGGGCGCTGGAGCGGGCGCGTGCGCACCTCCACCTTGGGCACGCGAAAGAAGCGCCCCTCGAAGCTCACCTCGTCCTCCGTCCACAGACGCTTGATCACCGTCAGTGATTCCTCGAAGCGCGCCCCGCGCTCCGTCTTCTTCACCCCGAAGGCCTCGAACTCCACGTCGCGATAGCCGACGCCAAGCCCGAAGATCACGCGGCCGCCGCTCACCACGTCGAGGGTGGCGATCTCCTCCGCCACGTAGACGGGATTGAAGAGGGGGAGGAGCACGATGCCGGGGAGGAGCCGCATGTCACCGCTGTCCGCGGCGAGCCGCGCGAGCACGGGAACGGGCTGGAGCTTCTGGTACTCGGTGAGGAAGTGCTGGCCCACGCACACCGAGGCGAAGCCGTAGTCGCGGGCCATGCGCACCTGCTCGGCCGCCTCGCGAAAGCGCACGGCCACGTTCTCGTCGGCGCCGTAGTTGGTGTTGAGAAAGATGCCGATCTTGATCATCGGGTCTCCATGGGGGTGCGTCGGAGGAAACGCCCGTAGCCGGGCGACGGGCAGAGGCGGCCGTCCTTGATGAGAGGCCGGCCGCGCAGGAACGACATGGTGACGCGGCCCTTCATGGGCCAGCTCTCGAAGCAGGTGTAGCCGGCCCGCGAGTGCAGGTCGCGCGCCGTCATCGTCCACTCGGGCGCGGGGTCGACCACGAGGAGATCGGCGTCGGCTCCCGGCTCGATGACGCCCTTGCGTGGGTAGACGCCGAAGATCCGCGCCGCGTTCTCGCTGGCCGCCGCCGCGAGCTGGGGCAGGGTGAGCCGGCCCGCGCGCAGGCTCTCCGCGAGCACGAGGGGGAGCATGGTCTCGATGCCCGGCATGCCGAAGCCGGCCTGGAAGATGTCCCGGTCTCCGATGGCCTTGTCCGCCACGAGGAACGGCGCGTGGTCGCTGCCCAGCGTCTGCACGCCGCCCTCGGCCAGCCCCGCCCACAGCGCTTCGCGGTCGCGATCCCAGCGCAGAGGGGGCGCGATCTTGGCCAGCCCCTTCTGACGGGTCATTTCAGCGTCGGTGAGGAGCAGGTACTGGGGGCATGCTCAGGTGCACCACGTAGAGGGGGCAGCCCGCGAGCCCCGCGATGTCGATGGCGCGGGACACCGCTTCGGCCTCGGCCACGTGAGGCCGCGACGACAGGTAGAACTCCGGCGCCGTCTTGCCCTCGCGCGCGAGCTTGTCTTCGAGGTAATCGATGACGTGGCCGTTCTCGGCGTGGACGAGGGCGATGCCGCCGTGAGCGCCCGTGAGCTCCATGCCGCGGAGGAGCTGGTCGTCGGAGAAGAGCATGCCGCGCTTCTTGTACGCCTGGAACATCTTGATGGACGTCACGCCATAGGCGATCGACTGGGGGATCTGCTCGATCAGCTTCGCGTCGGGCCGGAGGCGGCAGTGCATGGCGAAGTCGACCACGGACCGGCGCTCGCCCTCGGCGGCAAAGTGCTCGAGACCTTCGACGACGCTCATGCGCTCCGAGCCGCCGATGAACGGCATCATGGTGGTGACGCCGCCGTAGGCCGCGGCCACCGAGGTGGACTCGAAGTCGTCGACCATCGGATTGAACACGTTGAAGTGGAGGCCGAGCGAGGGCGCCGCCACCGCGACGATCGTTCCCGCCGTCACCGCCACGTCCGCCTCGACCACCGCGCGCGCCGTGACCACCCGCCCGTTGCGGATCACGAGGTCGGCGGGGGCGGACGGAGCCGGCCGGGGGGTGACGCTCACGAGCGTCTCAAGGCTGGACGAGGCGGTCGTAGCTGTCGGGCCGCCGATCGCGGAAGAACGGCCAGGCGCGCCGGACTTCCTCGAGGCGTGCGAGGCTCAGCTCCGCCACCAGTGCCTCGTCCTTGTCGCCGGCCTGGGCCACCGTTTCCCCGATGGGATCGATGAACACGCTGGCCCCGTAGTACTCGCTGTCGAGCTCGGTGCCCACGCGGTTGACCCCACCCACGAAGAATCCGTTGGCGATGGCGTGTCCGCGCAGCTCCGCCTCCCATACCGAGCGCGAGAATCCCCGGCGCGTGGTGGCGGTAGGCACGAAGACGAACTGCGCGCCGTTGAGCCCGAGGGCGCGCGCGGCTTCGGGGAAGTGGCGATCGTAGCAGATCATGATGCCGATGCGCCCGTAGGGGCTGTCGAAGACCGGATAGCCCAGGTTGCCCGGGCGGAAGTAGAACTTCTCCTGGAAGTGGGAGCTCATGGGGATGTGATGTTTGCGGTAGTGGCCCACGATCTCGCCGCGGGCGTCTACGAGGAGCGCGGCATTGTAGAGCTCGCCCGCCATCACCCGCTCGTAGAAGGGGACCACGAGCCAGAGCTTGAGGGCCTTGGCCACCGCGCGCATGCGCGTGACGCTGGGGCCGTCGATGGGCTCCGCCAGCTCCTGGTGGCGGGGGTCGAGCTCCTGGGCGAAGAACCACGAAGCGAAGATCTCCTGGAGGCAGGCGACTTCCGCCCCCTGGCGCGCGGCCTCCTGGAGCAATTCTTCAGCGCGGTCGTGGTTCTCCTCGCGTTTCATCGACGCCTTCATCTGGATCAGAGCGGCTCGCACGTGGGGATCTCCTTTGCGGCGCGCGGCCGGGCTTGGCTTCCAGCGACCGGCGCATGGGGTGAGGCGATCATGCCGAACGGAGCGCGGGACTCGGGCCCGCGAGTAGGGAGCATGACGGCAATTCTACAGGAAACGGAACCCCTTCTCCCTGTCTCCACGCTCCACGCTTTCTGATGTAGAGTGGCGCCACTCTGATGCCCACTCGCGAACAGAAGGTCCTGGGATGTCTTGTGCCCCGCGGTGCTCCCGCGTGCTGATCCTGCTGGCCCTCGTGACGACCTTCGGTGCGACGGACGCACCCACGGGCACGATCGAGGTGCGGAGGCTGATCGCGATTTACACGGGCGACACGCTTCCCTTGCCGTGACGGTCGGGGCCCCCGTGCGCCGGCGGGAGGACCCGCGCCTCCTGAGCGGTCGTGGACGCTACGTCGGCGACATCGAGCTTCCGCGGCTCCTGCACGTGGCGTTCGTGCGGAGTGTCCACGCCCACGCGCGGCTGCGGGGGATCGACGCCGTAGCGGCCGCCGGATGTCCGGGCATCGTGGCCGTGGTCACGGGCCGCGAACCAGACTTCGCGAGGCTGCGGATCCGTGCCCGCTCTGCCCTCCCCGGCTACATCGAGACCGAGCAGCCGATCCTCGCCTGGCCCGTCGCGCGCTTCGCCGGCGAGGCGGTGGCCGCCGTCGTCGGAGCCGACCGCTACGTCGTCGAGGACGCCGCGGCCCTGGTGCGCGTCGACTACGAGCCGCTGCCCGCGGCCGTCGACGTGCTGAAGGCGACCCGTGACGGGGCTCCGCCGGTGCACGAGGCGGCTCCCGGCAATGTTTTCCTCTCTCGCCGCTTCCAGGGCGGCGACGTCGAGGCGGCACTGGCCGGGGCCGCCGCGGTGGTCGAGCGGACCTTCCGCACCAACCGCCAATGCGCCGCGCCACTCGAGGGTCGCGCGGGCATCGCGGACTGGAATGCAGGGGAGGAGAAGCTCACGCTGTGGTCGGCCACGCAGGTGCCGCACCTCGTCCGCCATCTGCTGGGCGAGGTGCTCGGCCTCGCCGAAAACCGCATCCGCGTCGTCGCGCCCGACGTGGGCGGCGGCTTCGGCGTGAAGTCGATGCTCTATCCGGAAGACGTCGCGCTCTGCGTGCTCGCGATGCGCCTGGGCCGGCCCGTGAAGTGGATCGAGCAGCGGCGCGAGGCGATGCAGGCCTCGGCCCACGCCCGCGACCACCACTACACAGTGCGGGCCGGCTTCGATCCGGCCGGCCGGCTGCTCGCTGTCGACGTGCGCGCCGCCTGCAATGCCGGCGCGTACTCCGTCACCCCGTGGACGGCTGGTCTCGAAGCGCTCATGGCGGGAGGGCTGCTCACCGGCCCCTACAAGCTCGCGCACTATCGCTGCGAGGTGACCGCGGTGGCCACGCACACGAC